>CYGL01000733.1_pt1 | contig 10650 bp, 12 predicted proteins | sample 485531 | NCBI WGS metagenome assembly CYGL01 (sample SAMEA3497897, study PRJEB9818) | human gut metagenome | reverse complement strand
GGCGTTCTTGACCTTCACGGCGGCGTTGAAGATGCCGTCGAGCCCGCCGGCGACCGCCGTGATGCCCGCCGTGGCCGTTTTGAAGCCGAGGAACGCGGCGACGGCCGGTATGAGCACGGGCGCGAGCTTGCCCGGCGTTGCCGACGATGAGGTTCAACGTGTCGGCGATGAGTTTTATGGCGGTCGCGACCCCGTCGGGCGGCATGAGTTTCACCCAGTCGATGACCATGTTGACGACGCCCATGATCGCGTCCCGAATGGTGTCCCACGCGGATTTGAACGCGGTGATCGCGCCGTTTTCCTCCAGTTTGGAGTAGAGGCGCTGGAACCAGCCGATGAGCCCTTCGATGCCTGCCTGGACGACGGGCACGGCGTTGGTGACTCCGTCTGCGATCCAGCTCATGCCGCCGGTGATGGCGGGTTTGACGCTGTCGAGCACGCTCGCGCCGAGCTTGACGAACGCGGCTTCGAGGTTGCCGGTGGCTCCCTCGATGGTGCTGGCGGATGTGGCGGCTTCCACGGCGGCGTCGGTGAAGCCGAGCGACATGATCGCGTCGTTGAATTCCTGCGCGGTGATCTGCCCGTCGGCCATCGCGTCGCGGAAGTTGCCGGTGTAGGCTCCGGCCTCCTTGAGTGCCTGTTGGATTTTGCCGCTCGCGCCGGGGATCGCGTCAGAGAGCTGGTTCCAGTTCTCGGTCGTGAGTTTCCCCTGGCCGGCGGTCTGCGTCAGCACCATCGCCACGGACTTGAAGGTGTCGGCGGAGCCGCCGGCGACGGCGTTGAGGTTGCCTGCGGCTTCGGCGAGCCGGTCGTAGTTGGGCACGCCGTTGGCGGCCAATTGGGCGGTGGTGTTGCGGATGTCGTTGAGGTCGTAGACGGTCTTGTCGGCGTAGTCCTGCGTGCTGGCGGTGAGTCGTTTGATCTGCTGTTCGCTGACGCCGGCGAAGTTCAGGGTGCTGGCGAACTTCTGGGCGCTGTCGGAGGCGCTGGTGATCTCGCCGGACAGGCCCATGAACGCTTCGATGGCCTTGCCCGCGACGCTTTGCGCGATGCCGGTAATGACGCCGAGTTTCGCGCCGAAGCCGCCGGCGAAGCCGTTGCCGGCTTTGATGCCGGCGGTGTTGCCGGCGGTTTCCGATGCGCTGCCGAACGCCGATTCGATGGCCTTGCCGACGCCCTTCATGCTGGGCACGACCTGCACGAACGCGGTGGCGATCTCGATTGCCATGCTATGCCTCCCTGATGGTGGTGCGCGGTGCGGCCAGGTATGCGGCTAGTTGTTCGTCGTCCATCGCCATGACCTCGCCGCCCGTGGCTTCATGCCGGACGGTGCCGGGGCGTTGGAGTTGTCCGCGCCAGCGCGCGCCCTTGCGTGAGGCTTCCTTGGTTTTCGTCCAGGCGAGGAACGCGAGGCTGTCGCGGATGTCGGCGAGGAGGTAGGTTTGGTCGTCCCATGCGAGGCGCGGGTTGAGTTTTTGCCAGATGATGGACTGGCGGGGGAGGTTGGCGGCCAGTGCGGCCGCCCGGTTGGCGGGCAGTTCGCCCGTCCGATATGAGGTCGGGGTTAAGCCCGATGAAACGCTGGAAGTCCGCTTCGAGCGCGTCGGGTGCCGTGGCGAGCGATTCCTATGAGCGTCAGGAGTTTGGGGCGACCTGTTCGAGGAGCTGGGCGATGAATTCGCTGACCTTGTCGATGCTCACGCGCCCGGTGTCGGGGTCGCGCAATGCGTCCTTCATGGCCGCGTACTGGGGGCCGCAGAGCTTCTTGAGGAAGGGGACGATGGCGAACGCGCCGGCACCGTCGCCGGACTGGGCGGTTTGGAGGTCGTAGAGGTATTCGACCATGTCGAGGTCGTCGAAGATCGCGGGGCTGACGGCGAGGGTGACGCCCATGGCCTCGACGGTCTTGGGCTGGTTTTTCGGGGTTTTGCGGTCCTGCGGCTGCTTGGCTGCCATATGCGTGTCCTTTCAGGGTGGAAGGGTGCGCCCGTCGGGGCGGCGGGCGCGGGGTGTGGTCACTTGTCGGCGATTGTCGCGGTGGTGACTTTGGCGATGTATTCGACGCTGGTGGCTCCGTTGATGAGGTCGCTCGGGTTGGCGCTCATGGTCACGCCGTAGCCGATGGCGTCGCCGGCGCTGTAGGTGGTGTCGTCGAATTCGGTGATGGTACCGTCGGCGACGACGATGCGCTTGACTCGGTTGCCGGTCATGGCGATCTCGAACACGAGCACGAGGCTTTCGCCGGACGGGATGGCGTGGTAGACGGTGAGCTTGTCTGCGGTGCCGGTGACGTTGGCGATGCCGAAACGCAGTTTGAGGCTGGCTTCGTTGGTTTCGATCATGTTGAACTGCCATCGGCTCGCCGTAGCCGCTGGATCTCGGGACAGGCACCGTTGACGTGCCGGCCCCATCTCGGTTGAGTGGTCCGGTGGTGGTCGGTGTCGGTGGCGTTGGTGACGCCGGTCCTCCGGACAGGTAGCCGACGGCAGGGTGTAGGTTGTCGGCAGGGCGGTGGTCGCGTCGGAGGGCAGGGTGGTGCCGGCGGGCGCGTAGTAGAGGCAGCCGGTCTTCTTGGGCTTGCCGAGGCTGACGTTTTTCTTGTTGTTGTGGTTGGTTTCGGCCATGATGGTGCCTTTCGGATGGTGCGGCGTCGTCTTATTGGGTGGCGGCGTCGAGGCTTATGGTGATCTGGTATCGGGGCTGGGGCGGCGGGCCGGGGTCAGGCAAGTCGATGACGCTTTCCACGGTGACGGCGGCGATGGGGTCGAGCAGGTCGAGGTCGAGCAGTCGGGGCAGCACCTGGCTCGTGGCGAGCTGGGCGGCCTGCCATCGGGTTTCGGCCCATGCCCGCACGGCGATGGTGGGATGGCTGCTGTATTCGAGTTCCCGGCCGCCTACCCGTTCGATGGTGACGAACCGTTTGGGCCGGTCGGCGGGCACTTCGAGGTATGCGGTCAGGCCGTCGCCGGCGGGGTCGGCGTCGATCCAGTCCTTGACTGTTTTTTCGAGGTTGAGGCTCATTGCCGTTTCACCGCCTTGAGCAGCGTGTTGTGTTCGCGTTGCCTCCATCGGCCTTCACGTTGCCTTCGGAGCCGTGCCCGGTCGTGGCGAGCGCGCGCTGGCCTTTGGGGGTGCTGGACATGGGTTGCGGCCTCGTAGGTCGCGCCCTCGACCTGTGCCATGCCGTTGGCACGGGCGGCGATGAGCGCGGCCTGTCGGTCGATGGCCTGCTGGATGGGTGCGGATTGGCGTACCGCGCGGAAGCCGGCGAGGTTGAGTTTGACTTTCGCCATGGCGTGTGGTCTCCTAGCCTCTGGTGTCGGCGAGTTCGACGGTGAGGTTCCATCGGGTCGGGGTCATGCCGCCCGTGTAGGGGCGGGGGTCTCCGATCACGGTGTATTCGACACCGTCGATGACCGCCTTGGCACCGCGCAGGCTCCGGTAGGGCCATGCGCGGGGGCATGTGGATGGTTTTGGCGACTTGGATGCCGTCGGGGCGGATGGGGTCGGTGGAGTTCGACTGGCGGCTGTCCTGTATGAGCACGTCTTCGACGGTTTCCTCGCTGGTGTCCCAGATGATGCCGCCGCCGGGGTCTTCGCCTGTTTTGGTACGGTGGATGAGGGTGATGGTCTCGCCTCTCATGCCGCGCCTCCTGCGAGGTCGTATGCCCATGCCTCGCCGTCGCCGCCCAACGCTTCCTTCTCGCTCGTGGTGAGGTAGAGGTCGCCGGCGGGGTTGGCGTAGCTCAGGCTTTCGCTGTAGCTGCCGGCGGTCTGGGTGGATTGGGTCACGCCCGACATGTCGGGGCCGGCCTGCATGGCTCGTTTGACGGCCATGCAGGCGATGCGCTTCAACGTGGCGGGCTTGGCGTTGGCCCATTGGGGGCGAGGTGGTGCGGATCAGGTCGCTCGCGTCCTGCAGCAGCGTCTCGGCGCGGGTTCGTTCGTCGCCGGTGAGCGCGTGCCATCGGGCTTCGAGGTCGCCGACCTGCGCGAACGGCTTCTCGTCGTCCGTTTCGTCCTCTCCCCCGCCGTCTTGCGTCATGGTTGTGCCGTCGGACAGGTTGAGCGGGGTGCTGGGGTATCCGTCCATGCGGGGTCTCCTTAGGCGAGGATGCCGGCGGCCTTGAGCTTGGTCAGCGTGGCGTTGACCTTCGCGATGATGGCCGCCGAGTCGGCGGATGCGGCGAGCTGCGCTTCGGCCGCCTGCTGGAGCACGCCGCCGCGCGCGCTGGCGGTCGGCGCGGGCGGGGTGAAGGTCGCGGGCTTGCCGGTGATCGAGTCCCATGAGACGGTGGCGACGCCTTCGGCGAACGGGGTGCCGTCGGGCTTGACCAGACGCACAGGGATGACGAGGCCGGCCTCGTCGGCCTCGTCGGTTTTCTGCACTACGAGCGTCTGGGTGAGCGGCGCGGCCATCACTTGGCCGCCCTGCCGGTGGAGGACGGCTTCTTGAGCACGGCGATGCCCTTGGGGTCGAGGATCGCGTAGCTGTACATGGCCTCGGTGCGGTAGGCGATCTGGTTGACGCCCTTGAGGTCCTTGCCGGTGTTGTCGGGGTCGCCGTATTCGATGATCTCGCTCCAGATGTCGCGCACCATGCCCCACTTGATGAGGCGGAAGTCGCCGAGGAAGGCGAGGATGCCGGTCGCAGGGGTGATGAGGCGGCCGTTGACCGTGCCGGACGTGGCGGCGGGGATGCCGTCGAGGTTGCCGACCTGGAGGTTGATCGGGATTTCCGGGTAGAAGCGCTGGCCGGTGGAGGGCACGCGAATCTTGCGCAGCTCGTTCGCCATGGTCTTGGACATGGCGATGCCGTTGATGTCGTACTCGTCGCTGACGACCTCGGCGAGGCTGTCGATGTCGGCGACGCGGTCGTCGGTGGCCGTCACGCCGACCGCGGTTTTGGCGAGCGCGTTGAAGCCGTCGAGGGTCGTCTTCTTCTTGGGGTCGAAGGCGTGGTAGATGACGTAGTCGAGGACGCGGCCCATTGCGGCGGCCTGGTCTGCCAGAATCTTGCTGGTGATCTCCAGTTTGGCGTCTTCGTCGGCCCACTGGAGCTCGTTGCTGACGCGGGTGGTGGTCTGCACCTTGAAGCGTTTGCCGACGACCGGGGTGAGGGTTTCCTCGTAGCTGGACTTCTGTGCGCCTTCGGCTACGACCTCGGCTTCGGAATTGCCGGTGAAGACCATGTAGTCCTTGTCGAGGAAGAGCTGGGGTTCGCTCGGGGAGAGCGCGGCGATGGTGCTGGTGTCCTTGGCGCGCTTGGTGATGACGGTGGCTACTTCCTTGGGGAGCAGCACCTTGCTGGTGTCGAGTGCCATGATGATGGTTTCCTTTCAGATGAGGGGTGAGGAGATGTTGGCCGGTTAGAGGCCGAGGTTGCGCAGGTAGTTGACCATGCTCTCGTTCGGGCCTTTGCCGGACGGCTGGCGGTCCGCGCCGTGCACGGCCGGGGCCTTGGGTTTGGGGTTGAGCAGCTCGTGGATGCGCTTGGCGTGCGATTGCATGGCTTCGAGGCTGTCGCCTTCGATCACGTCGGCGGGTACGCCGGTCTCGGCCGACGCCTGCGCCTTCCACTCGGCCCGCTGCTTGGCGGTTTCGTAGGAGGCGACCTTGTCTTCGAGTTCCTTGACGTGTTTGGCGGCCTTTTCCTGTTCGGTCATGCTCGCTTCCTTGAGCTTTTCCAGCTCGTCGGCGGCGGCCTTGTTGGCCTTCGCTTTCTTTTCCCAGTCGCGCGAGTGTCCGAGGGCTTCCTTGTATTTGGCTTCCCAGTCGATCGGTTCGCCGACATCCTCGGATTCGGAAGACGCGGCTGGCTGGTCGGCCCCGCCGGAAGCCATGCCGCCTTCCGGCGGGGCCGCGACGAATCGGACGTGACGGGGTGTGTGGTTGAGGAACATGGTTGTTCTCCTTGTGGTTGAGCCCTTTCCGGGCATTGAAAAAGCCACCCGTGCGGGTGGCTGAAAACTTGGATGCCCGTCTTCGGGCATTGAAAAAGCCACCCGGCGAGGGTGGCTTGAATGGGCCGGAGCTATGTCGGCTGGGCCAGTTCTTTGTCGAGGGCCGAGGCGTATTCGTCCTTGTCTTCATCTTCGAGCAGTCCGAAGGCGTCGAGCAGGGGTTCTTGCGGCACGGTTACGTGGTTTTCGAGGATCGCGGCGATGAGCCAGCTCAGGGCGTAGTACTGTTCGCCGGCGGCTAGGCCGTAATCCAGTTCCTCGGCTTCCTCAAGGACGTCGCAGTATGGCCTCAGCCGCCGGTATGCGGCTTCGCATTGCGAATCTGTTGCCATAGCTTCTCCTTTTGCTGCGGCACGACTGGGTGTGCCGTGTGGACGGTGAATCGACCGCCGGTGTTTCTGGTTTTCTGGAGCCACACGCGGACGATCTCGTCTTCCACTATCTTATACAGGGTTTGACGTTCCCTGCCAGCCGGTATGACGAGGTCGGGAGCCACGACGGTCTCCTCTACAGCCCACTTGATTTTCTTCTCGTCCCATTCCTTCGGAAAATGGGTCTTGCCGGGTACTGTCGCGTCGGGACCGTGGTTCTCGAAGACATGATCCCATGTTTTCGCCCGTGGCTGGATGACCTCGGCGGGCCATTCGGCCGATAGTTCGAACACCCCAGAGGTGAGCTCGTCGGGAAACATGTGGTTCATGGTCTTCATTACGGCATTGGTTTCCGAAGTGCCAGCTCGTGATTTCGCGGCCTTGTACATGCGCTTGAACTTGTCGGGGTCGTAGCCTTCGAGTTTGGTCTCTCCCCATGAGGGGACGATCTTGCAGTCGCAGTCGTGGTGGTATCTGTTCCATTTGCCGGCGGTGTCCTCGCTGGCATAGACGAAGCCTCGGGATGCGAGCATGGCGCAGAACGCGCAGGTCTTTCCTTGGGGGACTCGCGCGTATTTGGGGCGGGTGGGGTCGTTTTGGGCGGTGAAGCGTCCGGTGAGGCGTGCGGTCTCGTTGATGATGTCCTTGGCGAGGCGCGCCCAGTCGTCTTCGGTGTAGCCTTGCGTGTTGACGGCCCAGAGGTGATCCATGGTCAGGCCGGCTTTGCTTCGTCCGTTGATGACGTCGGTGAATTTCGCGCCGACGTGCATGGTGTTGTTGTAGCCGCCGACGATCTGCCAGAAGGCGCGGTCTGAGCTGACCTGCGCCTCCTTGTAATCGGGCATGGTGATGCCGGCGGCTTCGGCCCATGCGGCTCGCACGTTCCTGTAGTAGTCCTGTGCGATGAGGTTGGCCTTGCGCGCGTAGTCTTCCAGTTGTAGGCGGGCTTGGCCGGTGGGATCATCGCCGAAGTAGAGGCTGTTGGGCACCATCGTCTTGGCCTCGATGATGAGGTCGGACAGTTCGTCCTGGTAGTCGTCCCACAGGTCGTTGAGGTGGCTGTTGAACGCTTTACGCTGCGCCGGGCTGAGGTTGCTCGGCGGCAGGCTGTTGCTGTCCATTCTCGGCCTCCGTTCCGGTGGCGGTCTGATCGGCGGCGTGCAGGCGGGCGCGTAGCGTGTCCACGGCCGCTTCGGTGCGTTTCTGCTTCTCGTAGGCCCGGTGGGCTTTGATCTCGTCCAATGTCAGGCCGGCGCGGGTGAGTCCCACGTCGCTGTCGGCGAAGTCGGGGTTGGTGGATGCGACCTTCTGGTACCAGTCTGCGCGGGCGGCGTCGCTGGTTTCCTTGACCGGTGCCCAGATGGGGCGCAGTTCGCGCAATGCGTCGGGGTCTGCGCCCTGATAGGCCAGTGCGATGCTCATGGCTTCCTTCAACGCGCGGCCGAAGCGCTTGTTTTGCCGGTCGGCGGTGCGGGACAGTTTGCGTTCGGCTTCGGCCATCGCCTCGGCCGAGGCGGGGTTGTCCATCGTGATGCCGAGGTCGTTGACGGGGATGTCGGTTTCCGAGCTGACCATGAGGGCGATGGTGCGCAGCATGTCGGCGTGCGGGGGTCATGGATGCCTGCTGGAGCTGCTGCATGGTGGGCTTGTCGCCGTTCTTGTTGGCGGGCATGCCGTTCATGACGCTCACGATGCTGCTCCATGTGTCGTCGGTGAACTTCTTCGACGCTCCGATGAACCACACGCGGGGGGCTGCATAGAATTCGGCGGTGGCCTCCATGCGCACCATGGTTCGCAGGCCGAAGTCGGTCAGGTTCATGAGCGTGCGGGTGATGCGGCTGTTGCCCAGCGGATGGTAGGACTGGGCGTCGTTGACGAGGGGCACGACGCTTGGCCGGTCGAGGTGGGTTTCGATCGTCCGCGCCGTCCACTGGCCTTCGCTGTCGTCGATTTCGTAGACCTTGCCGGGCAGCCATGCGGTGAACGCGGTGATGCGCCCGGTTCTGTCGTCCTTGTCGGTGATGGTCAAGGCCGAGCCGAGGCGGCGGCGTCGGCGGTCCCAGATGCCCGCGCTCCAGTCGGCCGAGCGGGGCAGCATGAGGATGCGGCCGGGTTCGTCGGGGTCTTCGTACACGGTGATGAAGCTGCATCCGTGGATGTAGGCGCTGGTGATCGCCTCGGAGACGTCGGTGTCCCATGCGTTGTCGTCCACGAGTTCGTCCACCTGCGCCTGCAGCGGGTCGGGCGCGTCGAAGCCCTCGAACACGTTGAGGTCGGCGAGCGCTCGGACTGCTTTGTTGGGCCATCCGATCATCGGTTTGGCGAGGGCGCGCATTTCTTTGGGGATGCTGTAGGCGACGCCGTTGTATCGGTATCGGGCTTGGTAGTATTCGGCTCTCAGCATGTTGCGTGCGTAGTGGTCGCGCCATGTTGTGAGGAGTTTTTGGATGGTGGGCATGTCGTCGTCTTCGACGCCTTTGATGCGGGTGATGTTGGCGGATTGGACGGCGAGGTAGGCGTCTTGTGTGGCTGGGTTGGTGATGGCGAGGCCGTTGTGGTCGGTGGCGGGCATTAGAACCATGTCTCCGTTTCTTGGGTGGGGTCTCTTCTGGTGGTCATGGCCCCGTGGAGGGCGAGGGTGACGGCGTTGAGTGGGCTGATGTCGGTGTCGTCGTCGGGTCGGTTCCATCCGAAGAGGCCGTTTTTGCCGATGGGGCGTGTGGTGGCTTTGTTGGCGGCTTGCCAGAGTGGTTGTTGGCCGTCTTCGGGCAGGTGGGTGAGGGTGCCGTCTCTGAGCATGTCCTGGAGGCGGCCGCAGGCGCGGCCCATGTCGGTGGCGGCGGTGACGGTGACGGTGACGCCGGCCTGGGCGAGGTCGGGCAGGAGCGCGGTGGCGGGGCTTTGCCCGTCGATGACGAGCGCGGCGGTTTGTTCCCAGACCTTGTCGATGAGGTTGACGGCCCACATGGTGCCGTCTTGGTTGGTGTCCCGGTATTCGGCGAGTTCGATGTGGGCGGTGTTGTCGTCGTATCGCATGCATGCGCCGATGGTCAGGCGTGTGCGTTGGGGGTTCATGTCGATGCCGAAGCTCATGACGCCGCCGGGGCGGCGGCGCTCGATGGTGGCTTCCTCCCATTGGCGGCGGTCGATGGCTTGGCTGAGGGCGTGTTCGTCCCAGATGCCGAGGGCCTCGCGCCGGAAGTCGTCGCCGGTGAGGTTTTCCCACAGGTTGGCGATGGATTCGTCGCTGGTGTGGGACGGGTAGCTGGGGTTGGCTTTCCTCCATTGGTCGCGGTCGAGGGGGTCGGCGTCGCGGTCTGCGGTGAATTCGACGTAGAGGGTCGAGTGGGTGCGGCCCGCGCGCGCTTTGTCCCTCAGGCGGGTGAACGCTTCGCCGTTGTCCCTTGGGCCGGGCGGGGTGCCCATGTAGATGGTCTGGGGGTTCCAGGCGCGGTTCTGTGTCGGCAGCATCGACGCCATCGCTGAGTCGGACAGGTGCTGGGCCTCGTCGATGACGAGCAGGGCGATCTTCTTGACGCCGCGCAATGCGCCGCGTTCTCGCGCGCGGAAGAAGATGCGCGACCCGTTGCGGAAGCGTATTTCCTCCTTGCCGGCGGCCAGGGATATGCCGTGGTCGGGGTCAACGAGACCGCTCATTTCGGGGCGCAGGACGATCGCGCACAGGCTTTCGAACGTGTCCTTGATGACGCTGAAGTGCTGCGCCGTCCACACGATGCGCATGCCGGGGGTTCGGGCGGAGCGGTGTATCGCGATCCAGCCGATGTCGTAGGTCTTGCCGGTCTGGCGCGGGATCGACAGCACCGTGTTGCGGGCGCTCCAGAAGCCGTCGGCGCTTTTCGCGAGGATGATCCGGTTGATCTGCCGCTGCCAGACGTCGAACCGGTCGCCCGCCGCTGCGGCGAGCCTGTTGAGGCTCGGCTCTCCGCTGGTGTACAAATCGTCGGGGATGATCTGGCAGGCAGCCCCGTCAATCCTCATGTTCATCCAATCGTTCGTCCTCCGTGTCCAGGGCCTGCATGGCCGGATCGTGCCCGTTCGACGCCTTGTCGATCGCCTCGATCTCGGCGCTCATGTCCGCGAGCCGTTTCGTCAATGACGCGAGGTCGCGTGAGCTTATCGACCCTTCGTCGAGCTTTTCGGCGATCAGGTTGCGCATCGCCACCAGGAGGCGGCGGCGATCCCCGGAAGCGGCGGCATTGCTGACCCTATGGGACTTCGACGAGCCCTTCGAGCGAGGGTTTTCGACGTTCTGGACACCAAGACGGCCTCCGTTCGAGTGTGGAAAAAAGCCCGAT
>CYGL01000731.1_pt1 | contig 10675 bp, 5 predicted proteins | sample 485531 | NCBI WGS metagenome assembly CYGL01 (sample SAMEA3497897, study PRJEB9818) | human gut metagenome | reverse complement strand
ATCTTCGCAGGTGCATATTGCAGACCTGTTCGATAACGAACAGGAAACAGAAAGTGAAACTTTAAACAATAACGACAATGACAGAACAAGAAAAGAAGTATCTCAAGGAGATAGGGTGCAGCGAGAAGGAGATAGCGAGGAGAGAACTCGAGGAGAGAATCGACAAGGCTCAGACGGAGTATTGCCGAAAGAACCTGCTGAGCGGGAGCATGCTGTCAACACACGCGTGGACGGAAATCTACAAGAAGGCGGAATGCACCGATGAAATCAGAATCACCCTGATTGATTACCCAGTCACGAAGCTTCTGCGACTTGTCGAGCGTACCACTGGACGTGATGAAGATACCGATACCACCAGGTTTCAACTTGCGAACGTTCTTGGCGATGCAGAAGTCATGAATGTTTCCGAACTTAGAAGACAAGTCTTTGTCACCGCTCTCGTCCTTCACCTTCAAGCCAGTGACGAACGGAACGTTGGTAATGGCAAGGTCAACACTTCCGTTCTCTATCTTGGTCTGCTCGAAGCCCTGTATGTCAACCTGGGCATCAGGATAGAGCAGAGAAAGAATTCCACCTGCTGTGTTATCAATCTCTACGGCATGAATATCGCTGCGGTCGCTGATTTCAGCCGGCATCTGGGCAAGAATGTTTCCTATACCTGCCGAGCCTTCCAGGATGTTTCCACCCTTGAATCCCAACTGTGTAGCAATATCCCAAAGGGAATCAATAATATGCGTAGGTGTGTAGAACGAACTGTTTGCACTCATCACTGCCTGCTGGTAAGCTTCATTGCCCAACAGCTTGCGTAGCTTCTTAGGAGGTGTATCTTCACCCCAGCCCCATGAGCTTTGGGTGAATGCCTTACCCAGGCCACCCCAACCGCTGAACTTGCGGAGAACAGCCATCTGTCTAGGTGTGGCTTGCTCACCGCTTCTGAGCAGCTTCTGTGCCAGTTCAATAGCCTCGATGTTGGCAGTAATACGTGCATCTACAGACTTTGGAGCATACTCCATACCACGCTTGCCATGGTTGTTATGGGTATTCTTGCGCTCCTCCGGCTCTAGTCCCTGTAAGCGTCCAGCGGATCGTTCAGGGCGTCCGAGTACTTCTCCCTCTCCTGACGATACGCCTTGATCTCCTCGTCCGTCATTCCGGCCTTCTTGTAGATTTCCGTCCACGCGTGTGTTGACAGCATGCTCCCGCTCAGCAGGTTCTTTCGGCAATACTCCGTCTGAGCCTTGTCGATTCTCTCCTCGAGTTCTCTCCTCGCTATCTCCTTCTCGCTGCACCCTATCTCCTTGAGATACTTCTTTTCTTGTTCTGTCATTGTCGTTATTGTTTAAAGTTTCACTTTCTGTTTCCTGTTCGTTATCGAACAGGTCTGCAATATGCACCTGCGAAGATACTGCTTTTTTGCGAGACTTCTTCTCCTTAACCGGATTATTTTTCTTTGGAGTCTCTTTTTTCTCCTTTGCAGGCTTGTTGCTAACCACATGGGTTATATGGTTGTAGTCAAACAAGAAAGGCTCTGTCACATCGTGCTCGATAGTATTGGTATGTTCGTCAACCGGAACTACCCGTTCACCGACCACCTGGCCTAAGCTCTTTCTTGCACCATACTCCAGATTAAACACATTAATTCTACCATTGGAATCAAGCAGTTCAAAACCAAGCCCCTCAGCCTCATCAGAAAGTTTCTTCAAAGATTCCAAGAGAGTCAACATCTCATGAGGTTCCTTCTCAAACCAATCTTTTTCCAACTCCATGACTATGTTCTTGTAGTCAGACTTGATTTGTTCCTTGGTACGCTTGCCGTTACTATTCTCCTTGCTATCCTCCTTTGCAGGCTCAACCTTCTTAGGCGTAGTGGAGAAATTATCCAAGGCTTCACTGAACGCCTCACGCTCACCCAAGCACTTCAGCAAGGTAGCTTCCAGGTCAACGTTCTTTGTGCCGGCAAATGTGCCTTTCTTCTCGCCAGCTTTCACACGGTCGCTCAACTCATCAATAAACTTCTCACGCTGCGCCAACTGCTCTTCAAGCATCTTCTTGCTGAGCTGCTCCTTCACCTGCTCCAGCTTCTTAGCCATGGAATCCTTTGCTTCCTTAACAGCCTTGTCAACATCAGAAGAAGGAACGGTATGGTCGCTCAGTTTGGCCGTGCCGTTGGTATGCAAGGCATTGAACAGGCTTTCCACATTAACCTCCTTGACAACAGTCTCCTTCTTCTCGTCTTTAGCCTGCTCGTCCTCAACCTGGAGGTCTTCGAGCTTAGCGTCTTTACCATTGGTCAAATAGACTCTGTCAATATATGACTCACCGAACTGCGCTGCACCTACCTGCTCGCCCTTACGGACAACCGTCATGACGTGTGTAGGCTTACCTTCATAGTAAACCATACCGTTGCCTTCCACATCAGCTTCCGTAGCAGGACGGAAAGACTTTTTATCCATGGTACGACGTGCGTTGCGCTCATCGACGAGTTTCTTGTTAGCTTCCTCTGCCTGCTTCTCAACCTCAGTCTCAGCTGCGATTTGTGCCGCCTGCTCCATAATATCCTTGGATGGCTTGTCGAAGTTTGCCACGTCAATGGCTTCCACCTCATAATAAGAGTTCATTTCCTTGTCAAGCCCATAGTCAAATGCCTTAGACAAGTCACGGGCACTATTATAGAACACCTTTAGATATGGACGAATACCATCACCCATATCATCAATCATTCTCTTGGCATACTCGGTAAACTTGCGTGCGCCCCTCTCGATATGATACACAGCCATCATGGAACCTATCTCCATAATCTGAGGATCCAGACCCATATTCAGCTGACCACGCAACTTCATGCGCATTCTTTTCTTCAACTCCTCGTATTGCTCATCTGTTACAAGTACGTTGCCACTAGGGTTCTTCTTTGTCTCCTTGGCAGAAGGCTTATCCTTCTTTTCCTCCTCGACAGAAGATTTGCCCTTCTTTTTCACGTGAGCCTTTTCTACCTGCTGGGCTGTTGCGCTCGTACCATCAGTAAAAGAATAGCTCTGAATGAAGCTACGGCCATCTGGCATTTGCATGCGATGAGCCATAAGGATAGTCTTATTCTCACCATGAGGGATACTCCAAACCGTGTCACCACCATGGAACTCATCCTCTGGGAATACCGAATCCTTCATATCCTGAAGAGAAAGAGGCTTTGCGTCCTCCAGTGCTTCGCTATCTTCACCCAATACCGCATCAGTAAGTTTCTTGGCATCCTCGATGCTACGCATCCATGAATCCACCCTGCTTCTTGTCGTACCAGCCTTTAAGCGACTTAGCCAGTGAAACAGCCGCACTTTGCTTTTCACCCAGTTCGTCTGCAAACTTGACAAGCTGCATATCAAGCACCTTGCCACGCTTGGTTGTGTACTTGGCAGGCTCTACTGTGTAGTTCTATTTGTCTGTGTTTCATCAGCTAGCGGTCTCAGGCTTTTTGCTTTCATTTCCTCTTTCGTTGCCAACTTCCTCGTTTATCTGAATGCGGAGACTTTTCCATATTCTCCATGAAGTTTGTGACCAACATCACTTTATGTTTGAATATGGAATTCTATTTTCGTCATATTTTATATATTTTTCCAACTGGCTTCCGCTCATTCCTATATCGAAATTAGCCCTTGTCATAACCTGACCATCAGGATAATATGTTTGGTTTATGTAATCACCATCATATCCATCCGCTTGAATCTTATAACCGCCTTCATAGTCTATGCGAGTCATTTTTCACACCAGCATCAGTAACACCCAACACTCTTCTACCAAGCTCTTTGCCTAATTGGGCATCAACGTGAGGCTGTCCGAACAAAATATCTGATGTTGGTAATTCACCGGGATGTTCTCTCATCCATACACGGGGGTCAATAGGCTTTACATCAAGTAGAGGCTTCTTCTCCAGTCCTTGATTGTTACGCATCATGACAGAACCCTTACCGGAATCTGCCTTTTCCTTTCCGTCAAAGTCGTGATACTTGACAACTGATACAGACTTCAAGTGTCCTTGCGCATCCTTATGGGCTACAAGTTCATAACTGCGCTCGTTCTTCCCATCGGTAACGGAAACAAGATTTCCCTTGACAAGATGGAACCATTCCTTTTCTGATTGATACAGCTTATCGGCAGGAACCTCTACACTTGTTACCTTGGCTTTGTATGATGGATAATCATCTGTTTGTGAATCATACATGCCCAACATCTTCTCAGCGAACTTGATGATAGCTACCGGGGTTACACCATCAGGCACGACATCATTACCAGAGTCTTCTACGAATTGGCCAAACGGAGAGTGGTCATACATATTTTCATCAATCCATTTTTGCAGATGCTCTTTCACCAATGAATACTCGGCAATAGGCTTGGTCTTGCGATTACTGCTTTCTATCCACTTCTTGAATATATCCATAGGAACAGTAGAGGTAATGATCTTTCTCTTGCTCGTTCTCCAGCTACTGTCATAGTTAGAGAAATAGGCATCTGTAGCTTCATCCTTATCATTGAATCCAAGCATTACCTTGTGCTCATCAAACGTTCTGTCAAGGTTGTACTGGTCAACCACATACACATACTGCTGGTCCCATGAGTCAATATCATTGCTGAGGAATACATCCAGGTGGTCGCCATCAACGCCCACGTTGTCGGTCATGTAGCCATAAATATTGTTCATGGTCACGCTCCACTTCTTGCCGTTTGGCATCCGTTCCAGAGCGCACACTACCCCTAGGCTGCTCGATGGAAATATTGAACCCAGCAACCTTAACGTGTCCCTTCTTGTAGTTGCCTGCTTCCTTCTGTCCGTCTGTAGGATTGGTGTCTGTCTCAGCCTCAGCCGCTTCGATGGATGATTGAAGGCTATTACGGAACATGACTTTAAAGTGTTCCTCTATGGTATCCAGAGGAACGTCCTCAAAAGTTTCTCCATCTTCTGTAGTGAACGAAGCCGAATTGCCCTGAACCTTGTCAATGGTTATCTGACCACTTTCGTCTTCATTCTCTACTACAACAACATCACCCTTCTGAACATTATCAAAGCTGTTAAAGACCTTGATACCTCTCGAAGAAAGTTCGTCTTCTACAAGAGATTTCATAGCCTTATCAAATTCACTCAGCTTCTTAGGTGCATCAGACAAAGCTATACGGAGAATATCTTCATCAACAGATTTCAGATTTTCACGTACTTCCTCCTTTGCCTTTTCGATGGCAGTCTTGTCGCCTGACTCGATTGCAGAAGCCAGCATATCCGATGGATCCTTTGCATCATCTTCGGCATTCTCAACATCATCAGCTGCATTTTCTACAGGAATGATGCTGGAGTTGTTGAACACAATGACTTCTCCACTACCAATATTGCTATTCTCTACACTCCATACATTATTATAATGTATAATGCCGTCGTAACCCTGCTCCTTCAGCAGAGACATGAACTCCTTAGCTTGGGTTTCATTGAAGCCAGGATTGCCCAAAAGATAGAACGGATTGTTCAATCTTACATGTGCCTCAAATATCTGGCCGTTGTGCCCGTAGTCCTCTGCAACATCTCTGGAAGGAGAGAAATACACACCATCACCTGAGAAGGTAGCCTTCTCACCGTCTGCCCGGTTGTGTCCTGGCTCCAGATCTGAAAGCTTCAAGTCCTTGTCAAGTGTACCATGATACAGAAGAACTGGCTTACCGTCAGCATCAGCAACGATACCATCATCTGTAAGGTTGCGTCTCTCCTGGCTTATAGGTGTGGCACCACCCTTTTCAAGGAGTTCGTTGATTACTATTTTTCTCTCCAGATCCTCCATCAGCGTTGGCAGGTTCAGTTCCTCCCTCGCCTAGTCCTCCTGTTTCAGTAGCTTCACTGCCTTCTTGCAGCCCATCTTGGCCTGCTGGATGATTGCCACCCGGTACATTGCCGTCCTGTTGCCCATCATTATTAATGTTTAATGTCTCGTTGATGGCATCAGCCAACGAGCGAGGAGTATTGTCAATATCTTTGTTGAATAAGTCAACCGTCTGAGAACCTTGTACGCGGTCAAACAGTTGGTTGAATGTCTGCTGAATGAAGCCCTGCGTTTCACCTTTATACATAGCCGCAAGATGAAGGGCGAAGTCCGAGAACTTACCATCTGGAAGTACAGCTTCCCCGGTTGCATCATCAAACTGGTAAGAGCGTTTCCAGTCCTCAATAGCCACACGTGCATCCTTGAAATTGGTAGCCGAAGCAAAGGCCTTGTCGCTCATCAGCTCATTGAAAGCCACGATAGACTCCTGAATATCATTCAACATACGGTTCTCTTCAGGGCTATTGAAGTCACGATATGCAGTCGCAAGGATGGCACGCTGCGCCTTTGCAGGCATTCTGTTAAACATCTCCTCCAGGCGTTCACTGCCATCTTGGAAGATGCTGCCATACATGACGCCCTTCAAGTCGTTAACGCCCTCAGCAGTAAGATTACCATCGCTATCAAGCGCACTTGCGTACTGTGTATCTGAAATGAAGCCTTTGGCATTCATCCATTTCAATACCTTGTTGCCGTTCTTGTCAACGAGCTGAGAGAAGCTAGCCTCATCATCGGAACTCTCAAGCAGTCTCTTGGCGAAAGACTTCATATCATCACCCATCTTCTGGATGGTGTTCTTCACCTTGATACGTTCAACGCCACCGCTCTCTGTGTCCTGTGCGCTATGCTGGCCAAGTTCAATAGCCTTGTTGTCGTCAACATCAACCATGTTCACAAGGACAGGGTTCTTCATCTTAGCAATATCATCAGCCTTCAAACCGAACTCATCGGCATGATCCATAAGATACTGCTTGTATATGCCGGCTTGGTCGGCATGGCTCTTCCACATCGACTTCAACGCTGCGCTACGATTGTTGCCCTGGATAGTCTCACCACGAGAATTGACGGTAGGCGTACCAGTATAGGCAGTAACACTTGATGTAATCTCGGCAGGATTGATGTTAGCCGCAATCTTCTCAGAAGAAATGGTGCTTGCTTTGTCCGTACGCTTCTTTGGCTGTGCTTCTGGGATGAAGTGATTCACGTTAGGCTGACCATTCATGTGACTTGGCTGCAACTGTTCGGCCTCAATAAGCGCAAGGTGTCCAGGTTGTGAAACCTTGTCGGTGAACTTGACAGAAGTCTCCTTACCCTTTGTATGAGGAAAATTCTCCTGTCTTGCATACTGATAGCCATTTGAGCGACGATAACCCCTTGCACGTGCATCATGCGGAGTATCATCCACCCAATCAGGTACACCGTCAACTGCCTCACGCTCCTTACGTTCCTGCTCTTCCTTGGCTGCGGCTTGTGCCTTGGCTTCCTCAGCGGCAGCCTTAGCCTTCTCGTCAGCAGCCTTCTGCTCGTCAAGCATGGCCTTACTCTTGCGCTGCTGCTGGATACCAGCGATTTTCTGCCCAATGCTCCAGGTTTGCCTTTGCCTGGTCCACTGCTTCCTGGTGTTCCTTCTCAGCTGCAATCTTCTGCGTGATGGTTCCACCAGACTTTGGTTTCCACTTGTTGAGCTTATCAAGGGATGCCGTCATATCAGATACCATGGATTCAGCAACAGTCTTGGCCATATCCTCGTTGCCGCCAGTCTGCTCTACGATGGCATCGTATGCGGTATCTGGGTCGGTCTGCTCATAGATAGGCTCACCATTATCATCCTTAGGAATACGCTCCAGGGCAGACTGTGTAGGAGTTTCCTCTTCACTGGCTTCCTGTTGCTGAGGTTCGTTTCCGGTCTCCTCGGCTGCCACCTCATCAGTATCAACAAGGGGATTCACCTCGGCATTCTCCTCGTCAACCGGAGTATTCTCCTCCGTCTCATCAACAGAAGGAGCATCAACCTCGCGACTCCATACCGACTCACCGTTGGCATCTGTCACACTCTCGATCATGTTGTCGAGCTGCTCAGGCGAAACAACCTGCACATGCCAGCCGTTGAGTGGTTCCTCGGTGTGAATCTCGATACCATCCTCATCTATGCTTTGAATGGAGCCACGGATAGGCTCACCATTCTCGTCACGGATAACGATATTATCAAAAAGGCTATAAGTAGGCATGGTTGGACCATCCTCCAGCTCGCCTTCCGCAGGGGCTTCCTGTTGCTCTTCCTGCTGCTGGGCTACAACCTGGGCACGTCTCGTTTCGTCTGCCATCTGCTGGATACCAGACTTTGGCATCTGGATGATACCGGAAGTTACCGGAGCTTCTCCTTCCTGATACACAGTTTGCGTCACTACGTTCACGGTTCCATCGCCATTGTCAACCACACCCTGCTCGTTAGGAGTGAGCACAACAGTAACAGGGCTGCCATCATCACCAGTCGCCTGATATGTGTCACCCTCATTCCATTGCTTTTACGGTTCCACCTATGTTGTCGGCAGCTTCCTGGGCATACTGGTTACGGATGTTCTCCGCAGCCTCATACTTCTCCTGGTTAGGGTTTATCAGTTCCTGGGCACTGTGTATTGCACTAGGGGAAACCATTTGCAGCTTTCCCGACTCAGCATCCATGATAACGATGCTATTGTCCGACTGCTCATCATTGATGGATGAATCATCGTTGAGAACAAGGTTGCCGCTAATGACATAGGCAGTCTGCTCATTGTTGTCCTCGTCCTTCAGTTTCTAAGGTAACAGGATGAATCATGCCATCAGTACGGTTGGTATGGCTGTCAACGAGTGCGTTGCTTTCCTCTATCTGGCTGTCAATATCATCACGAACACGCTGCACCATGCCGTCATAGGCAGACTTGGCGTTGGCGTAGTCGAGAACAGGCTGCAATCCATCTGTGTTACCCATGTGCTTCTGCTCCTCGATGTAGCGGATAGGGTCCCCGATGGTATCATCAAGCTCGTTCATATCGTCGATGCCCATAGACTGTGCCAGGTTCTGACGTGCAACATCCAGTTTTGCCTTGGCGTTGCTCATCTCTTCCGGATCAGTAGTGTCGTAGCCCTCATCGTAGCTTCGGTCGTAAGCAGCTGCATCAGGATCCTGCTCTCCGTCTTGAATCTTGCTCTCCTGAGCACGAGACAATCCCTCATACTTCTGGGCAGCCTTCACGAAGTTAAGCACCCCCATACGGAAGTTCATAGGGAGTTCCTTGTTATCCATGACCTCTCTAAGCGTTGATTTCTTCTCCTCATCAGTACCAACAAGCAGAGTATTGCGCCACTTTCCCCATTGCTCCTGCCACTGGTGATTGCCGGAAAGAGCACTATCAATAGCTTTACCTGCTTCACTCATTTCATTCAGCGCCTGACGCTTTGGACCACGATAAGACAAAGTCTTTGCACCAGCAAAGAAACCACCCATCAAGCCAACACCAAGGAAGGTATCAATATTCTGGTCAAGGTTGAACACACCAGTATCCTTGTTGGTATCAAGAGTATTGTCACCAACAATCAAGGCATTTTCAATATTACCTGCAACCTCCTCGGCATACTCACCGATGGTTCCGTTCCACTTGGCACTCTTTTCAAGCCCAGTGAGGAACTTACCGGTATTGGTAGCACCGATGCCATCTATGAACTTATTCACGTTGTCAAGCGTAACCTTGCCCAATTTGGTTTTATTAGCAGCATTGGTAACAGCCTTGCCTGCCAAACCCAAAACAGGAGCAAAGTATTCTCCAAGCATCTCGGAATGATTCTCGATGGTCTGCGCACCAAAAGCCTTGAGATATGCCGTCATGACACCATCTTCTTGATTCTCTTGGCCATCATACTTGATACGTCCGGCTTCATCAACACTATACTTCGCATCTCCTGTAAGACGATTGAGAGCATCAGCCGTAACACGTCCCTGCCCAGTTGTTGCAGACATAAGCATGGAGCCAGCAGCATCACCGAGCACTCTAGCACCTACCTTAGCTGCAACATATTTCTTTGCAGCCTTCTTCAACGCCTCTTTACCAAACTTATTAATGGCATATCGTGTCAAGGCCTTCTGTGCTCCAACTCCTATAGAAGATGAAGGGTTCAATATCATTTCTGCCATAAAAGGCAAACTTTCACCTGTAACCTGGCCTGCCTTATATCCACGACCAATATGTTCAGCACTCTCAGCGTTAACTGCATTGGTATAGGCAATAGTGTTCAACAAGTCCTTTTCATCTTGCGTAAGGTTGTCGAATCCACTTTTCTCAGCATGCTTTACAGCCTTGTATGTTGCCAGGTTATTGAAAAGGTCAGACTTGCCCATATCCCAGGTACTGGTACTACCAACAGCCTGCACCAATCCACGCCATGCACCTGCACCGAAACCGAGTAACTGCTTTCCACGTCTAGCCGCCCAATTAGAAGAATCATCTATCCACTTATCACTGGCAATTCCCTTCTTGGCCTCATTCATGTTGGCGATGGCATCATCTATCTTTGCCAATCTAGCATTGACGCTGTTCAGTTTATCATTTCCCCACTTCTTGCGCTCATGAGGATCAACAAGGGCGAACTCGTTCTTCAAGAAGCCGGTAATGGTGTTGTTCTCATCTTCAACCTCCTTATTGATACCTTCCTCGATGTTTTTCTTTTCCTGCATGAGGAGATTTCTCTGCTGATGAAGATAGGATTCCTTCTGCTCACGCTGGAAACGAGCCTCATCAACGGCATTCTGCTCCACGTCCGCAAACGCTCTGTTATCGAACTCATTTCCA
>CYGL01000730.1_pt1 | contig 10680 bp, 16 predicted proteins | sample 485531 | NCBI WGS metagenome assembly CYGL01 (sample SAMEA3497897, study PRJEB9818) | human gut metagenome | reverse complement strand
CGCTGTTATGGTTGTCAGCGATACTGCTATCTCCGGTGTTAAGACCGCCAACCAATTAGCTACATACCCAGTCGGCACCGAACTGATTTTGAATAATGGTCCGATGGCTAACCAGGGCGTATAGGCGAAGTAGTAGAGACTAGAAAACCCGGGTGTTAAAACCACTGAGCTACACTTATCGCAAGTGAGGAAACTGCGCAGATTGGTATCTCCAATCCAAACAACGAGACCGTTGCTTGCAAGGTCACTGCCGGAGCAACTTACTGCACGGTAACTAACACCGGACTTATCACAAGCAAGAACACAGGTGAAGAGGACCAGAGCGCAACGATTGAAGTATCTATCGGCTCTGCTAAGTTCACCGTTAGTGTAACTCTTGAAGGCGTTGGTGGCGGTAACTTAGGCTAGAAATAGATTAGAAGTCGCTAGAATCGAAAATCATACAATTTAGGCTGGTACCTACTTGTGAGGTTCCAGCCTTTTTTGTAACAATACCTAGAAAAAAATGAGCCAAGACACTAAAGACAAAATAGAGTTTTCTTCTGCTGTCCTATGCATTGCTGCTGCCATCGCTATCGGTATCACGAGTATAGTGGTGAGCCAAACTCATAACATAGAAGCAGGTGTTTTAATCTTCGTTGCTCAGCTACTCATCTTTGCAGCGTCCGTTTATCAAATCAACTACAAAATTTATCAATATGGCGAAAGTAAATCAAAAGACGATAAAAAGTGATTTCTTCACCCTCGAAGAGTTCACTCGTTCCTCAACCGCACAAAGGTTGAAGATAGATAATACACCTAGTGATGAGGTAGTTCGTAACATTCAATATGGTGTGCAGATGGTTCTTGATCCTCTAAGGAGAATTATCCGTTCACCTATCATTATCACTTCGGGATTTCGGTGTTCAGCTTTGAATAAAGCTGTCGGTGGTGTGGCCAACTCATGGCATACGAAAGGAAATGCAGCCGATATTAAAATCAAAGATGAGGAAGAAGCGAAAGCTATATTCCAAGCTTTGCAAACATTACCTTCTGTTGATACTGTTCTATTTGAACACTCGGCCGCTGCAATATGGATGCACGTGCAATGGGACATGAAGCGTACACCGCGACATCATTATAACTTTAATTTTCAAGCAAAATGAAAAAGTTACTCTTTATAATTATGGTGATTGCTCTAATAGGATGCAAGGCAAAGCAGACTATCGAGCAAGAAAAAGTGCAGACAAAATCATCGGTGGCACATAATACTATAATGAATGATAGCAGTATTATCACTATAGTATATGATATGCTAGATGATTTTGACACTACCAGGTACAACACAAGTCCTGAAACAAATGATACGGGTAACTCTTCGAAACCGCCCAACGTGCAACGACATCGAAAAGGCAAAATAGTGATTTCGAAGACGACTAAAAGTGCAAAATCCGAGAAAATCGATAGTACTGCAGAAAGTATATACCACAGAACACCGAAAAAAGTTTCAAAACGCGTTAACAATTACCCCCTACTACCATGGGCGATAATTGCAATATTGATACTAATTATTGTGATTTGTGTTAAATATAGAATTTGGCAGCAAAAAATATCCGGAAAAATTAGGCATGGTACCGAATAAAATCGTATCTTTGCAACGTCAGAAGAGGATAGAAGCAACGCTGAGGAGCGACTTTGAACGGCTTCTGACGCACGATAGCAGATAGCCGTGAATCGAGAAGAAAACCTCGTTTCGCGGCTTCTTTCTTTTATATGAGTATAAACATATATTAAGATATTCTGCAAGCCATAATACCGGTTATGGCTTTCGTGCTTAACCGATTTCTCCTCAAACTGCTAAATCGTGACTTATGGTAAATAGAAAGATTTTCACTTGGCAAGTTCTTCACTTGCTAGAAACTGATACCTACTTAAGAGTATCAGACGTATCGTCAAAGCTTATGCTGAGTAAGCCAACAACTAGAAGATTGCTAGACTGGCTATGTTATCAAGGTGTGCTCAAGAAGGAACTCAAGCCTTTGTCAGGCAACGCTAATATTTATCTCTACTCCAAATTTTGACACGGTATCTGCTTCGTTGCCACCGAAGTAAACCTAAGTAATAGACAACAAACAATAATTCCTAAAAAGCATGATAATGAAAGTACTACCAATAGGCGCAATCGCCAAATATCACGGCATACGATTGCAAGTAGTGAAAGCCGTTGACGGTTGCCGAGGATGCTACTTTAAGCATCAGAAAATGTGTCATGCCCAAATTGTCGGGGCGTGCTGTCCTCCTTTTCGTTTCGATGAGGTAATTTTCCGAAAATACGACAAGAACAAAAAAGAAAATCTCCATGGACGAAAATAATAAAACAATAGTTGAAGTAACTGATGAAGGTATCATCATTATTGACTATCTAATAGCCGATTACGAGTTTTTATTCAATCTCATCATAAACAAATCTTGTCACCTAGAAATAGATTCTGTAGGAGGATATCTTGCTTTAACTCTAGGTATGCAAAATTGGATGATCGAAAACAAATCAGTAGAGGAATATCAAGAAGTTACGGACTTTATACAAAGTGAATATAAAGCGAGTGTTGAACAAATAAATTTATAAAATTATGATTAGACTAGAAATTGTCGGCAATCTTGGAGCCGACGCAGAAATCAAAGAGTACAATGGAAACAAATTTGTTTCCTTCCGTGTAGCGCACTCAGAAAAATGGGTCGACCAGCAAACGGGAGCAATATCCACGCAGACCACCTGGGTATCATGCTCGCTTAATGGCGATGGCAAAGGCTTGACCCAATACCTAAAAAAGGGAGTGAAAGTCTTCTTACGAGGTACACCAAACTTCCGTGTTTACTCTTCCCCGACTACTCATCAGATGGAGACCGGAGTAAACTTGTATGTGAAAGAGATTGAACTATGTGGAGGTCACCAAGAGCAATCGCAAGATAATTCCGGAAACATACCAGGGCATCCGGAACTAAATGGAGTAAAACCAATTTAAGATAGAAATATGAACGAGAACAAAATTGAAAGAGTAGCAAAAGCTACAGCCAAAAATTATGCTCTCGATGGTTACAGACTGCTAGATTACGAGTTCTTCAACAACTCGCAGCTAGCAGTCTATTGGATGAAGCATATGAACGGCAATAAACTGAAAATAGTAGGAGATTTAGTCGAAAATAAGATTGAAATCTACCTCAATAAAAAATTGAATAAGACGATAAATTTATAAGTATAAAAAATAACTTATGCAGCAACTCATAACAACACCAAACAAAATCAAGTGCATCAACTTGGACTGGCTCTCGGTATATTGCCTAGAGCCTAAAGGTGTTGCTATGAATGCTGCATACTTCAAAGCTTTGGGATGGACTGTAGAAGAGCGTGAATATGGAACACCGCAATACCGAGAGAAATTTACCCTCATGAATGGCCGTCACCCCTTCTTGGAGATAGAAAGAAATCCCTACTCCCTTAAACAGAATGGTGGAATCTTCGAGCCCGAATCATGCCATATCAGATTGGCCAACAGAACCCTATATCAACCGCAGCCAGTCCAACAACTCACTAATTTTATAGTGAAATATGGGTATGAATATAAAGGCATATCCCGAGTTGATGTTTGCTGTGACCTCACCATCTTCGACAACGGAATGAAACCGCAAGATTTGGCCAACAAGTATATGAAAGATAAGATTTGGAAGGTTCATCAAAGCCACATGGCCCCTTACACTGAAGATGGCGATGATACTTGGCGAATCCCTATACATTTGGGAGCTCATGGAAAAGAGACGAAGACGGGCAGAACCTGGAACTCCCTAAAATGGGGTAGCCCGAAATCTGCTCTCAGCACCAAACTCTATAACAAAACGTTAGAACTCGAAACCAATACCGGAAAGTTCTACATCAAGGATACCTGGGTGAAGGCTGGCCTATGCGACCTACAAAAAGTAACATACGAATACCGGAACCCCAAAACAAAAGAAACTGAAATCCGCTCAAAACAAGTGTGTGTTGCCCCTGGTACCGCAGTTGATCAGGAGATACCAATCGAGGGCGCAAAGAAAATCGATATATGGAGAGTTGAGTTTTCGATGAACTCTGAGGGGCGTAAATGGATTGACCTTGGCGATAACCATGTAGTCGATTTGTCCCTAAATGCCTTCGACAACCTAGATAGCTTAGCTGCTACTTTCTTTACTTGTTCGGAATGGCTCTTCTGCTTTATATATGCAAAGTGGATAACCAAGGGACCAACGAGGATGAAGGAAAGAACAAATCGATGCAAGAAACTACAACTGTTCAATACCAAGTTCTTGCACTCACACTACAAGCCACAACGACAGACTGAGACCGAAGACCCAAGCCGAACTGAAAAAATAATGATGTACAGACTGATACAGAAGAGCAAAGACGATAAACTATCAAATGAATATCGTGAAGCTTGCCGACAAGTCGCTACAGAAATCAGTAAAGAGCATGGTGATTGGTGGGTACCGGACGAAATGTATGCCGGAAGAATGGTCAATCACTCGTTAGAGAGACAACGAGTGAAAGAATATAAAGAAGACCATCCGCAGACAGTAGAAGAGTTCAGAAAATGGGCAGAGAGACAATCCGAAATCACTGCCGACTATAGCAAAGCTAAAATCGACAGATATATAGATATAAGGCGAAAAGTGAATAATCAAATAGAGAAACAGATAGAAAAATATAAAGATGAAATAAAGCTATTGTATCAGAGAATAAAACAGAATGAAATCCGAACTCAAAAAGATGTGAATGAACTTCACAACATTTTTGGAGACCCATTCTAGAATAGATATTGAGTAAAAGATGAATGCATAATTTTTAAAATGAGTGAAAGTCATAAGTTTTTAAGTTCTTTAATTTTTGCGAAAACTACCGATAGGCTGGCACGTGATGTGTCAGTCCTTTTTGGGTTCCCAAATTTTGACACGGCAACTGCTTCGATGCCCACGTAGTAAACCTAAGTTATTGAGTACAGAAATAGAGAGAAAACCGAGGAAGAAAGTTGTAATCAGAATGCGCTTTCGGCGGTGCAGTAGCACCGCCGTTAGAGTGCCAAAGAAATTTCTTCTAAATAATTGATACACAACGTGTAAAGCCCAGTTTTGGGGTATCCCCAAAACTGAGACCCCCAAAACAGACCCTTAACCCCCTTGCAAACCCCCCTACTACAGACCCACACCGCACAAATAACGCCCGGCTCTGCGTAGCAGTGCCGGACACCGCTTTTTGACCGAGCGACCAAGGCTGCACGGAGAGAGTGAAGCTGAGCGGAGGATGGCGGATGCGAAGCGTAGGAGGGCGGACACGGTGGTCTGAGCGTAGACCGCTTTGCAAAACGAATACCAATGACCATGGTAGTCGAGAAGAGAAGAAGAGCGGCAGGCGTGACATTAGTAGCCGGGAAAGTCCAAGAGGTAAACAGAGTCCAAATCGCCGCAAGATAGTCACGAAGAAAAGCAAGACCTTCAGAGCTACAAAAATACACCCCCTTAGACAAACGGTATAGCATCAAGAATGAAGATAATAAGACGAATGACAAGAAAAATGATGAAGAAAGCAAAAGCGACAGCCAGCATATCAAGAATTGGAGCAGGCATAAAGGAAAGCGCAAAAAGAACAGTGTCTAACAGCGTCAGGCAATCCACCCCCGAATAAACTGGACAATAGCAATAAAAACGACCAGTGCAAGAATCCAGTTAAAGAAAGCAATCAAAGAAACAGGAAGAACCGACACAAAACCAAGGAAAAGGTTAGCGGCATTCAAAAGAGTGTTAACCATCAGAAGCACCCCCTATAAAATCGAAAGCATCAACAATGGAATCATCACCATATTCATACTGATCTGAGAAAGTAGAATCAGAAACAGCAGGAGCACGAGCAGGAGCTTTTCCGCCGCCAAAGCCGCCGCGAGAAACGCCGTTGACATCATCAGAAACAGTTTGCGACCAGAAGAAAAACTGCGATCTGCTATCATAAGCAGAATCAGAGAAAACAGAACCGATATCCGTTATAGATTTGTCAGTTTCAAACTGATCTGTGATAGAACCGAAACCAGAACGCAAGTCATTAAAATTGCCAGTTGACGGACCGTCAGGGTCAGAACCTTCGAAATAGTTCTGAATCCATGTACGTTGCTCTGTAGTAGCATCCTTTATCTTGACATCTTCATCATTTGCAAGTACACTAAGAATCTGAAGAACAAAAGCGTTCAACGTATCAAGACGGTTATTTATACCACCAAACCAGCCGGTTTGATTCGCAAGATTATAATACAAATAGACGTCCATACGCCAAATATTGTCGAGCCAAGAACCCTCAGCAAAAGAAGGTGGAGAAAAATACATCTTACCATCTTCACCAACGCCCCATGACCAATCGTCATAAGTCAAAGCGGAAAGAGCAGAACGAAAAAAGAATCAGCAGGGCCTGAAAAAGATTTAGTTTCACCAGAAGACGAAACAGTTGTTACATATTCGCCAATATAATCATTATAAGTTTTCCACGTTGTGGATGTAGTAGTCTGGTTAGGAACAGCAAGACCAGGACGCCAATCACCGAAGCTATTGCCAAGCGTCCAAGAAGGATTCGAAGGCGTATCACCACCAGAACCACCACCAGAAGAAGGAATCCAAGAGTTCAGACCAACAGATGGAGTAACATTACTTTCAAGAGATCCGGGGGAAACAGTGATAGGAACATCACCAGCCTGCTTTGAAACAACAGAAACAATAAAAGCAGAGCCGGAAACAGTATATGAAACACCGTTACCAGAAACAGTAGAACCACCAGCACCATAAATAGTTATCGCTAAAGCTCCCGGTTCAGAAAAGGAAACAGATAATGCAGTAAGCTTAGATAATCCTTTATATTGTCCTGATTCACCAAGACCCAAAACAACAGTGCCTGTAGGAATACCAGTGCTACCATACATTTCAAAAGTAGCAGAAACAGTAGGTGTAGAATCAGCGGCAGACGCGCCAAGAATAAAGACAGAGAAACAAAGTGAAACTGTCAAAATCAAAACAAGGCAACGAATAGAAAACCGCGTCAGAAAAACCTCCCAAATGGATGCGGGGGCTGGATTCGAACCAGCGTCACCGGAAGACGAAACCGGCATGCTAAACCACTACACTACCCCGACATATTTTAATAATCAAGTCTATTGGAATGAGGAATAGGATCACGGCCATCAGCCAGACGGCGAGAATCGACAATTTGTTGTTCCTCCCAAATAAGGCGAATCACGCCAAGGTTACGGCGAAGGACGTCATAGCTTTCAGTCTCGACAGCATATTGAACGAGATCATACCAGCTTTTTTGCATCTTTGCAGAAGCAAGGTCTTTTACAATTTGTCCTTCTGATAATCTACGAAGAATTTGACCAATATTCGGCAAGTTCGTTTCGACATCATCAGGGGAATACTGAAACTTGTCTATATCGTTCAGGTGAATAAGATACATCACCATGTTATCAAAGTTTTTTACAACCTCGATATCGTTTTCAGGAAGTCCAAGGAAATTAGAAACAACCGACAAACAACGGGGAGTAGCACGACCTACCCAGTGGATATGCGGCTTTTTCAGTTCACCATTTTCATCGACGTCCTTGTCATGCAGGATATAGGCCCAGTCAGTAAACTTAGAACGGATAATAGAAAGGAGTTGTTCACAATCATATGATTCAGAATCAGGGTACAGGGTACCAGCAAAAGAACGAAACTTTTTATCAGCCATGATAAAGAACCTCCATATTAAATTTGGCTACAGGCTACAATGATTGCCTTAGACGTAGCCCGCAATCATTGTAGCCAATAGGAAAGGAAATCCAAAACGGTTAGGCTACAGATAACCGAAGTGGGCAAGAGCGCGGATAAGCAAATGGACGCACGCAGATTCCCAAGAAATACCGCCTTTGTCACTTGCATATCTCATGATACCGCCGACAACAGCAGGTTCAAGATTGATTGTAAGTTTCATCAGAACTTGTTATTGACCGACTCGACAGACCCATATCGGTTATAAAAGACCTGGAGGTTGTCACCAACCTTCAAATCCTTAGGCACGATATCGGACTTGCAGAAAACAGTTTCAGCCACTTCACCAACAACCGTGGAATCACCGGGATAGGTGATATAAAGGTTGCAGGCATCGACCATCTGACCGTCAGACTTGCGTTTGTACTGGAATCTTCGGAAACCGATAAGTTTACTTGTCATTGTAAGAGTAACCCCCTATAAAATATTATGATCAAATGATCATGGTTAAAGTATATTCAAACGATCATAGAAAGTCAAGAGAGATATGAACAAATTAAAAAAATTGAGAGAAATGAACAAATTGACACAAAACGATTTAGTAAAAGTGCTATACACAAGTCAAAGGCAGATAAGTCTATATGAGACAGGAAAACGAAAATTAAACGAAGATCAAATAAGAGTTATATGCAAACATTACAAAATATCGGCAGACTGGTTGTTAGGGATAGACGAAGATTGACAGACAAATCACGCCGCGCGCTTTGCGCGGCGTGATTGTCTGTAGGCATACAAGAGTAGCCATATAGGAGGGCTGGAAGACCCTCTGAACGTCGAAGCACCCGGCTGGGAAGGAGTGCAGACGAATCGCGGGAGAAGCCATACACGCCAGCCGCTTCGCTCTGGCGTACCAATAAAACAAACGCAACCAAATAACTTTTTTGCTCAGGTATGAGGAGATTTCATGCGAGAGCGTGACCAACGAACACACAGAAGACCGCCAGTAAAACCAAACAGCAGGAGTGACAAACAAAAAGCCACGAAACCGGCAAGTCCGACCGTGAATAAAGATAGAACAAAGAGAAGCACCCCAACAAGAGCAGGAATCCAGTTACCCATATCATGAATCAGCATCCTTTCTATGACGTCTAGACACACGCTTTACAGATTTTTCAGTAAGGTCAGCAACAACCTCTCGGAAGGGAATAGGCTCCCGCTCAGGAGCCGCATAGGAATCAAAATACTTAAAATAAAGCTGGTAAATAGGTAAATCTTCCAATGCCAAAGAGACTGGAAGCGAAGTTTATCGGCTATACGTGATTCACTATCACCCGTAGGCTCAGTTAGAGTAATAGAACGACGAATAGGGCGGTAAATGACTAAAAACGTTGCCAAGGTTGACGACAAGGCCCATGTGATCAACTACATCACGTATTTTTTTGTCGATATCGAAGCTTTGAGAATTGAGGTAAACTAAGCATTTATATTTACGCTGTAACTTGAAGAAATCCCTTAGACCAGCGGAAAAAGTCTTAAAGGAACGATTGTCAAAAAGAATACCAGCTTCATCAATAAAAATAGCTGAACGAGGATCCGGGGCAAAAGTCTCTAGGTCATGTGCGCGGAAGATACGAATGCCGGGAAGATTGACATTATCAATATCAGTGTAGACAGTCCAGCCTTTCTTAAGATATCGACGCATGAGTTTGACCATATAAAGAGACTTACCAGCACCTTTTTTTCCGAAGATAAAATAAAGCTGGAAAGGATTGTTGTATTTCTTGGAAATGAAAGAGAAAGTTAGAAAAAAAACAAGTAGAACAGCACAAAAAATCATCATAAAAAAGCGGGGGAATTGCACCCCCGCAAGTCGTTAGACGTGAATCAAACGGTTGATAAGACCCACGCCCGTACCGATGAGAGCGACCAGGACAAAGCCTAGAATCAACTTATTGTCAGTGATAGCACCGACAAAAGAGCCAATCCAAGTAATGGACGAAGTGACCCAAGAGCCGATATCGGTCATCATAGTGGAAATGCTGTATGCAGCCGGAGTGCCCGTCAGTTAAACCCCTTTCAACGTCCAAGGTGCATAAGCCGGTCTAACAAAGCAATCGAAACGAAAGCAAAGAAGAAGACCGACAAAATAGCAGATAGGCTCGGCGGAAAGAAAAGACAGGAAGTTTACCGATGAACCATACAATGAAATTCATCATTTGTTCTTGCAAATCAAAGCACCCCCTACCTTCATCACGCACCAAAGGACTAAGATAAATATGATAACCTAGAGAGCACCATGCAGCGTCATAATCTTGCTGGACAACCTTGTATTGAGTATAAGAATTTGAACCAGAACTGAATATGAATAGTGATAAGCGCGGACAGGTTTACCAAATAGGCCATACAGAACAGACAATAATGTACCTTCATCAGCATCAGGAACATACTCTGTTCTAACTAAAGTCGGGTCAGAATAAGCAGAATTGTTTGAAGGAAATTCCTGCACCGAAGCAAGAGATACCGAGGATTCCGAAGGAGATAAAGAAGCCGACGCAACCGGTGATTCTTCCGTAGAAAGAGCGTCAGAAGAAGTGTCAGGTTCAGGGCTATCAAAACGTGAAGCATATTCTTCATCAGTCATGCCCTCCACAAGCGCATATTCCGCGCAAATTTCATCACTAGCATCTTCATAGGCAAGATCTCCGTAATAGTCAGCCGCGAACGTCTCCCAGCTGACAGCAGAGGAAGAAACGACCAGACATCCAAGCAGAACGACAAAGGTTACAGACAAAAAGATAATTCTTTTCATTTTTTCCTCCGAATAACAGGCAGATTCGAACCGCCACCAGTACCGCCGACAGTTCCACCATCGTCATAATCCAGCTCACCACC
>CYGL01000729.1_pt1 | contig 10698 bp, 13 predicted proteins | sample 485531 | NCBI WGS metagenome assembly CYGL01 (sample SAMEA3497897, study PRJEB9818) | human gut metagenome | reverse complement strand
TAACACCAACCACCCCTACTACCCCCGACCGTATATACTCGTCTGCATTATCNCACCCGTATATGTTTTTGTTCGATCTTAAACTGCGTGAGATCGGGAAAAAGGGACGGACATAGTCGTTGCGGTCATATGTCTTTCGAAACTCGGACATACAGCACGAGCCAATGGTCAACTTGTTATGCCCTTGTTCAAACATATATTCTAGTGCTCTTTCAGCACAAGCACATCGTTCTTAATGTATTCCATTTCTTCTGGTGTAATAGTGCAACCTGCGTAACGCTCACCCTCATAACTACAACATTAGTTTACACAAAATAAAAGTCAAAAGGAGAAAAGAACATGGCAAATATCAATTTAACAAGAACAGTTGAGTACAGCAAACTTAAAATCTGGATCTTTACACAGGATGAAAAGCTCAAAATAGTCGAGGTAACATGTTACAAAACCTCAACAGGAAATTATGAATTAAAGAACGCTAACAGTGTCGCTAGGGCGTATGATGGCTCTTTGATTAAATACGCTGTCATTGAAAAAGGTGTACATTTGCTGACACTACCTCTTCAGGACTATGTAGCGATTGCTGGGATAAGGGAAGAAAAGGTAATAATGAAAGCAGACACAGAAACAGCAGATCAGGAGGAAAACTAAATGAAAGTATTAGCAAGCACAGCAGGAATTGACAAAAGACAGCAATATAAACTTTACAAACCGGCTAACCCTGTCAGTGTAAAGGAAGTCCCCGATGATACCGTCATCACTGTAACATTGTGGATGGAATACGAGGATGAAAACGCAGACGGTGAGGTAGTGAATATTCTTTCTATTTATGATGATTCAGTCGAGAAAACCTATCAGACCAACAGTGCAACATTTCATCGTGAATTTACAGATATGGTGCAGATGCTTGGTGATGATGGGTTGCAGATTATCAAAAAATCGGGTGTCACCAAGTCAGATCGCCCGTTTGTAACATGCGTTTTAGCATAGCCTAGAAAACTATTAGTGAGGTACAATTATGGCAAAGAAGTCGAAAAAACAACGTAAACGTGAAAAAGCACAGAAAATACTGTCAAGAAAAGCAAAGCGACAAAAACCTATAGTTGTACCTCCATTTGTGCCACGGTATAGTCCGGCAGGGCTTGTGGCACTTGAAAGTCTTGAATATGAATTACAAGGTATGCCATTAAAGTTGGCTAACATGTTTCGACAACATTTGTTTAAGGCACGTCAAGAAATTATGCAGGCTGTCGGAAAAGAAAAATACGACCGTAAACATGCAGACGCGATTATTGGCGAAAACCTTATGCAGATGCCCACAGACATATATAGGTCATTACAGCGGCACCCACGCGATTCTCAGGACGGTGTCGATGAATGGGGGCATGAATTACTCGCATTACTAACCGACGATATTGATGCATTGAAAAATATGTCAGAACAGTTAGGTGAAGAGTATGGGGCGTAAACGACACTATGAGGTATACGCCGCCGATTTTGAAACAACGGTATATGACAGCCAAGACCACACGGAAGTGTGGTCTAGTGCGTTATGTAAATTATATACAGAGGATGTAATAGTACATCACAGTATAGACGAATTGTTTGAGTGGCTATACAGACAGGATGCTAATATTATGTTATATTATCACAATTTGAAATTTGATGGGTCTTTTATCATCGATTGGCTTTTGAACCATGATTATAAACATGGTGTAATATGTCCTAATGGAGATCAGACAAAAGCAAAAATGCTAGACATTGATGATTGCCCAGCCAATACGTTTGTGTACAACATATCAGATCGCGGACAATGGTATTTAATACAAATTAAATATAACAGACACATGGTAGAGATACGTGATAGCTTAAAACTAATGCCGTTTGCCCTTGCCAAATTAGCGGATGCATTTAAACTGAAACACAAGAAATTAACGATGGAATATGAGGGTGAGCGTTACGCAGGTTGCACTATTACACCAGAAGAAATGGAATACATTAAGAACGATGTGCTTGTGCTGAAAGAAGCACTAGAATATATGTTTGAACAAGGGCATAACAAGTTGACCATTGGCTCGTGCTGTATGTCCGAGTTTCGAAAGACATATGACCGCAACGACTATGTCGCCCTTTTTCCCGATCTCACGCAGTTTAAGATCGACAAAAACATATACGGGTGTGATAATGCAGACGAGTATATACGTCGGGGGTATAGGGGTGGTTGGTGTTATTATGTCAAGGGCAAGGAAAACAAACGTTACAACAACGGTTTAACAGCGGACGTAAATAGTCTTTACCCAAGTATGATGCATAGCGAATCAGGTAACGAATACCCAACAGGTAAGCCCGTATTTTGGCACGGTGACTACATATCAGAGCACGCTATCAAGTCGCACCGTTTTTTCTATGTTCGTGTGCGCTGTCGGTTTTACATCAAGAACGGACTTTTACCATTTATCCAGATTAAGGGTAACCCGTTGTATAAGTCTACCGAAATGCTGGAAACCTCGGACATATATTTTGACGGAAAACCCAACAAGTATCTATCAATGATGGACGGGTCTTTAATACCAACAGAAGTCACGCTTACAATGTCACAGGTTGACTACTACCTGTTTTTACAGCACTATGATGTAGTAGATTTTAAAATCCTTGACGGTTGCTGGTTTTACGCTATGACGGGCATTTTTGATGAATATATCAATTACTATCGGCAGATTAAGGAAACGAGTACGGGAGCGATGCGCAACCTTGCCAAGCTATTTTTAAATAACTTGTATGGAAAATTGGCGTCCTCAACCATTTCAAGCTATAAGGTCGCGTATTTGAAAGATGATGGGGTTGTTGGATTTTATCCTGTTCACGCAGAGGACAAGGATGCTGGATATATAGCGGCAGGTGCGGCTATTACATCCTACGCAAGACGGTTTACAATCAAAGCGGCACAAAAGAATTTTCACGGAATAGATCAACGTGGTTTTATTTATGCTGATACAGATAGTATACATTGCGACTTGTCACCAGAAGAAGTGCAAGGCATAACAGTTCATCCTACGAATTTTTGTTGCTGGAAACTTGAAAGCTATTGGGACACCGCAATATTTGTACGCCAAAAAACCTACATTGAGCATGTTACACATAATGACGGTGAACCAGTAGATAAACCATATTATGATGTGAAATGTGCTGGTTTACCATCAAAGTCAAAAGAATTGTTTGTCCATAACCTTGAGGGAACAGAACCAGATAGAGAACTGACACAGGAAGAAAAAGATTTTCTGGCTACGCCGCGAACGCTTGAGGATTTTAAGGTTGGCATACGCATTCCGGATAAGTTGTTACCGAAAAGAATACGCGGAGGTATTGTCCTTGTAAACACCACATATGAAATGCATTAAAAAGACCTGCACTGCGATGCAGACAGGTCTTAATTATATTGTTACACGAGGTAGCTAAGAGCGGTGTGCAATACCGAATGCGTTCGGCGGTTTCTTTCACCCGTGCAAACCCGAACGGTTACAAGTAGCGTGGCTCGTGGCAATACCTTTAATATTTAATCATTGATATAAGAGCGTCCCGACACTCCAAGTTTTTGAACCTCATACAGCCCTTTTCAAAGTACCATCGCATGACCTTTATTAACCACGTGTACTGCTGTAACATGACATAGTTGATATTATGATCGTCTGTGGTGACAGAGATACGGGTAGGGAACGTTGCATCAAAGCTATTTGAAACGTAAACTACACCGTCTGCTGGGTACTCAACGATACTATACATTGCGTCCAGATATTTAATAGTTGCGCGGTAAACCCCACGCCCCTTAGGTGTGTCAATAAATGCATAGTTATCATGCAAGTAAATGTTTTGCGTTGAATATGCGACATACTTGCTATCGGAAAGCGATCGATTAAATGCACTGGACGACTGTGCCTGTGCCGCACTTTCCACGTAGCCGCTTTCTAAGACAAAACCCTCACCACGCAAAAACTTGGTGTCAGCTTTCAGTCGCTTGGTAACACCAAAAGCAATGAAATATGGATTTAACAGTGTAATCGCATTTGCACACATAATCACGGGCACGTAACGCACATGTGACCCTTGACCACGAGCTACAGATGTGTGGATGGACTGAAACTTGATGATTTCATCGGAACAATACTTGTTTGTTTCACTCTGAAACTCGTCCATAAATATGCGCGCTGTATCACTAAACAGGTGAGAAAGTTTTTTCACGTTCTCGGCTGTATTAAGAGCAACAGCATAACCACAGCAAATAGGTTCTTTTGATTCGTCGATTGGCTGTATATACAATTCCGTATACATTTTGTGCGGTTTATCAGACATAACATAGTCTGGAAAGAAAAGACTCTGAATATCCTTGAAAAATTTGTCTGCCACACCTTGCAACTCATACGAATATCTATACAGTAGCATGAATTTTTCACTGTGCTGTAAGAACCGCTTAACCATGTAACGCGAAAACCATGTTGTTTTACCAGCAGTACGGTTTGTAGTAATAAAGTAAACCTCTGGTTTTTGCTTATTAAGGTCAAGTAAATTTAAAATTTTTGTTCCGTCATAATATTTTTTATCCATAAAATGATTATAACACACTTGACTTTAATTGTCAAGTATGTTATAATAAAAGAAAAAGGTGGTGAGAATATGGATGGAAACAGTGTTGTACAGATTATCAACACAGTTGGATTCCCGATTGCTGTATGTATCGCGCTCATGTGGAACACGGTAAAGATGCAGGAACAGCACAGTGAGCAGACGGAAAAATTTACCGAGGCACTGAATAAGAACACCCTCGTGTTATCGCGGCTGTGCGCAGACTTAGAAAAGGAGGATAAAGTCGATGAAATTGTCGGATAAAGGGTTAGACCTTATTAAGTCATTTGAGGGTTTACGCTTATCCGCTTACAAGTGCGTGCCGAGCGAAAGACATTATACGATCGGATACGGTCACTATGGAGCAGACGTAAAACCCGATATGACAATTACACAGAAAAAGGCAGAGCAGTTATTACGGACAGATTGCAAACGGTTTGTGACACATGTAAACAGTTATGTCCGCAAGTACCGCAAACTGGGTATTGAGATCAATCAAAATCAGTTTGATGCACTTGTGTCGTTTGCTTATAATGTTGGCTCGATTGACCAGCTTACAGCAAAGGGAACACGTAGCATGGACAGCATTGCAAACAAGATGTTGTTGTATAACCGTTCTGGTGGAAAGGTGCTTGCAGGTCTTACCAAACGCAGAGAAAAAGAACGTGCGTTGTTTGTAAGCTGATGCACGGTATACCATTCAACGAAACCTACGCTAAATACTGTTGGGGACGAATGCTTGATCTTATTGGTAACGAGATCGGCACAGCCGCTCTACTAGGTAACTGGGTGCGTGAATCTTACATGTTGCCTTTTATCGTGCAGGGTGATACGCTTAATAACTACAGATATAGCGTAGAGTATACCGCAAAGGTGGATGCAGGAACAATTACACGGGAACAGTTTACAAGACAAGCACCGAGAGGCGGCGGTTATGGTCTTGCGCAATGGACGTATTACACGCGGAAAGAGGGTCTATACGACCTGCATATATCCACGGGATACTCTATTGGGTCGGCTTGGCTAGGGTGTGAGTATGCAAAACAGGAATTGCAAGGTGGTTATACCTCAACGTTAGTTGAGTTGCAAAACGCAACAGATCTTTACACAGCTGTCGGTTATGTGATGCGTAACTATGAACAGCCTGCCGACCAATCATCGACGGCACAACAACGACGTTATTTATCCGCACAGGACATATACGAGTTATGCCACGGAATACCACCCGACCCAACACCACCAGACCCAGACCCGCCGTCACCACCAGTTTACAAGGCTAAAAAGATGCCCTTGTGGATGTATTTAAAAAGGAGATAACAACATGATTTTATCTAGAGACGAGTATATGAACGTAATCAACACGAGAATCACGGGAACGGACGATGAATCGTTGCGTGATATTGAAAATCTAACAGAAACGTTTGATGCAAGCAAAGGCTACACACAGGACGACATCAACAGAGCAGTTGAGGCAAAAGAAAACGAGTGGCGCGAACGTTATCGCGCAAGATTTTTTGAGGGCGTGAACGATCAACCGTCCCTTGAAACGGCTGAACCCGAACCGGAAGAAACAACTTTTGATGATATTTTTATAGAAAGTGAGGAGAAATAAGATGCCTACAAAACCGTTTAAGAAGAATTTAACCAATGTTGCCAGCGATGTACTGAACGCAATCCGTAACAGTGCGTCTGTAGATTACCGTAATTATGTGCCCAAAGCAACCCCCGATGCAGACAGCGTTCGTGCAATCGGTGCAGTCATCATGGACCATGTAGCGTTCCAGAATGAGTTTATTAACACACTAATCAACCGGATCGGGCGTGTTGTTCTCTCAAGTAAAATGTATGAAAACCCGTGGTCAATGTTCAAGGCAGGTATGCTTGAATACGGCGAATCAATCGAGGATATTTTTGTCAACCTTGCCAAACCTTACGAATATGACATCAACGAATCCGTAACGCGGCAGTACCAGCTAGAGAGTGCAGACGTTCGGTCAGCTTTCTACATGCTCAACTATCGCAAGTTTTACAAGGTTACAATCACCGAACCGATGTTGCGGCAGGCGTTTCTGTCTTACGACGGCGTAGCAAATCTTATTGCCAAAATTGTAGATCAGTTGTACAGTTCGGCAAACTATGACGAGTTCTTAACAATGAAATACATGCTTGCGCGGTGGATTCTGGACGGGCACATGAAACCTGTGGACATTGACGCCGTTACTACTGACAATATGAAATCTATTATTGGCACTGTCAAAGGTGTATCAAATGATCTCACGTTCTTATCACCGAACTACAATCTTGCAGGTGTGCATAACTACACTGACAAGGATGATCAGTTTATCATTGTGAACAGCAAGTTTGACGCTAAAATGGATGTTGAGGTACTTGCCGCGGCATTCAACATGGATAAGGCTGAATTCTTTGGACATCGGGTATTGGTGGATTCTTTTGGGTCACTAGACACAGCAAGACTTGGAAAATTGTTCAAAGGTGATACAAATTATGTGGAGATTTCGCAGGCAGAACTTACAGCCCTTGATGCAATTCCCGCAATTCTGGTGTCACGAGACTTCTTTCAAATTTATGACAACCTGTTCCAATTTACCGAGAAATACAACGGTGAGGGTCTGTATTGGAACTACTTTAACCACGTGTGGAAAATTTTTGCGTGCTCACCGTTTGCAAATGCCGCAGTATTTGTTCCGGACGGCTCAACAGTTACAAGCGTTACCATTACGCCGTCTGCACTTACGATTGCCGCAGGCGGCACAGGTCAGTTAAACGCGAGTGTTGAGGGAACAGGTTTCCCCGAAAAGAGTGTAACATGGTCAAGTAACAATGAGGCTATCACAGTAGACGGTACAGGTCTTGTTACTGTGGCAAGCGGTACAGCAAAGGCTACAACCGCAGAGATTACAGCAACATCAACATTTGATACATCCAAAACAGGCACAGCTACAATTACAGTAGCGTAAAATTTAAGTCAATTCACGTGGAGCACATGCATGTGTTCCACGTGAAACATTTGAGGTAAATTTATGGCATACACTACACCCGAAACAAACATATTATTTTTGGAAAATGTGCCGTTGGACAATAGCTACACAAACACACTTTATTTTGCGTCAAGGGCGGCGCAAACCAGTTACTTTCAGAGCATGAAAAAAATCACGCTTGACGGGTACAGCTATCAGAGGGCTACAAGTAACGAGATTAAGGTAGGTATTGCAACGGCTAGATTATATACGTGTAACTATATGATGTTTCAAAACACCGCATATAGTGACAAGTGGTTTTATGCATTTATTCTTAATGTGGAATACGTGAACGACCACACAACACTTGTAACTTATGAAATTGACGAGATTCAGACATGGTTGTTTGATTTTACGATTTCTGGCTGGGTGGCACGGGAGCACCCATCAACAGACAATATTGGTGATAACATATTGCCAGAACCCGTGGAAACGGGAGAATATGTTACAACAAATTATAAGGGTATGCTCGGCTATAGTATTACAGCCGATGAACAGCCCCTTGTGTGCGTTGCATACGTTGACGCTGATGGTGGTAACGCTATACAATTTAGTAATACTGTTACCGGATGTAAAATGCGTATGTTTACAATGGACGATAAAGGTTTGACCGCTCTGCAATCTTTACTCAACGCTTATATATCCAGTCCGGACAGTATTGTATCTATGTACATGTTGCCATACGAGGCTAGACCGATTGCATTCAAAGCACCAGACGGTTATTACGATGTACCTAACGGTGATTTAACATCAACAGACAGACAGTACCAGCGCAACGCTATCAGCAAGAACACAAAAATAGACGGGTACAGCCCACGTAACAAAAAACTTTTAACTTATCCCTATAATTATCTGCACGTCGACAACGCAAGTGGCGGCTCTTTATCATTACGATATGAGTTTTTCAAAGATTTAAAGCCGCAGTTTTCCGTGTATGGCACATTTTTACAGCCTGTTAAATTGTCTTTACGACCGCTGTATTATAAGAACGTGACACCGGAAAGTGTGTACTATTCTGAAACATATAACGCAGAATATCTTACGCTTGAAAGCTATCCTATTTGCTCGTGGAATAGTGATATATTCAAGGCGTGGCTGGCGCAAAGTGCTCTGCCTACAGCGATAAAGACGATAGCAACAACCGCTATGGGAAATCTTGCTGGTGGTGTCGCAGGTTTAGCAAGTCTGGCGAGTGGTGCATATGACGCAAGTATAGCCGCCGATCAATGTCGTGGATCTATGGATAGTGGTTCATTAAATTTTTACAGTTATAAACAGGATTTTTATGCCGGAAGAATGCACATCACAGCTGGGTATGCAAAAATGATAGATAACTTTTTCGATCGTTACGGCTATAACGTAAGCAGAACTGGCACACCGTTAACACACAGCCGTCCGCACTGGAATTATGTGCAAATGACAAATTGCGATTTAACGGGTTCTGTTCCTGCAAACGCCGCGAGTGTGATTATCAATGCGCATAACGCAGGTATAACCTATTGGCGAAAAGGTTCAGAAGTCGGTAATTATTCCCTTGACAACAGTGTATAAGTGAGGTATGATGATAATGAAAAGAAAGCATTGCAATGATATAGAAAGAATATCCGCACGGGCTATGTGGGATAGTGCGGAAATGAATCAGATCAGCTATGATGTGTATTTGAATCTGTTACTTGAGATTGCGCTATCTCGTGTGAAATATGAGGGCTTACCCGATTCCGTAGACCCTCGATACCTTGAGTTACAGCTTATTACAAATGGCAGTGCAATCTACTTCCACGATGAAGTGCTCGGAGATCTATGTCTTGGTAACATGAGTGGTGGAAAATGGGATATTTACAACGTGCCTACTACACGTAGGGCTTACGCCGCTAACGGATACCAGAAACAGCTGGACGAAAAGAACAGCGTAATTATATTTAATAATATGCTCCATACACCCGACTTGCTTGGTATGCGTCTATTTGCAACACGTCTTGCACAGCTTGACCGTGTAATAGATGTAAACGTTTCTGCACAGAAAACACCTGTCGTTATTTGTGCATCTGAACAGCAAAGACTTAGCATGTTACAGCTTTATAAAAAATATGAAGGAAATGAGCCATTTATCTTTGGCAACAAAAATTTAAACCTTGAGGATGTAAAGACACTGAAAACTGAGGCGCCATATGTAGCAGATAAGATACACCGCTTGAAATGCAATTTATACAATGATTGTTTATCTAGTCTTGGCGTGACCAATGCGGCAGTCAATAAAGCAGAACGTGTCAACGCGGCAGAAATCAGCGCAGGAATGGGCGGCACGTTTGCAATAAGAAACAGCCTTATGAACGCTAGGAAACAGGCTGTGGAACAGATCAATAAAATGTTTGACCAGAACATTACAGTTGAATGGAACAATGATAATGTATGGGCAAACGAATTGACGGGAGGAGAAAATAAAGATGGCAAAATTTACGGTAACTGTGGGGGAATTGTGCAGGACAATCGCGGGGGAGAAGTACTGTCTTGAGTATCCACAGGTAAATAGTATCATTGAGAAAGCGCGACCGAGCGTTTTCTCTTTTGATTACCCTATCTTTAACACAGATTATAAAGTCACACTTGAGCACAAGATCCTGCGACATTATTACATGCAGGAAATTGGGCTGGAAACTGTGGGGCAGTGGAAATTGAAACTTGAGGATAAGCTGAATCTTATCATGCCATACTACAATCAACTATACGAATCCGCTCAACTTAAAATTGATCCATTCAATGATGTCGATTACACGCGTGAAAACAAGCACCAATACGAGCGGTACGGAAAGCAGTAAAGGTCAAACTGTAAACACTGGAAATGCTACAAACGTGTCTAATGAGAATTATTCAGAAGAAACTACGAACACGGGTAATACAGAAAGTGTTACCAATGAGAACGGAAAAACGACAGGCACGAACACTTCAGAAAGCAAAACGACAAGGCAGGAAGTTGGTAGTAGTGATAGTGACCATACACACACCAGTGTGCATGAAGAAACAAAACGGTACAGTGATACACCTCAGG
>CYGL01000728.1_pt1 | contig 10702 bp, 14 predicted proteins | sample 485531 | NCBI WGS metagenome assembly CYGL01 (sample SAMEA3497897, study PRJEB9818) | human gut metagenome | reverse complement strand
AACAATATTGAGATAGTAAGTCCAAGATACAACGAGGACATGTGCACAGAACCTTACTTCAGCCATTATCCGTTCTTCGGACTGCCTACAGAAGTTGTAGTCCCTTGCGCTCGGTGAGTACACTGAAATAGGTAGAAGACATTGCCTTCTGTCGCTTGGTGCGCTGCACTTCCAACTTTGCCTTACACTTCGGGCAGACACATTTGTCCGCATCCTCGTCCGTAGTCCAAGTGTGTCCGCAGTCCATGCAGGTGGTCTGTCCGTGCTTCAACTGAAAGGCATAGTGGTCAAGACATTCACGGAATGCCCATTGCATTTGCGCTCCCTTGATAGGTCGTAACCCCTTGTTTGAGGTTACGACTTGCTTCTGATATTTCGTTCTTGGTTTCATAACGTGTCGAATAATGATGGTTGATGTACTTCGTTGTGAAGTTCATCTTCGGCATCATCATTTCCATTCTTTCTATGGTGGTACTGATTGGAACATTCATTTGGTTATTAACACTTTAAAGTACAAGCGATATGAACAGAAGCATTGAAGCGATACCTACATGGTCACTCTGCTACATCATCAATGGCGATGCAAGCGGACTGACTGACGAGGAAATCCGTATGGTGGACGAAGCCATGCGCAAGAACAATATTGAGATAGTAAGTCCAAGATACAACGAGGACATGTGCACAGAACCTTACTTCAGCCATTATCCGTTCTTCGGACTGCCTACAGAAGTTGAGGACTGCGACATCATCTATCACGAGTAACAACCCCTTTAACAACATCAGATATGAACACTACAGAATATTTCAAGAGAACCATACAAGCCTATTTGGAGGAGCGTGCAATGGAGGACGAACTCTTTGCAGCCAAGTATGACAACCCCGACAAGAACATAGACGATTGCGTCACCTATATCCTTAATTGGGTACAGAAGAGCGGTTGCAACGGCTTTTGCGATGACGAGATATATGGGCAAGCCATCCACTACTACGAGGAGAAGGACATCGAGGTAGGAAAACCATTGAACTGCCAAGTGTCTGTTAACCACCACATCGAACTCACAGAGGAGGAGAAGGCACATGCAAGACAGGAAGCCATCCGCCAATATCAGCAAGAGCAGATGAACAAGATGCGTAACCGAGATACCACCAAGCGCACCTCACAGAGAACAGACAACGAAGTACATCAACCATCATTATTCGACACGTTATGAAACCAAGAACGAAATATCAGAAGCAAGTCGTAACCTCAAACAAGGGGTTACGACCTATCAAGGGAGCGCAAATGCAATGGGCATTCCGTGAATGTCTTGACCACTATGCCTTTCAGTTGAAGCACGGACAGACCACCTGCATGGACTGCGGACACACTTGGACTACGGACGAGGATGCGGACAAATGTGTCTGCCCGAAGTGTAAGGCAAAGTTGGAAGTGCAGCGCACCAAGCGACAGAAGGCAATGTCTTCTACCTATTTCAGTGTACTCACCGAGCGCAAGGGACTACAACTTATACGAGCATTTCAGATGAAAGCCTATTACCGCAAGGGACAAAAGGCAGAAATCAATTGTTGGGAGGTGGCACGTTATTGGATGAACGAAAAAGGCAAGGTGGAGGTTATGGCACGCAAGCGCACAATGGGTATCTATATGGACACGTTCTGCTACGACTCCGACATTGAACTGCGCAGGGACAACACCACCTATCAGCATATTGCTTCATTTCCGGTATGCCCCGATATGAAAGTCATTCCTCAGATATGGCGCAACGGCTTTGACGGAGCGTTTCACGGCATCGAACCGCTTACATTGTTCAAGGCGATGCTGACAGACCACCGCATCGAAACGATGATGAAACAATGTCGTTACGGACACGTCCGCCACTTCATAGACCATCCACGGCACTTGGAAACTTGTTGGAATGCCTACAAGATAGCCAACCGCAACCATTACCTTATTACTAGACATCGGCAAAATGGGCGGACTACATCTGTATGTTGGTAGAAATGGGCAAAGACATCAGAAGTCCACATTACATTTGCCCCGACAACCTTGAAGCCGAGCACGACAGAATATCCGAGAAAATCAGAGCAAAGAAAGAAAAGGAGCGTACCGATGAGGAGATACGCAAGGCATTGAAGAACGAGGACAAATTCAAGGAAATGAAGAGCCGTTTCTTCGGTTTGATGTTCACGGACGGCAATATCGTGGTGAGAATGCTTGAAAGCGTCAGGGAGCACGTTCTTGAGGGCAAGGCGATGCATCATTGCGTAGGCAGCGGTACAAACTATTCACTCAATCCCGACAGCATCATCTTCTCTGCAAGAATAGCCGAACAAAGAGTTGAAACAGTGGAGTTTTCACTCGAACAGATGAAAGTCGTACAATGCCACGGACTACAGAACCAGGACACCGAGCACCATGCCGACATCATCAACTTGGTGAACAGCAATGCAAGACTTATAGAGCAACGAATGGTTGCAACGACATGAAATCCATATCGGCGGAGCGATGAAAATTCGTTCCGCCACTTTCTTTCATGAGCCGAGGAGCGGAAAAGAAAGTGGCAAAGAAACCGTCTTGTCCTTATCTGCGATGCTTGCAAAGAACAAAGGACAGCCCCCAATCAAAAGGACTGTCCTATTTTATAAAACCTTATTCTATGGAGTAAACAAGAGCAGATACTCCATTTTTCTTCTTCGCTCGATGGAAGGCACTATCTTTCCATTCCACCTTTTGAAGTCCACATAATCACGATAGATGTTTCTTTTGCCACTTCGCATCTTGGCATACATCCGGCTTTTCATCACCTTTCCACACCCCACATTGTAGGCAAGTGTAGCCAAGAGCAGCGAGTCACGACCGAAGTCACGAAACATGGCGCAGAGCTTTCTGAGGTCAGAGCGCAGCAAGGCATCGGCTTGCCGTTCCGTCATTCTTGGAGAAAACTTCTCGCCAGGCAACAGCTTGTGCCCATATCCGACATAAGGATGGTGCTTCGGTCCGTGCAGACCCTCGTACTTCTTGATGCAGGCGACAGCCAACTCAAAACGTGACACATGACAAACTCGCTTTATCGCCCCTTGCGTCTGGGCAGACAAACTGCCCGACACAAGAAGCAAGGCTAACAATATCATCAACCTCATACGCTACCGAGTTTGTTGGCACTTCTCGCAAACTCTTCCTCCTCATCAGTATCGTTGAAACTGAACTCCATTTCGTATGACTTGCCGAAATTGTCCTCCACAACCACGGTCAGCGTCTGTGTCTCCGTACTTGCCGAGGTATAGTAAAGACGGAACTTCTCGTTCTCCAACAGATAGCGGTCGTTAGGCTGGAACACCGTTCCGTTCTCCATTCTCAGCGAACCTTTTCCGTCATGCTGAAAATAGCGGATGGTATAGATGGTGCCGTCAAACTTTCCCTCCGCCTTCAACTCGCAGCGGATTTCAACGGTCTGTCCACGCACAATGTCCTTTGGTACAGGCATCGTCTCCACCTTGAACGGATACGACTGCTGAATGTCCAGCTCATCGCTGCACGATGAAAGGATTACCGACACGGCACACACGAAAAGGAATGCCAACACGCTCACTGATTTGTAGGGTAGCTTGTAGGGTACTTGTTGGGCAAGGCACAAGGAAAGTGAGCTGTGGGGTAACTGTATGACAACTATGGGGTAACTGTGGGGTAATTCTAAAACTATATGATTTTAGTACAATGCCATAAAGCATTTTGCCAAAGTTTTGTGATATATTTGTGGCAAAACAACTTTATTTGATGCCTATGTAGCAGGAAACGCTAAACAATTTCTTCGTTTGAGTTCCAAAATAGAAAGAAACGCTAAACAAAACCTTCCCTGAAGAAAAAAGTGGGCATTGTTTTGCGTTTCTTGTCATTTAGAGAGCCGTTTGACGAATTGTTTAGCGTTTATTTCGACTTTTGATGGTTGTTGGGGCTTTTGTTTAGCGTTTCTCGCTACTTTTAACCTCAGTTGGAGGTTTCGACGCACGTTTCTTGTCATTTTGGGACTCAACGAAGCTCTTGTTTTGCGTTTCTTTCTACATTCAAATGCTAACGGAGATATTGATGCAAGTTTCTTACCCCAATCAGAACTAACAAGAGCAAGAAACGGCGTTTCTTACAGCATTTGCAATTCCAGTTTTACAATAAACGTGCGCCAATGGTATAACAACCGTTAAAAAATAGGTTTAATTTAGCAATTTTATCCGATTTTTATTCATTTGTTCCAGTTTTAGCGATATTTTTCGTATATTCGCATTCGCAATCGGGAAACCGACAACGCAAAAATCTAAATGTCGAACTTAATTCCAATGATTATGAAGGAATAAATGACATCAGTTTGCCACGCATGAATAATGGTGCGCATTTCACGTTCGTAAGTAACATTCTTGCACGTGTTGAGTCAGACAGTGCTGTAAAGGGCAAGGCTGCTGACCAAGTAAGTAATTTCAAGGCTGCTGTTGCGGCAGAGGACGAAGCCTTGAAGATTTCACAGAAAAGTCTCTTGACTGATGAGATAGCCAAAGCAGACAGCGACCGTGATGCCCTTTATGCTGGCTACAAGAAAGCAGTTGAAGGCTTCCTCGCCATGCCTATTGCAGACATGGCACAGGCTGCAAAGATTCTTTCCCAGCACATCAAGGACTACAAGATTAATACTGCCGACCAACTTGACAAAGAGACAGGTCTTTTGGTCAACTTCATTTCCGACCTTGAAGATAAGTACGCTGCACAGGTAGCAAAGTTGGGCTTAACAGCATTCGTTACCAACTTGAAGGAAGCAAACGAGCGTGTAAGAACTCTTACCTTGCAGCGCACCAACGAGAAAATAGGTATAACTGTTGGAGCATTAAAAACTGCTCGTACAGCAAGTGATGACGCTTACCGTGCTTTGGTAAAAATGGTAAACGCCCTTGCACTCGTCTTTGGTGAAAAGGATTACACCGCTTTCATCGACTATGTGAACACAGAGATTACTCACTACAAGCGTGAGGTGCTTGGTCAGAAGACTTCCGCTCCTTCTACTTCGGGAGGTTCTGCTGTGGATTCGGGAAGTACAAGTACACCAAGCGGTAGCGGTTCATCATCTGGCACAGACTCATCTTCAAGCGGTGGCTCTACGTTCGGGCGGAAGTTCATCTTCTGATGGAGATGATAACGTTATCGAGCTGTAGTAAATCAAAAAAGAATATTCAATGCTGCTCTCTGTAAGTTGGGAGCAGCATTGATTTGAGTAGCATAGAATGAATGCAAAAACAAAATTCTTATGGCAAAGATTATTGTAAGAAACCAAACGATAAAGACTCTAACAAAAGATGGAGTTGACTACATCTGTATTACTGATATAGCAAGGCAGAAGAATCCTGTTGAGCCTAAAGATGTCGTAAAGAATTGGTTACGCTCCAAAAACACCTTGGAGTATTTGGGACTTTGGGAACAGTTGAACAACCCTAATTTCAAAGGGGTCGAATTCGACCCCCTTTTGAAAGAAGCAGGTTCAAATGCTTTTACAATGAGTCCAACTCGGTGGGTGGAACTTACCAATGCAGTAGGTATCGTATGCAAGAATGGGGCAAATGGAGGCACTTATGCCCAAAGGGATATTGCCTTTAAGTTTGCCAGTTGGGTTTCTGTGGAATTTGAGCTGTATTTGATAAAAGAGTTCCAGCGACTAAAGGAAGAAGAGCAAAAGCAGATAGGATGGTCTGCCAAACGTGAGCTGTCCAAGATAAACTATCGCATCCACACGGATGCAATCAAGGCGAATCTCATTCCGTCAGAGATAACTCGTGAGCAAGCAGCCATGAAGTATGCAGATGAAGCGGATGTACTCAACATAGCCATGTTCGGTATGACGGCAAGGCAATGGCGTGAGCAGAATCCCGACAAGAAAGGCAACATCCGTGATTACGCCAGCATCAACGAGCTTATTTGCCTATCGAATATGGAGAACCTCAACGCTGTGTTTATCAATGATGGAATGCTTCAGTCTGAGCGATTAGTCAAACTCAATCAGATAGCCATCCAACAAATGAAGATTCTTGAGGATACTGGAGGTAGAAACCTTTTGCAATAAACGTTTTTAGTTGTTGTGGGAATGAATATAGGTAGCAATTACCCCATTTATGACCATAAAACAATAATTATACGTTAAAATATCATATCAAATTCTTTATTGCAATTAATTTTTGTTATTTTTGCACTCGCAATTCATTATGTGAAGCACGACTTTTACATTTTGTTTGCAAGTTCACGGATTGTTAAACTAAAAAAAGAGTAAATAAGAAACAGACATTACACAAGAATGAAACGCAAAAGGATTGAGCCATTCCAAGAATAGCCTTTCCTCTATAGAGACTTAAAACGAGGTGGCAAACCTCTATTTTTAACCCAAGCGTTTCCGTTCTATACTTTTAAGATATTGAGCTTTAATGCTCTTGTTCTCTTCTTTTTGAATACCGCCAATTTTCAACACACGAGGACAAGAAGGCAGAAGGTTCACGCTCATAAGGCGTGGACTGTTCTGTGCTTGTTGTGTGTGCAGGTCACTTGGCGGTAACCTAAAAAGAAGACAAGCATAAGAACGGTTGCACGCCTTTTTAATGCCATCCCTTCAGCACTATCAAACATGGCGATAAAGGTAACATGGCTAAATAAATGAATCATGAACAAATTATTTTCTTTTTTGGTATTTTTACTTTTGGTTTGTAGCCCATCAAAGATGTCGGCTGGAGACTTTTCGTTTGGTTTAACATCCCAAGGACAGAATTTTTGGCTTGCTATTCCTCAGGCTCCTGTTAGTATGATAAATGAACTTCTTGGTGGTGGTGCGCAAGGTTTCACTTATGAGTGGATTTCAGTAAAAGATAGTCAAGGAAAGATTCACGTAGATAATGGAAATTTCTTTGGATTCAAAGCAAGAGACCTTTTCAATAACTTTGGATATGGTCTGACATTTGGTTATCAACCCAAATTTTCTATCTTAGGAGTGTTCGTTAATGGTGGTTACAAGTTTAGGCAATTTAGAATGCAACCTGACCGTACGTTAGAAACAACCGAAAAATACAAGCTGAACACATGGACCGCTGGAGCAACATTGCGCATCACTCCATTGATAGGTTTGTACAGAGAAGACGGATGGAGTCCTATTATAGAGGTTGGCACCAAATACAATAAGGTTTTCAGTTGTAAAGCTCCTTTTGAAAATGACAAAGACCAGTTCGGTAGTGGCTTTTCTACAACATTTGGTGCAGGAGTCCGCTTTGAATCCATTTCTATAGCTGCAGCATATGAAATGGCAAACTATGATTACTTCAACAGAGATTTTGTTGCTAAAGATGGCACGAAGCCATATTCAGACATAAAATCCAAGAATCATACAATAACATTAAAAATGCAAGTGGAGTTTTAATTAAATTTACGCTAACATGAAAAGACATCGATTAATTTTCATTTTAATAGCAAGTACGCTATGGATGAATTGTTTTGCAGCATGTAAGTCTGGTGCAAAAAAAGTGAATAACGCAAAGGTTGAAACGGTTGTTTGTAATGATTGGATTCATCCTGACAAAGTTGCTTATCAAGAATTGGGGCAGAAACTTACAGACATCTTAATTAATGCCAAGACCATTAATGTATATACACTTGTGCCAAAGGAGAAAATCAACTCTGACGATTATGAGGTTGATGCCAATTTCGTGAGAGATTCATTGTTATGCAAACTTACCAAGGAGCAAGCTACGGTTCTTGCATATAATTTGATTTCAAATGGTGCAAACTACCATAAGGACTCCTCTCTCATAGTAATGTCTCCATACTACCCAATTCTTGAATTTGAGTATGTAAAGAAGAAAGAGGCAGCACATGTTATCATTTCTCCAAGTAACTATTCTTGGTCTATAAAATATGATGACAAGATTCTGTTTAGATATAATTATGCAAGTGGAGCTTTCATCAAGCGTTTTTGTGAGTATTTCATAAACAAAGAGAAAGGGACAAAGCGATGAGAATTATACGTAAGAGTTTTGCTATGTGCATTATATACATTTTATTTGGTGTAACAATAGCAAATGCACAAACAATACACACTATTGTGTTTTGTAATACCATAGACCAAAGTATAGGTCAAAGCATGTCGATAGAATTTCTAAACATGAAAAACCAAGTACGTACTTGGGCAGGACTTATCGACTATGATGAAGACCACCATGAACTGGATGGTCGCAATTGTACACGTGCAAACCTAAAAGCGATTATAGACGATATGGATGTTGAACCAGATGATGTCATCCTTACATTTTATGGCGGACATGGCTCGCATGCAGAAAATGATTCTGACCCATGGCCACAGTATTGCATGAATAGTGGATTTGAGAATCAAGGAAATTGGGTTCCTATGGCTTTGCTGCAAAAGTGGATTGAGGCAAAACATGCTCGACTTTCTGTTATCATATCAAATTGTTGTAACGTGGTTCAAGGTGCAACAACCAAAAAGCCATTATGGGCTATGGGAGGTGACTACACAAGACTTGATGGACTTAATAGCCAAAATTACAAAAAACTCTTTGCTGCCAAAGGTACGGTAATGGCAACTTCAAGTAAGGTTCCTGAACCTTCTTGGTGTGGAATACCACAAGGTGGTTTATATACATGCGATTTCATTCAAGCTATGAAACTCGTAGGGACTGGATCGGTGTCTCCTGATTGGAATTCTGTCTTAAACAAAGCCTACGAATTGTGCGCAGCTCGTGACATTGTTGACAGTGATGGACAGCACCACAAGCAACATCCATATCAAAAAGTATATTCACGTGGCGGCTCAGTTCCTCCACCAACTCCTCCAACTCCAACACCAAGACCACGTGTAGACAGTGACCCATTAGGACAAGCTCTTCTTGATATAGTAAACAAAGGCACAGACCAAGCGTCTCGATTGTCTATGATACCTAATATTGTTAGTCGATATTTTGGTAATTATAGCAAGGTAATGACAGTTGGTACAGATATGGAAACTGCTGTTGATTATGAAGACCCAAGGGACTTCTTGCGTAGAATTTGTTTGTCTCCATATATCAAGCAGGTGAACATTGTAAATAAAGAAGGCGGAATTCTGACTGTACATGAAGTAAGAACAAGATAAGACTATAAAAATGAGTAAGATTAGAAAGGTAATTATATTCTTCTTTTATCTTTTCTCATTGAATATGTCTGCCCAAGAAGCATTAACTGAAGCTCAAAAATTAGAGTTTCAAAATCGAGTTCGACAAAAGATTGATGAATTTCAATGCTCTCTTTCAAATATTGTCAAACCACCAGCTAAAGCATGAGATACGAAAAGAGGAAGTGAACAAATTGCTAAAGCTGTTTATTGGTGAAGGTGATCCATACGATTACTATGATGTAGAAGCAGATGCAAGAGTTCACAGTACGGGCGTTAAAATACAGATTTCAAATGTATATAAGACAAAAAGTCAATCTCAGAAGTTGAAAAATTACATATACAAACTGTATAATCCCCAAACGAGAAAATCTACATTGCCTTATACAAATATAGTTATAGAATCAGCATCAGCAATAAGGGTTGACAATATAGAAAAAGTCGATGACCACTATGAATGTATAGCCTATTTTAGACAGAAATTCATTGGCTATAGAGATGGTAAAGTATGGTACACTGATACTACAAGTAGAAAAATCAGATGCCGTGTCAACCATAACTATATAGAACTCCCGACTGGTAGAAAGATGTTTGATGTAATACTCGGTGATATGTGGGTGACAAAATGCAAGTGAGCAAATAAGTAACAATAGTTCATAACAAGATAAATAATAAAATGAGTAAGATAAAAATTGTATTCATACTCTTTTTGACCTTGGTGTCTTTGAACATCACTGCTCAAGAAGAGTTGACAGAGGCTCAAAAAGTTGAATTTCAAAATCGAGTCAAGCAAAAGGTTGATGAATTCCAAAGTTCTCTTTCGAATATTGTCAACAATCAGTTAAAGCATGAAATCCGAAAGGAGGAAGTGACAAAATTGCTTAAGCTGTTTATGGGAGAAGGTGGTCCATACGATTACTATGACGAAGAGGCAGATGCAAGAATCCATAGTACAGGCGTAAAAATGCAGACTTCAAGTGTATATAAGACAAATAGTCAATCTCAAAAGTTAAAGAATTATATATATAAGTTGTATAATCCTGACACAAGAAAGTCAACATTGCCATATACAAAGATAGTAATCGAATCTGTTTCAGCGGTAAGGGTAGATAATATAGAAAAAGTTGGAGATCACTATGAATGTGTTGCCTATTTCAGTCAGAAGTTTATTGGCTATAGAGATGGTAAAGTATGGTACTCTGATACTACAAGTAAAAAGATCAGATGTTACATAAGCCATATAGACCTTCCTACAGGCAAAAGGATTTTTGATGCAAAACTCGGTGACATATATGTACTTTCAACTAAAAAGTATTAGAAGATGAAGACACTTATAATGATAGTCCTATTTGCCTGTTCTATACAGGCAATGGGACAAAGTTATATATCAGACCCAACTCTAAAGAAAGATTTTGCAGCACAGGTTAAAAGTGTCGATGAATTTATCGCACGATTTAATGGGAAGGAATCAAAGCCTGGGTTAAATTCAAAATCTAAGAGACGTGACAATATTTTGTCCTTGTTTG
>CYGL01000727.1_pt1 | contig 10713 bp, 16 predicted proteins | sample 485531 | NCBI WGS metagenome assembly CYGL01 (sample SAMEA3497897, study PRJEB9818) | human gut metagenome | reverse complement strand
AATAAGGGGTAATACCTGCGTTTACGCCACTGATGCAGGAAGATGCAACTGGTGCGCTAGTGGTATGGGATGGAACGAGCGCAGGCAAAGCGGTTTATGTTTCCGCTGTACAAATCGACACAGCGAAAAAACACAGGCACAGGTTTATAAGACAGGTGTTTTAAATGTTGATGCTCTGAACTGGCCTGAGTCTGTAAGAGAACTGTCGGCAAAGGTTGCCGCGTTTGTTGGCTCAGGTATTTCTGTTCAGCCGCTGGCTCGTGTGTAAAGGGGGATACAATGCAGAATCATTACAATGACCTTAAGCCAATTGCCGAAATGATGTATCCGGATCCAGCAGTAGAGGAATTAAAGGCTATTGCTGACAAAATGCGTTTAAGTGAACGCCTTGTTGATATGAATCAGGTGATGGAACTTACTACCCTTAGCCGTCGCACATTGCTAAACCTTGAGGCTCGTGGAGAGTTCCCCGAACGCGTACAGGTTACGGAAGGGCGTAAAGCCTGGTATTTAAGTGAAGTGATCGACTGGATAAACAATATTCCTCGAGCTTCTGAATATTGCCGCGTACCTGTCCCCAAAAAGCCAGATGCGGCGCTATGCCTCAAGATTGAGCGTGTACGTCGCAATGCACGGGATGGTCGCTATAAGCTGATTGGTTGATGAAATTAGGGCCCGTTCTGGCTGGCGGGTCCTTTCCGGCGATCCGGCAGGCTACGGGGCGGCGACCTTGCGGTTTTTCGCTATTTATGAGCTTTTTCAGGGTGGTGGTGGTGGTTTTGTTTTTCGCTCTATCTCTATGAATAAAAAGGGAAAGATAACACCAACACACCAACCTGAAACCTTAACTAAGTGGGGATATTGATGAAATCGCACCTGATGAACAAAAAAACTATGGCGCAAAGCTGCCGCGTAAGTGCGACAGCGTTCGACAAGTGGGGAGTAACTCCCGTTGAGCGTAAAGGCCGTGAGGCGTTTTATGATGTTGCCAGCGTGATAGACAATAGGGTTAACAATGCAATTAACCAGCTTACAAACGACAAAGGCGAGATTGATGATGATGAACTTTTACGCGTAAGAATCAGATTAATGACGGCCCAGGCGGAAGCGCAGGAACTTAAAAACGAACGCGAACGCGGCGAGGTGATTGATACAAAGTTTTGCATCTACGCGATTTCAAAACTAGCGAGTCAGATTTCATCAATCATGGACAGCCTCCCGCTCACAATGCAAAGGCGCTTTCCCGATATAAGGCCGTATATGCTGGATGAACTAAAAAGGGAAATAGCCAAAGCATGTAACGCATGTGCAAGACTTGACGAAAACCTGCCACAGATACTGGCTGATTACCTGATGGAAACTACCGGAAACGTGCCTGAGAAGTTGCTACAGAACAAAGGCGAGTAACCGCCGCCCCGTAACGGGCCATAATTCCAGGAAGGACCCGACGACACCAGGCTATCAGAACGATGAGGGCACAATGACTGAAGCCGAACTACTGGGATTAATCCGCCGCGTCGTCGGAATCAGCCAGCAGCATGACGAACAGGCCACACAACCGGACAGCGTGACCGCTGAAAATTATGTGCGTGTTGTTGCTGAGGTGATGCGCCGTGATGGTATTGAGCTTAACGGCGTGGATATGCGCAACATACGAACAAGAGTCCTTGAGTTGCTGGCATACCGTCGCCGTTCTCAACAACGGAGGGAGAGCGCGAAAAATACTTACCAGTGGAAGAAGCCGGAACGATTGCGGCGGTAACTTGCAGATATTCCCGATAACGTAAAATTGCGTTGGCTGGCAGAGTGCAAATTTGCACGATGGCCTAACCCATTGATTGTTTCGGAAACCTCAATTTGAGGAGGCCAGACAGCGTGACGGAGGGTGACAACCAGTGACACACCGTGACAAAAAGACGGTTTAACCATCCATTAAAAATCGACGTGATTTTGTGCTTTCCGTATGAGGTGGCCAGCGTCATTTTTTAGTGAAAAATTCTGGTCAGGGGCGTTGGCTGAATGGTTATTTTATCGTGCCCATGCACAGGGAGGGGGCGGGTAAAATCTCTGGAGGTGATGCCTGTCAGGACCGCCGCCTGACCCTTCCTCACATCGCCGCAGGTTCGAAAACTTTTTTTGTGTCAGGTGCGCACGGAATTGATAGGTAAAACCTATATTAAAAAATCACGGAAGCCGCGCCATTGCTGGATCAGTCAAAAATTCCACATCTCACGGCAGGCAAAAAAAGCGAATTTTGGGCCAGTTGAGGATAAAAAAGGGCTCACTAGTTTTGCACATCCTGGTATCGGGGTCGTCAGCCTCCCGCCAGTAACCAGGTAACTAATCACGCTGGTGGGCATGATGCCGATGCCGGGATCTCGGTATCGGTTTATCTGTGATCATCCACCAGCTTGATGACAGATAACAGGGAGTCATAACGGTTAAAATTGTATATTTTTGCAGCAAACATTTTTAGCTACACGTTAAGCTATACGATTTTGAGTTTAAATTTTTTGTATTCAATTAAATCAAATGGTTATATACACGTTTTGAATACTCTCGTGCCGACCAAATCGAATATCGGACAGCATCGGTAACCTATTGAAAGCCCGTTAATTTACTGATTAACGGGCTTTTTTGTTGTTTTCAGTCGCCGGATTGAATCGGTAAGATAGGGTTATAACCGGATTTTTTAGCTACACGTTTAGCTATACGGTCCAGCGTGTAGCTAAAGCCGTATAGCTACGACCAGGCATATAGCTACCGATGAGTAAAAAAACATGGCACGAAAAACCACCCCACTAACTATTACGGAGATCAAAAACGCACGACCAGGGGAAAAGGAATATACCCTGCAGGATGGCGGAGGATTATTTCTTCTGGTGAAGCCCTCCGGATCAAAAATCTGGCGTTTTACGTACTACCGCCCGGCAGATAAAAAACGGACTATTATCAGCCTTGGATCGCTAAATGATGTTTCCCTGTCTGATGCCAGAGAGCGACGGAATGAATACAGGTCACTCATAGCAAAGGGAACTGACCCACAGGACTACGAACGCCGGAAACGTGAAGCAGAGAGCAGGAAAAAGGGCAACACGTTCGAAAAAGTTGCCTCGGACTGGTACGAGATGAAAAAAGGCCAGAATCTGGCTTACAACACGATTAAGGATATCTGGCGATCCCTGGAAAAATATGTATTCCCGTACATCGGAAACACGCCAATAGATACCCTCACCGCTCGCCGCTTTGTTGAGATACTCACACCCATTAAAGCACGCGGCAACCTGGAAACTCTGAAACGCGTTTTACAACGCATCAATGAAGTGATGGATTTTGCTGCCAACAGTGGGCTGATTGACATCAACACCGCCGCGAACGTCCGCAAGGCATTCCCTTCCCCCACTAAAAAGCATATGCCAACCATCCGACCGGAACAGCTACCGCAGCTAATGCACGATTTATCGGTCGCCAGCATAGAACGGCAAACCAGATTGCTAATCGAGTGGCAACTGCTGACCGTAGCACGCCCAGCCGAAGCAGCCGCCGCACGCTGGGAAGAAATAGATCTCGATGCCGAAACATGGACGATTCCAGCCGGACGCATGAAGATGCGCCGTGACCATGTGATCCCTCTTTGCGGTCAGGCGATGGCTGTACTGGAAACAATGAAGCCAATCAGCGCACACAGGGAACATGTTTTTCCCAGCCTTAAAAATCCAATGCTGCCAATGAGCAGCCAGACCGCTAACGCTGCATTGCGCCGGATGGGATACGCTGGTGTGCTGGTGTCTCACGGATTACGCGCCATATTCAGTACAGCAGCGAACGAGGAAGGATTCGAGCCGGACGTAATCGAGGCCGCACTCGCACACGTGGACACGAACGAGGTAAGGCGAGCATATAACCGAAGTAACTACCTGGAAAAACGTGTAGTACTTATGCGCTGGTGGGGTGAATTTGTGGAAGCCGCAGCAACCGGAGTGACCATAGCCAGTGGTAAAAGGGGTATCCGGTGCGGTGTAACTGTACAAAAAACCAGTACAACCAGTGCAAACCATGCTAAACCATCGTATAATCGCCTATCTCCTCAACAGACAAGGAAAAACCCGACTCATGAGAAATCGAGATTTATTGAAATGGTCTGGCACGAAAAATCATCCAATGTCTGCGGTGAAGGGCTGCAACTGGCGTTAATGGCAAATCGTGAATTCTGGTCAACATACGATCCGGAAGACAAATCAACAGCCCCCACAAAACACGAGGTAGTCAGTTTTTTACGCTCGCGTGGCGCATCGAAAAATCTGGCTGAAAGCATCGACAAGGTGCTGAGGCCCACCAGCCTTAAATGTGGTGGGCGACCTAAGAAGTGGAAACGGTAATCACAATAGCGGCCCCTTGCGGTCGCTATTTTTTTGCAAAAAGAAAGCGTAATCAATGAGATAAAAAACAGTGAGTACCGTTTTAAAACGGTGAGTACTGTTTTTCCCGCCCTGCCCTGTTTTACCGTATTTACCACCGGAATACGCCGGATTAACGAGGTAAAACACGATGGAAGTAATCAGAAAAATTCTTACCCGTCAGGAAGTAAAAAATATTCTGCGCATCAAGGCAGACAGTTCGCTACAGGACATGATCAACGCCGGAAAATTCCCGAAAGGCTTCAAAATCGGTCTGCGCCGTGTTGGCTGGTATGAAGATGAGGTGCAGGCCTGGTTGAAAGAACGCGAGGAAGAAGCGCGCGGAACGGCTGCGTAATGGTGTGAGGTGTAACGCAATGAACATAACAAAAAGCGCCCCGTTGCCGGAGCGCCCTTGTGAACAATTAACCTGCTGCGAAAAAAATGGATCAGTGCAGGGGAATTATATCAACTGTGTGAAGAAGCGCCACTATTGCCGGATAACAGGCAAAGAAAAGGCCACCAGTCACGGTGGCCCTGCGACACAAATTTCGCGTTATCCCCAACGCATGAGCATCGCCAACAATGCCACATTTGCGGCTGGTGGGCAATGCAATCAGTCTGGTTCAGTTCGTTGCCATACCTGCAATGAGCGCTTTTCCCTGTACTCTTTAAGGAATTGCTCAAGGGCAAAAGCACATGGCGCGAATCTTTCTGATTCATGCTCTATCTTTCTGCGTCGTCTTTTCCGTGTCGGTGATAATGTTTTGGTCAATTCTTTATCGGTCATTGTGTTGTCCTGCATAGCAATGCGCCGTAATACCTTACACCACGGCGCTGGTGATGGTTATTCCTGCTCTTTGGCCTTCCGGCGCTGGCGGCGTTTGATCTCGCCTTTTGCGGCAGTAACTAAAAAACCAGCGGTACTTTCGCCAGGTTCTTAAGTTGCTCAATATCATCCATTACTTCATGTGGGATTCTGACAGTTGTCATTTGTGATTTTGCGTTCTTTGCACCAGTTGCCATTTCTGGATCTCCTAAAAATTGGTGTATGTCAGTATACGCAAAAAAATGATAAAAAAGGCTTGAAGTGTATTTCACCAGTGAGTAAATTAAAAAGCAAAGGTGAAATACACCTAAAAGAGCAACGCCCCGCAGTGCTCGCAACACATGCAGGGCGTCTAACCACCAACGATAACGAGAGTATCGAGGTAGCTATGAGAAATTATACCAGACACCCGCAAGGGCGGGACTCGTACAACCTGAATAAATACATCTGGCGTTTTATCGCCCTGAGCACGGCACAACCGCGCGTGATTACCATTGAGGCCACCAGCGAACAGGAAGCGCGTCAGCAATCTCCTGATGGCTGCGTGATGGTATTCGCTGCCCGTATTCGTCAGGGGGTACGCCATGTGCAATAACACCCGTCCGGACGCAGCCGCCGAAGCCATCAAAACGCTGATGCACGCGCTGATTGATATTTCATGCACGGCAGCAACCGCAGAAAAACACATTACCAGAGAGACGGAATATACAGGGGCAATAATCCCCCATTCGCTGGCATACGCACAGATTACCGCTGATATGGCGCTGAATGAGGCTAAAGCCATCCTGATTGCTGATTGTGAAAATGGGGGGGGTTATGCGTGATGATCGTTTTAATGCCCTGAAACAGGAATTTGATGGCGCACCAGAACACACAGGCGATGCGTTGTTATGCGTTGCCGACATGATGAAAGCCGCATTTTTCCTTATCAGTACCAGCGGCTACAGGTCAGAGGGTGCGGAGATTCTCAATATTGCGTCGGACTATGCGGAATATGTGGCAGAGGCGCGTTACAGAAGAAAATTCCCGGAGGATGTAAGCCATGTGTGATATTTACAATGACACAGTAGACCATGCATACAGCGCACTTGCTTACAGTGAAAACATGCTTGAAATATTGCGCTTATGGCTTGAAACGCTTGGCGATAATGAAAGAGATAAACGCAACAGCAATATTGCAACAGCATTAATAACGCTTCTTGAGCCTGTAATAAATGAACTGCAAGAAATAGACATCTTGCACGACAGATATAAAGAGCCACACACCGGAGAATAAAAACCATGAAACAGAAAAATTCTGGCTTTACTGCCAGCGGCCCCGCTCGGCCTGAAATCCGCCCCGGCGATATTTTCCGGGATAACTACGGCGGCACGGTAACGATTAAAAGCGTGGCGGGACGGTGCGTTACTTACCGCCGTGATGGGTACGGCTATGACTGCGTGATGCCTGTTTATCAGTTCCGGCGTGATTTTTCGCTGGTACAGGCCACTCCACGCAAACAGCCCACCAGCAACGCAAAGACACGGGCGAACATTCAGAACATGAAAAACATGATTAACGCATTCAGGGGTAAAAATGAAACTGGCACCGAACTTAAAAAAACAGCCACACGACAAAATGACCGAAGTCATTATTTTTGCGGGTAGTGATGCCTGGGCGCACGCGAAACAGTGGCAGGAACAGGACGGGCGACTTGCTGGCGACAACGTGCCTCCTGTATGGCTTGGAGACAGCCAGCTTGACGAACTGGCAGACCTGAAATTATCGACGATGGTCGCTATTGTGTCCGGCTGTACAAGGCAGGCCACATCAAGCCGTCAAATATTAATGCCATCGGGCAAAAGCTGGCGGCGGCAGGTGTACGGGATGCGAATTATTACCCTGAGGGAATGCACAGCCAGAAGCTGGAGAACTGGCACGACTACCTGCAACGGATCCGCGAACAGGCAGAGCGCGGGGAAATACTTACTGAGGAGCAATACAGCCAGCGAAAAACCACGCTACCAATGAGTATTGGATCTGCAGGGTACGACACACAGCTTGATTATGTCGTTTAAGGGCGTGATTCCGGCTAATTCGTTGTGCAGCACATACGGCGCGAGCGGTTCCTATAAATCATTCCTCGCGTGTTCCTGGGCGTGTCATGTTGCCACGGGTCGCCACTGGGGAGGCCGCAGGGTGGCGCATGGTTCGGTGATGTATGTCGTCGGTGAAGGGGGGATAGGTGTCCCCCGTCGTATCAAGGCATGGGAAATCGTTAATGATGAACGGGTGGAAAATCTGTACCTGGTAAACCGCCCGATTTTTCCGGCAGTCCCGCTTGATGTCGATGAAATGGTCATCGCTTCCCGCCAGGTTGAACGGGAAACGGGTAAACCGGTACGCATGATTATTCTGGATACGCTGGCGCGTTGTTTTGGCGGTAATGATGAAAATGACGCGCGGGATATGGGAGCGTTTATCCGTGGATGTGACGAACTGAAACGACGCACAGGGGCCACGGTGCTGGTGGTTCACCATTCCGGCAAGGATGAAACAAAGGGAGCGCGTGGTTCCAGTGCATTTCGTGCATCTCTGGATGCTGAATACCGTATTCGCCGTGAAGGTGCGGACAGTGAAGCCCTGGTTATCTCCTGCACCAAAATGAAGGACGCAGAGGAACTGAAAGAGGCCGCATACGATTTACGCGTGGTGGAGCTTTTTACCGACGCTGACAAGGAGTTAATCACGTCGCTGGTGGTTGTGGATAAGCCGCGCCCACCAGTTGAACTGGAGCGCATCGAGGAAGCCGGGAACAAGACGGAGAATCACGCCGCGCTATGGGGCTGTATCCGTTCACGCACACAGCGCGGCGATAAATGCACTATCCCGTTGTTGCGCGATGATATGAAAAAGCTGGGGTATGAGATGAAAAACTTCCGGCGCTGGCTGTACAAGCTGGAAAGAGACGGCGTTATCGCTATTGACGGTGATGATGTGCGCCCACTGTAAAAAGTGAGGCGCAAAAGTGAGGGGATAGCAGGAACTGAACAAAAAGCAACCGCGCCCCTCACTTTTCAATCTGTATATAGGCTCAAAAGTGAGGAATAAAAAACACATTGAAAAACAACATATTAGAATCACAAAAAAACAAGGTTGGAAATCATGTGGGGAGCTTAAAAAGTGAGGCGAAAAAGTGGGGAGTAGTGGGGAATGACCAGAAAAAGCAGAGATAAAACAGCACCAAAATATCGCGCATTAGACATGACAGAGCACGCCTTAAAGGTGGCAATCAGAACGATAGACCGCCACGCCGGAGAAGGATACGCGAAAGCGCATCCCGAACTGATAAGCGCATTCATGACCACGGCGGCGGCAAATTTTGCCACACTGACAGAACGGGAGATTGCCGAAGCGGAACAGGTGACAACCATCAACGTTAAAACCGGAGAGCAGACAGCATGACAGCACAGATAGCGGCTTACGGGCGGCTGGTGGCTGACCCGCAGTTAAAGACCACCAGCAAGGGTACACAAATGACGATGGCGAGTATGGCGGTCCCACTTCCGTGCAGCCAGGCAGATGACGGAACGGCGACGATGTGGTTATCCGTCCTGGCGTTTGGCAGACAGGCCGAAGCACTGGCAAAGCACCGCAAGGGTGAACTCCTGAGCGTGGCGGGTAACATGCAGGTAAGCCAGTGGACAGGCCAGAACGGCGAAACGCGGCGGGGCTGGCAGGTTATCGCAGACAGCGTAATCAGTGCGCGAACGGCGCGACCGGGCGGCAAAAAGGTCAGCAGGGGCAGGCCACTGACGCACTGAACAGGGCAAAACAACAGTCGGGGAATGATGATCCGTACGGCGATAATATACCGTTTTAAATTCTGCAAACAAAAAGATGCCGGAAAAAATAGATTTTCCGGCATGCTACATAAATCCCGACCAAAGGAAGTAAATACATTAACACGAATTATCAGCACTGAAGTTGTCACGGCATATTTTATACAACATTGCACTTGGTTGCATGTATTCGCATAGCAGACATCGGTAATAGAATATATTCACAATTATTTGTAATGAATGTAAAGAGGATGAGTATGGTTGATTTATATTCGCCTACACAGCTTGTGCAGGTGGCTAATGCTGAAGATGTGCAAAAAAAATTAAATGCGTTGTTTACCAGTTTGTTTTTCACTCGCTCGGTAATGTTTGAATCGAGAGACATTATTCTTGATACGATCGACGATCCAAATATCCCGATCGCGGCGTTTTGCTCTCCTATGGTGGGCAGTAAAGTTTCACGAGATGAGGGATACGAATCAAAAACAATTCGCCCTGGCTATATGAAACCGAAAAGCAGCGTTGATCCAAATAAGTTAGCTGTGCGCCCTGCTGGTGTATCACCTGAACAATACAATGCTTTTGGGGCGCGTAATATTAAAGTTAAACAGGCGATTGTAAATCAGGCTAAAGCTATACGTGCACGTATTGAATGGCTTGCTGTTCAGGCAATCACAACGGGGAAAAATATCATTGAGGGCGATGGTATTGAACGTTATGAACTGGACTGGAATATAAAACCACAAAATATTATCACGCAGTCTGGCGGTGCTGAGTGGTCAGGTAAGGATAAAGAAACTTTTGATCCAAATGATGATATTGAGAGCTACGCAGAATTTAGTGAGGGCGTCACTAATATCATCATTATGGGCGGTAATGTATGGAAGAAATACCGTTCATTCAGAGCGATAAAAGAGGCTCTGGATACCCGCCGTGGTTCTAATTCCGAACTGGAAACGGCCCTTAAAGACCTTGGTGATTCGGTGAGTTTTAAAGGGTATATGGGCGATGTTGCGATTGTTGTTTACAGCGGACGTTATACCGACGAGGACGGAACTGAAAAACATTTCCTTGATCCTGATTTGATGGTGCTTGGCAATACGGCTCTTCAGGGGATTGTCGCCTATGGCGGTATTCAGGATCCGGAGCTAACCCGAATGGGGCTGACTAAAGCCGAACTTGCACCGAAAAACTATATTGTGCCTGGTGATCCGGCTATTGAGTACGTACAAACGCACTCTGCACCACAGCCAATACCGGCCCGCATCAATCGTTTTGTTACCGTTCGCATTGGCTAAGGGGGAGCAATGGCTACTCATTACACTGAACTCATGTCTGGCACTGAAGCACTGGTTACTACGCTGGGGATATTTTCAGCCAATAAAGGGGTAATACCTGCGTTTACGCCACTGATGCAGGAAGATGCAACTGGTGCGCTAGTGGTATGGGATGGAACGAGCGCAGGCAAAGCGGTTTATGTTTCCGCTGTACAAATCGACACAGCGAAAAAAACACAGGCACAGGTTTATAAGACAGGTGTTTTAAATGTTGATGCTCTGAACTGGCCTGAGTCTGTAAGAGAACTGTCGGCAAAGGTTGCCGCGTTTGTTGGCTCAGGTATTTCTGTTCAGCCGCTGGCTCGTGTGTAAAGGGGATACAATGCAG
>CYGL01000726.1_pt1 | contig 10716 bp, 22 predicted proteins | sample 485531 | NCBI WGS metagenome assembly CYGL01 (sample SAMEA3497897, study PRJEB9818) | human gut metagenome | reverse complement strand
AAGGATGATAAAGCATCTTATGCCGTATCTTATGGACGCTACCGCAATGCAAATGCCGTAGCCTTGGGTGCGTTCTACAGACCTAATGAACGAACTATGATTGGTGCTGGTGTTAGCCTTGGCGGTGAAACTCAACTTACATTAAACGTAGCTTTCAAAACTGGTAAAGGTAGCGACTACTTAGCAGAAGCTAAAGACAAAGATAGCCGTATCTCTAAATTAGAAGCTATGGTGCAAAAACTCATGGCAGAAGTTGAGCAACAAAAGGAAAACAAATAACGAGGTGTAAATAATGGAAACTGTAGATGTAATCGTTCAACCAGCTATTGAACCACAAGTGATTGATAGCAATTTAACTTTAACTTGGAATAACGCAGAACTTGCGAAGTACCTTGAAGAAAAACTAGAAAAATACAACGGCTTAGTTGTTACGGAAGATAACCTAAAAGAAATGAAATCTGTATTAAAAGAGATTGTTTCTATCCGTACTAAGCTAACACGATTTGGTGCTGATAAAAAACGTGAGTTAAAAATTCCATACAATACATTTACTGCAGAGTTGGAACAAGTACTTGCGGTTGTAAGTCGAGTGGAAAACCCTATTGCAAATCAAATTGGAGAATTTGAGCAACAAGAAATGCTTAAACGCAAAGAAACAGTATTGAATATGGTTGAAGATAAGGCACAATCGTTAGAAATTAGGGATGAATACAAAAATCGAGTTGTACCAAATCCTAAATGGTGGGAGAACAAAACCGCCAAAATGTCAGATGTAGCACTATCTATTGAAGATATGTTGAAAGGTGTTCTGGAGCAACAAAAAAATGATGATGATCTAAAACGTATGCAAGCGGAAAAAGTCGAAATGATTAAGATGAAAATCGACTTATTCAACCAAAACTATGCGTTAGATACACCAATTCAGTATGAAGAAATTCAACATCGTGTAAATAATGTTCCATTTGGTGAACTTGATAGTGTTATTGCTGCAGAGTTTGAAAAACGCTTAGAGATTGAACTGAAAGCAAAAGCACCACAAGAACCAGTAGAACGAGTTGAAGAACAAGATGCAACATTGGAAGTTACACCAGTTGTAGATGAAACAGAAACAGTAACATATGTTGTTAAAAATATTAACGCAAGACAACGAAAAGCAATCAATGATTTGTTGATTAAGCTAGGTGTGGAATGGAGTGAGATTTAATGAACAAAAGCGAAACGATAACAGAGATAGCGAAAGCACTATCTAAATTTCAATCGGAAGTATCTGACCCTGAACGCACAAAAGAAAATGCTTTTTTAAAAGCAAAGTATGTAACACTTGATAGTTTATTGCAAACAGTAAGACCAGTACTATCAGACAATGGCTTATCGTTCTTGCAAGTACCATCAACATCAAAAGATGAAGTAACTGTTATTACTATCTTGTTGCACACCAGCGGTGAATGGTTTGAAAGCGACCCTTTCACTTTGCCGTTGTATTTTTCTAGTTTTTCTTCAAGGTACTTCGCAAGTTCTGCGTTATTCCAAGTTAAAGTTAAATTGCTATCAATCACTTGTGGTTCAATAGCTGGTTGAACGATTACATCTACAGTTTCCATTATTTACACCTCGTTATTTGTTTTCCTTTTGTTGCTCAACTTCTGCCATGAGTTTTTGCACCATAGCTTCTAATTTAGAGATACGGCTATCTTTGTCTTTAGCTTCTGCTAAGTAGTCGCTACCTTTACCAGTTTTGAAAGCTACGTTTAATGTAAGTTGAGTGGAAAACCCTATTGCAAATCAAATTGGAGAATTTGAGCAACAAGAAATGCTTAAACGCAAAGAAACAGTATTGAATATGGTTGAAGATAAGGCACAATCGTTAGAAATTAGGGATGAATACAAAAATCGAGTTGTACCAAATCCTAAATGGTGGGAGAACAAAACCGCCAAAATGTCAGATGTAGCACTATCTATTGAAGATATGTTGAAAGGTGTTCTGGAGCAACAAAAAAAATGATGATGATCTAAAACGTATGCAAGCGGAAAAAGTCGAAATGATTAAGATGAAAATCGACTTATTCAACCAAAACTATGCGTTAGATACACCAATTCAGTATGAAGAAATTCAACATCGTGTAAATAATGTTCCATTTGGTGAACTTGATAGTGTTATTGCTGCAGAGTTTGAAAAACGCTTAGAGATTGAACTGAAAGCAAAAGCACCACAAGAACCAGTAGAACGAGTTGAAGAACAAGATGCAACATTGGAAGTTTACACCAGTTGTAGATGAAACAGAAACAGTAACATATAGTTAGTTAAAAAATATTAACGCAAGACAACGAAAAGCAAATCAAATGATTTGTTGATTAAGCTAGGTGTGGAATGGAGTGAGATTTAATGAACAAAAGCGAAACGATAACAGAGATAGCGAAAGCACTATCTAAATTTCAATCGGAAGTATCTGACCCTGAACGCACAAAAGAAAATGCTTTTTTAAAAGCAAAGTATGTAACACTTGATAGTTTATTGCAAACAGTAAGACCAGTACTATCAGACAATGGCTTATCGTTCTTGCAAGTACCATCAACATCAAAAGATGAAGTAACTGTTATTACTATCTTGTTGCACACCAGCGGTGAATGGTTTGAAAGCGACCCTTTCACTTTGCCGTTGATGAAAAAAGAACCACAAGGTGTAGGTAGTGTTGTTACATATGCACGGAGATATTCACTATCCTCTATCCTTGGTGTTGCTTGGGATGAAGATGATGATGCACAAAGTAATAATGAAACCGAACTAACAAAACAAGTACTACATGAAGTAACAGAACTTGTAAAAGTAAAAGGGGTAAAAGCTGATGTAGTAACATCTTACATCAAAACTACGTTTAATAAACCATCTTCTAAGATGTTAGATCTAACTGAATTAAAACAAGTTAAATCTTGGCTTATGTCTTTATGAAATTAATTGCGAAAGGTCTTGAACTCTTACGCAGTCCGTTAGGTGTGATGTTGATGATACCAGCATCACACGATAACGAATTGTCGAATATTAAATCTGACAAAGAGTATGAGATTGAAATCAAAGAAAAACGTAAACGCAGAAGCCTAAACGCTAACAACTATATGTGGTCTATTTGCCAAAAGATAGCAGAAGAACTAAGTAAAAATGGATATACATCGAAATATGATGTGTATAGGCAAGCCATTAAGTCTTGCTGTCATTTTACTTATGTTCCCGTGAGGATTGATGCAATAGACCGATATATAGAAATATGGCAAGGCGGTGGCGATGGGTGGATAGCAGAAGATGCTGGAGAATGTAACGATTTAAAAGGATTTCATAACATTAAATGCTATCACGGAAGCAGTGTTTATAACACAAAAGAAATGGCTAGGCTAATTGACTGTCTAGTTGATGAATGTAACCAGCTAGGTATTCGATTAGAACCGACTGAATACATTAGATCACTCATAGAGGGATGGGGTAATGAACAAAAGAAAACGTGAAGATGAAAAACTACTAAAACAGAATAGGCCTAAAGTGCTTGAACGTGATAATTACTCATGCGTGTTATGTGGCGGTCATGAGGGTATAGCAATACATCACATAGTGTTCCGTTCGCAGTTAGGCAAAAGCACGATGGATAACTTAGCTTGCTTATGTATTCATTGCCACATACCAATAGCACATGGTGTGTTTGCTAAAGAGGTTAGAAAGCGATTACAAGAAATAGTTAAGGAAAGGAATGATAGATATGATGTTTCAAATGCTACAAGCGTTAATTAATGCACGTATTGTAATATTGGGAGAAAAAGCAAGGACGATTAAAACTTTTCATGAAGATATTATTGAAGAACTAAAGATGTTAAAGGCCGTTGTTGGTTCAACGCTTAAAGGTGAGGAATAGCCTATGGCAGAACCTAAAAGATACTTTTGGCTAAAGTTACATAAAGACTTTTTCCAAAGGAAAGAAATTAAACGATTAAGAAAGATTGCTGGTGGTGATACCTATACAATTATCTATCTCAAAATGTTGTTACGTTCAATCATGAGCGATGGAAAAACTTTACTTTTGACGGACTGGAAGATTGATTTTTGCGTCAGAACTTGCATTAGATCTTGATGAAAAAGAAGAAAACGTACAAATCACAGTAGCATACCTAATCAAAAGTGGACTACTAGAAATGTGTTCAGATGATGAGTACTACTTACCTGATGCAAAAGACAATACTGGTACTGAAACTGCAGTTGCTAGTAGGGTTCGTAAGCATAGAGAAAAGCAAAAAGCGTTACAATGTAACACCGATGTAACACAAGTGAAACATTTGTGTAACGGAGAGATAGAGAAAGAGTTAGAGATAGATAAAGAGATAGATAATAAATGTGCAAGCACAAAACAAAAACGCAAGCGTTTTGTTAAACCTACTATCTCAGATATTAAACAATACTGTTCTGAAAAAAATATCTCTATCAATGCACAACAATTCATTGACTACTATGAAAGCAACGGCTGGAAAGTAGGAAGAAACTCAATGAAAGATTGGCAAGCAACTGTTAGACGATGGGCTAGCAATAATTATGGCAAAAGGAAAAACAGTAAAGATGATGCAATCAATGTTGTTAATAACTTAATGGGCAAATTAGGGGGTGATGCTTATGAACAATCAACAACAGACACTGAAAGCACTATCGATGTTACAGCTAGCGTACACTACTGATATGTCAGAAGAACGTATGCTGTTATATGTAAGAATGCTCGGTGATGTTAACCCTGTTACATTGGAGCAAGCAGTAGCTAATACGATTAATAAATGTAAATTCTTGCCTACTATTGCAGAGTTAAGAGAAGAATGTTCCGCATTAAGTGCATATGTGAATGCACATGAGGAAATTCCAACACCTCAAAGTGCATGGGAACGAGTGATTAAGTGTGCAAGTACTTATGGATATGAACATGGACTTGAACATTTTGAGGGTTTGACATTGAAATGTGCTAAATCGATATGGTCATCATTTAATCCTATTATGGGTGATGAATATAACGAGTCCTCTTGTAGGGCTCAGTTTATCAAACAGTACGAGCAAGAGGAAAAACGAGAAATGCACCGCCAACGCATGGCGAATTCAATCAAGGATAATCATGTGTTGTTAAAAGCTAGGGAAAAAGCAGAAAAAGAGCAAGCAATGATCATGAGCGGTCAAAAACAAATTGAAATGACACGTGCAGGAAACTTGGTAGAGGTAGCAAAAGAAACAAAGCCTGTTAACTTAAATGAAATACTAGACAATGCTGATATTTCTGAAAAAGGAAAAGCGTTATTAAGAAGTGCTATAGGGGGATAGATGAAACAAAAACCAAAGGAATTTGAAGTGAGTTGTAATGTGTCATTCAATGTTAGCTTTACTGTACTAGCTACCAGCGAAGAGCAAGCAAGGGTTAAGATTGATAACCTACTTGAAATAATGCGAAATGAGGCAACAGTCGATTGCCACATTCACAAAGATTACGATGTGTACATTGAAGATACAGAGGCAGAACTTAACGGAATGTATTACTACTAGAGAGGTGTAAATGCTAAGTAAAAAAAGAAAGATGGTAATTACCATTGAGATACCTCTAAAACGTGGAAACAAAAGAAGAGGCATCTCAACAGATGCAAATGATTATGAAAGCCAGATGCACGAACCCTTGAAAGCCTAGAGGAAATCATCAAGGTGTACAAAGGCACAATCTGTATCGAGCAAAAGATTTAAGGAGATTGACATATGAATACAGTACAAATTTTAGGTAATTTAGCACGTGATCCTGAAGTGCGCTACACACAAAGCGGAAAGGTAGTAGCGACTTTCACAGTTGCTGCATCTAACACATACATAGACAGTAACAACGAAACCAAAGAACAAACCGCTTTCATCAACTGTGTGGCTTGGGGAAAGCTAGGCGAAAGCGTAGGAAATCTACGCAAAGGCAATAGAGCGTTTGTAGAGGGTCGCTTGCAAACACGGTCTTATGAAAATGCAGACGGTCAAAAGAAATATGTAACAGAAGTTGTAGCAAACTTTGTTGGTACATCATTAATGAATGATGATGCTGCATCTAGTAACTTTGATAGCTTTGAAAACGCAAATCAAGATGAAAATATTCCATTCTAACAAATAGGGGAGTGGTGATATCAAATGAACGCACCATGCAAAAACTGCCAATTCAGGGAAATTGGATGTCATAGCAAATGTTCATCCTATCAAGAATTTAAACGGCAGATTGAAGAACAAAGGGAGTATTTAAGAGAACGATTAGAATTAAGTGATTATGGGCGGTATATGTAGCAAAAGTTAAAACGATATCTAGGTGTTAATCGATATGGAAAGAGGTAAAAATATGAATAAAGTTATATCCGCATTGTTAGTGGTAGTTATGATAGCTGGTGTGGCATGGAGCGTTGCATTCGGTGTTCCGATGTATATGGTATGGCAGCAACAAAAAGCTGGTGAGGCTGAACTTGCTAGAGCAGAACAGAACCGACAAGTTGCTGTGCTAGAGGCTAAGGCAAAATTAGATAGCGCTGAAAGCCTAGCACAAGCAGAAGTCAAACGTGCAGAGGGTACTGCAAAAGCCAATCAAATCATCGGTCAATCGTTAAAAGGTAATGAGGCATACATCCATTGGTTATGGGTTGATACTTTAAAAGATAGCAAAGACCAAATTATTTACATTCCAACAGAGGCTGGTGTGCCAATTACTGAAAGTTTCCGATTGAAAGAAAGCAAATAAAACTATGTGAACAATATGTAGAGAGGTAAATATGTACGAATTACAAAAAAAAGCAATCAATGCAGCAAGAACAGTATTGTTTAATGATTTTCGTTACGATACAGGTGCATTAGTACCAGAGAAAATGTATATAGTTTGGTTTTGTAAAACATTAAAAAATTGGAAAGCGTTGGTGAGTGGACAATTTATTGATGCATATGTTGAGGTTACATATAACGGATACAAAAAACAAACCTATGTTGATGTATATCAAAAAGCGTGTAATCGATGCTTGAAAGATGGCGGTGATGAAGATTGCCAATAAATAGCAAACAAAAAGGTGCTAGGGGCGAACGAATGTGGCGAGATGTTTGTAGAGCCAATGGGTTCGATAAAGTCCGTAGAACTGCACAGTATTGTGGTAATACTGGTGATGCATCGGACTGTGTAGGTTTACCAAACATCCATCAAGAAGTCAAATTTGTAGAAAACCTCAATGTTCGCAAAGCATATGAGCAAGCCGAACATGATGCAATCGCTGCAGATAATGGCGATATGCCAATAGTTGCATGGAAGAAAAATAATCAAAAATGGCTAGTAATCATGGATGCCAATGATTGGTTCAGAATATATCGTGAAAGTGAATGGAGTGAAGATGAATGAGAAATTATGGGGAGTGCTTGCCTAATAATTGCCTTAACTGGTTAGCACTAGGTGCTTGTATTTATAACGGCAAAAAAATAAATACAATGCTACGGATGATTGGGTTAAAAGGTGTAACACAAACAGTTATGGATGTAACTGATGAAGAAATCGTCAGTATGTATGGAAGTGGTTTGTCAATGTCTAAGATAAGAGTGCGTACAGGAATGTCGATGTTAGATATTAAACGTATCTTGCAAAGTGCTGGTGTGTACCAGTTGAGAGCTGGTGCATTAGCTAAACAAAACGCATACAAGGATGTTGATGTGACAAGAATGCTAAAACTAAGACAGAATGGATTGTCGCTGCGTGAGATTGGTGAAGAGATGGGTGTATCAAGAACTACAGTACAAAAGCGATTAATGAAAGTGGGGTTATAGTAGATGAATGAAAATAACTTTGAAACAGTAACAGGCTATGAGGATGCATGGCTACCTAGACGAAAGACAGAATACTCTGCTGGGTATGATGTTAAACCATATGAAAGTGGGTTTGTCATGCCAAGAGAAACAAAACTGATTAAAACAGGCATTAAGTGCAAATTGAATTATGATGAATATTTACAACTGCATCTTAGATCTAGTGTGGGAATTAAAAATAATATTATCCTTGCGAATGGTACAGGTATCATTGATGCTGATTACTACAACAATGAAGAAAATGAAGGTCATATCATGATACCAATTAGAAATTTAGGTAATGCACCTTTTGAATATAAAGCTGATGAACGGCTTGCACAATTAATTATCATGCCTTACCGCATCACGGCAAAGGATAGAACAACAGATAAACGTACAGGCGGCTTTGGTAGCACAGGCAAGAGGTGATTATATGGCAAATTGGTGTGAAGGCTATGTAAAGTTTAGAGGTAAGATAGAAGATTTAAAATATTTCATTGATATGGAGTTTGAACAATCTGATCCATACATTACTTATAATGAATTAAGTCCGTGCATGAAAGAAAAAAAAACATTTTTAAAATCTTTAAAACGTGTATATGCAAATGGTGCAGATATTGCCGATGCTAATTATGAAGTGTTTAGTAATGATGATGGAATAGGTATATTCGCAATTAAACTAAATCATGCGTGGTTCGTAGAAAGACAAGGCTATAATGAATTAGCTAAAAAATATAATCTTGATATACGTGGTAAGTGTTATGAATGTGGATGCGAATTTGTTGAAGAGTTTGAAATAAACAACCGTGGAGAAGATATATTTTATAAAGTACATAAGTTTAACGATTACACATGGGAGTGTGAATGCCCTACGCTTGGTGGTTGATATGAAAAACTATAGCGGTTACGTAGAACACTCCGACTTTTACATTGAACCTCAAAGCTATCAAGAAGCATTTGATTTCTTGTGCCAGCTTGCGGCAGAGAGTGAAGAGGATGTGTTTTATATAGGTAGAGTTGTAGATTATGGATATAATTTTGAATTAGATGAAGTGGTTAGATTTGAATGGGATAAATATAGAGGAGATTGGGTGAATAGATATGATTAACGATAAAATAAACCATCCTAAATATTATAATGTTGGGAGTATTGAAGTGATTGATTACATTGGCGATAGGACGCTTACATTCAGTATGGGAAATGTAATCAAATATATTGCACGGTGTAATTACAAAGGTAATAAGCTGGAGGATTTGCAAAAAGCAAAGTTTTATTTGCAGTACTGTATAGACAAAGAAATAGAATGCACTATGTGTAACATTGAAAACTGTGATTATTCGTCAGATGAGTTTTCAAGCGGATTGAAGTTAAGCACAAATCTTTCGTATGCGTTAGCATATATTGATGATGCATTGAATTTTGGTATGAGATGCGATACAGACAAAGTAGAAATATTTTTGACACATGCATTAGCGTGCTTGTGTGATGAAATACAAATGGTTTTGCAAGCGGAAGGTGAGTGATGCCATTTGGGGAAAGTGTTAGATGAAAGACTAATAGCTATAGCATCCAACTATCTGAAAGAAATTAAATCAAGCACGCTAGAGATACAATCAGCCAAACGTGAACTACAAAGGCTAAGAAGTGATATTACATCATTGGGTGCCATTGATTACTCAAAAGATAGGGTAAGCGGTGGCGGTACACCAGAGGGGTTAGAAAGCAGTATAGCTAAAATGGTAGATAGCGAATCGAGATGTTTGGAAAAGACTAACGATCTGATAATATTAAGAGAAGATGCTAGAAAATTAATAGATAGCCTTGATTGCGTAATTGGTAAAATAATACTGATGCAAGAATATGTAAATGGGATGTCGTTCAAAGGAGTTGTTTCGTTTGTTGGGCTTAGCAAGTCGCAAACACAACTATACAAGCGTGAAGCACTGGAACAATTAGGAACATTGATACCGGACCAAGTAGGACCGGATAGGAATACATAGGACGTAATAGGAAGTGCGATGTGTGATACTATATATGTGTGGAAGTTGTAAGTACCAGCTTCCACTCACGCTCCTTGTTAAAATAGACATGCAATGATAGCACGCCATTAAGCGTGTTATTGTTGTATATGGGTGAAATGCAGCGTGAGACGTCAACGCAGCAAAGTAACAGGCCAACCATAAACTATAGATAAGGAGTAAGCACTATATACTTTATTTCTAATTTCAATTCTAAGGAAATAGTGTTAAGACAAACAATTTTATATGTAAATTTACCGTTAACTGATGAGGGTGGGTCGAATATTCTCAATCAACGCTTATACATTATTAATATTCACGGATTATGAACCCACCCTAATTAGTTATACTTTGAATACTGACAACTAACATACTAACCTCCAATATATATATTTACACGTTGTTTTTTAGAGAGACTAACACTGTATAATACGTCATTTTAGTTAGTTGTTGGTATTGAGCGTATAACCATTGAGAACTGAACATACTGCAGATTATATTTCTTTTCTTTTCGAAAATTACAATCCAATCCTTTTCAATGACATATAGTAGTGTGTTCGGTTCTGAGTGATTAATACACAACAAATGAATAAAACTATCAAGATATGAGGTATATCCACGGCGATATATCTCATTTTTTGTATAAATATATCATAAAGGGGAGAATGTACGAGGTATAAAAGGTGGTGTGAGTACGATTGACTGATGTGCATTGCAAAAAGAGACGATGCCTTAATAATGTAAAAGGTTGGTGTAAGGCCAATGGAATTTATATTGATCATATGTGTAAATCGTATGCTCCATCGAATTCTATAATGAAAACAAAAACTGCTAAAGTCCATAAGGAAAATGGTAAA
>CYGL01000724.1_pt1 | contig 10746 bp, 11 predicted proteins | sample 485531 | NCBI WGS metagenome assembly CYGL01 (sample SAMEA3497897, study PRJEB9818) | human gut metagenome | reverse complement strand
CCGGTTCCGCTCCGTCAGTTCTGATGGACGGTTGGGAGTACGGCGCGATTCTGGAGAAGATTTCCAGCGAGATGCCCGAAGCTACGACCAACCCGTCTTGGCAGTTGACCAACGGCCAGTCCTATGACCAGAATGTTTTCAATGCGCCCAAGGCAGAAGCCAAGTTCTTCTCGAGCCGCGTCACTTTCGAGATTGACCAATCCATCACCGAGATGCAGGTCAAGTCCGCGTTCAGTTCTGCCGCTCAGATGAACGGGTTCATCAGCATGATTTTCGGTCAGATTGAGAAGTCTTTCACCGTCAAGCTGGATGCCCTCATCATGCAGACCATCAACAACATGATCTGCGAGACGCTGTACAACTACAACAGCGAGGGTACGTATACCGGTGCTGGCAACGCGCGTGCTGTCAACCTGCTGGCTCGTTACAACGCCCAGTTCACCAAGACGCTGACTGCCGAACAGGCCATTTACGACAAGGATTTCCTGCGTTATGCCGCGTATGTCATGGGTCTGTATGAGGAACGTCTGCGTTCTATGTCCACTCTGTTCAATGTCGGCGGTAAACAGCGGTTCACTCCGTCTGATCGTCTGCACGTCGTTATGCTGGCTGAGTTCAAGTCCGGCGTGGCTACTTATCTCCAGAGCGATACCTATCACGATCAGTATGTCGCTCTGCCGCGCGCTGAGGGTGTTCCTTTCTGGCAGGGTTCTGGCACCGATTTCGCGTTCACCAGCACGTCCGATATTCACATCAAGACCGCTGAGGGCAACGAGGTCAATGCCGCCGGTATTCTTGGCGTCATGTTTGACCGCGACGCTCTGGGCGTGTCCAACATGAACCGCCGCACCACGACCCACTACAACGCCAAGGCCGAGTTCACCAACTACTTCTACAAGATGGACGCGGGCTACTTCAACGACCTCAACGAGAACTTCGTGGTGTTCTACGTCGCATAACCAACCTACGGGCTGGCGGGCAACCCGTCAGCCCGTTTATCTTTAGTCCAGACGTCTGGACTGGAAAGGATATAAGATGGCTTTTACAATTTCATTGTTTAAGACAGCTTCGGAGAATAACCGAGTTGTGAAAGTCCTCACTGATGAAAAACAGTTGTCTGGTGAACTTCGTAATCAGACAAGCGTTTTGAGTCCTAAGATAAGGATTGAATCAGCAGAGAACATCGCAGGTTACAACTACTGCCATATCTCCGAGTTCGGGCGCTATTATTACATCACGGACATTACGTCTGTAAGGACGAACGTTTGGGAAGTGTCCATGCGGTGCGACGTTCTTATGAGTTATTCCGCACAGATAAAGGCTCTTAGGCCGATTATCGAGCGAGAGGAAGTGGGGCAATCCGCGGGACTTGTTGATAATGATTTACCTATAAATATCAATAAGAAAGTTCAGAAGTTCTATTTTCCTAACGGATTTACTAAGGACATTCAGTACGTTCTTACTACGTCAGGGGGTGCAATAGACTAATGGCGGATACCGATTATAAACAAGATGGCGCTACTTCGATTATTTCGATGTTAGGCTCTATTGTGGCAGCGTTAGGATTTGAGATTACCGACAACGCTAAAGCGGCTGTAACGATGCTGAAAATGCAGCGTGACTTGATGCTGGATAGCACTATGAGAGACTATCTGACAGGACAGTACACTCTTAAAACGCTTCAGAATATTGCTACCGGCGCTTGGTATGTTCCGGGTAAACTCGTTAGTTGGGTGCAGAAATGGCTGGCGACTGATGAGGGCGGTGGTTATCCTGGCGGTAAAGTAGTTACTGATTATATTTTTAAGGATGATGATATTGTAGATTATTTTGACATACCATCTGATGTATCTACATACGATACCGGTATTTTAGGTGTTAATCAAATAATATCTCATTATAATTTAGGTAAAACCCCCCTTGTCTATGAAGTTAGAAGTAACGGCACCAATATAAAAGTTTATCCGATAAACTTTAGTAATCGCGAAACTTTACAACTTCAGGCTAAGCAATCTCAATCGTTTGCATTAACACAAGCGCACATATACTATGAACATAATACTGTAGTTGATAACTATGACGAATATAACGCTACTGGTTGGGTAGGGGCTTCTGAACAAAATGCAAAATATAATAATTATGGCGCATATCTTACTTTTTATGAAGGTACATCTCTCGAGGTTAGAATTGGTACTAATTTAGGGTCAGGAATATTTGAAAGCGGTGGCGGTGTCACTCGCGGCGGTGGTGTCAGTAGGCATCATTATTCATTACCAAAGGAAGAAAACTTCCCGCCGTGCGGGGGAGATACTACAGTTCCCCAAATAACCGAATGGTCTAATAGGGTTATAAATTGGAACAGCGACTGCTATATGCCGTTGACATATTTTAAAGTGAATCCTTCCAATGAAAATCCGGGAACTGAACCCGGTTCTCCAAATACTCCTATAGAACCAGATGACCCGCGTCTCGACCCGGAATCACCGCACTATGACCCGTCAATTCCCGGTGACATTCTTAAATACTTTTATCCAGAAGATTACGTTCAGTCAACACCTCAGAATGGCGATAACACAGTCCAGACGTCTGGACAGCTGAAGGATAATTATACAAACGCCACAAATGGCCCTTCTGATATTCCATCTACAGAGGTTAAAAGTGGTTTGTATACCTTGTGGCATCCGTCCGCTGATAACCTTCAGATGTTAGGTGCTTTCTTGTACGGGGGTACTGCTCAGGGCACTATTGCATCTATCATAGGCGACCCTATAAATGCAATTATCCAGTTGACTGAATGGGCAGTTACTCCTGTTGACGGCCCGTCTAAGTCGCCTGTTATTTGCAATATCGCCGCAACAGAACTGAAAATGCCGACCATTCCAAATCAGTTCATGCAGTTCGATTGCGGAACTGTTGAAATTCCTAGAGAATATCATGACTTCCGCGATTATGAACCGTACACTCGTTTGAGTTTGTTCTTGCCCTTCGTCGGTGATGTGAACATCAGCACAAACGATTGTATTACGCCCCACAAGATTCATGTTATTTATAACATTGATTTCTTGTCTGGTGTTGCGTGTGCAGAAGTTCTTGTTGATGATGACGTTCGTTATGCGTATCAGGCCGCTATGTGCGCCGCTATCCCCGTCACTTCCAGTGATGCTAGTCGTTTGCTCGCCAGCTTGATTGGCGCCGCTGTCGGAGCCGTTGGCGGCGGTGTAATGGGTGGTATTGTTGGCGGTACTGCTGGCTCTCGTATGGCCGCTCGTTCGTTGATTGGAGGTGTTTCGGAAGCGGCATTGTCGCCTATTAACGGTATTCAGACTCAACGCACTGGTTCTATCTCTGCAAACACTGGTTTGCTTGGTGAGATGAAACCGTATGTTTTGGTTACACGTCCTATTTCTGTCGTAGCCGACCAGTACAAATCTTTGCTTGGTCAGCCGTATCAGCTGGATGGTACGCTCGGTTCGCAGACAGGATTTGTAAAAGTTCGCGAACTTCACTTGGACGGTATTACGGCCACTGAAGCTGAAAAAACTGAGATTGAGCAGTTGCTCAAGGAAGGAGTGATTCTCTAATGGGAATTCAGAGTAATGGTGAATGGTTGTTCGATTGGCCTGTTGACGCTCCACATCAGCTGACCCGTGGATTCGTCAATGATGGCAATGGTATCGACATTGTCACGAACGCAGTCCAGACGTCTGGACTGAAACCTATCTACGCCGCGGAATCTGGTTATGTTGACCAGCTCCAGTATTGGAACGGCAATACCAAAACTGGTATGCAGTCCTACGGTAACATGGTTCGACTGAATCACGGACAGTTTGACGGCGGTCTGCTTCAGTCCCGGTATGGTCACATGTCCCGTATTTTGGTTAAGCAGAAACAGAACGTTTACCGCGGCCAGATTATCGGGTACATGGGTTCGACTGGCAACGCGACTGGTCAGCACCTGCACTTCGAGGTTATCTGGAAGGGCAAGCGGTACAACCCGCTGAACTGGCTTGACGATGATTTCGTCAACAAATACGCCAGTGTAGCCAACGGTATCTACCACTCCGTCAAACGTGACAGTACGGTAAACCTGTACTACATCGATGCGGGGCCGCTGTCGGCTGGCGACTTCAAGACCGTGACCGAACTGCTCAAGAAGCTCGGTATCAACTACACTACCAAATAACAATAGCCCCAGTCCAGACGTCTGGACTGGGGCTATTGTTTATTCACCTTTCTGGCACCACATGATGTAGTTGCGGACAATTTCACCGACGGTGTTATCCTGATAGAACACCTTTTCCTTGCTGAAGAAAGAACAGATTTTTCGCTCGCGTTCGTCAGTGGGTTTGGTAATCTTGCGACGACGATTAGGTAACGGCGAATAGTCAGGGCTATAAATCAGTTCGTGGTCAGGGTCTTTCAACTCTGAGGTCTTACGATGAATGAACGTAAACAGCACGTCGTTGTTTCGCTCGTCCTGCGTGAAGATGATTTCGCACTGCAACATTTCACGGTCAAAGATTATGAAGTACGTATACAGAACTTCGCTCGGCTTGTACTTGCACGGGCAGTGCGGGTAGATTGCAATTTCCCACGCACCACCTGTAATCATTGACAACTTGGGATTGTTAAACGCGAAATACTTGTCGGACTTCTTGCCCTCTTTGTTGGGCGAGTCTGTGTACTCGACAGCAACCGTCAGGCCACTTTCGCCGTACTCGTAAACGTCAATGTCACCCTTCTTCATTTCCTTGATATGTGTCAGGCCCATTTCTGCAAAGTACGGGCAATACTGGTTGACGGTGTTACCCATCATGAAAATCCTAACGTTGTCGCGGTCACGGATAATCGTTGACAACACGTTCATGAACAGGACGAACTCGTTAGGCAGATAGAACGTGCGAGTCAAGAACTCGTCCAACACTGCATTGATGATACCGTCGTAGTTGGTAGACTTGTCGTGCTCCATGGCGCTGATTGCGAATGAGTACGCAAACGGCGTCAGGGATTCAACGTCTTTGTTCAGCGTCTCGTCGAACTTAGCCAGATACCACGCGCCGCCTTTATAGTTGATGTGGTCAAACTGTCCGTTTGTCCACTTGTCCAACTCTCCGTTGTTTACACAACCGTCCCACATTGTACGTGCACGTTTACCTTTGAAGTCGTCCTGCCAACGACGAATCCAAGCGGTTTGACCGCCCGTTTTCAGATACTGTTTGATGCAGTATTCCTGCACCGCGTAGGTTTTACCATTGGAACGTTCTCCGAACATCACGTTGTATGTGGCGTTCTTCTGGAGAATGTTTTTCAATCGGTAATACTTAGGTTTTTTGGTTTTCAGTCCAGACGTCTGGACTGTATCAATACTCATAATCTTTTACCCCCATTAGATATTTAAGGTACTCGGCGGACAGATTCAGCGAGTAGTCCGTCGGTGCCATGTAGATTCCAGACGGAGTATGGAACTCGGCTGTCTCTCCTAGATAGTCGGTTACGATTCCGTCTTGTTCATCGTCGATGTACGTGAGCATGTTTTTACCTGTGTAGTTCGGCGGGATGTATAAGTCGTCATCGAAGGCTTCAAATATATCGTCACCGTATTTCTTCATCAGGTAGGGCATTGCAACGTGCTTGTTAAGACCAGAGACGGTCAGCGAGATTTCTCCGTCCTTCTCCGTCATGTATCGTTTTGCGCCTAGTGTTTTGAAACGAGTGTAGACACCTTCATTATCCCAAACTCCCAGACACTTCTCGACGCCCTTTATCGTTTTAGGCTTGTACGACGATTCGGGCAGACCGTGATACTCCATGGCGTCATTCAGCTTATCGACAACTATCTTATTGTAACTCCTGATGTAATCCATGTGGGACTCTGGATTGAGAACCTTTATGGAATCGGTATCGGAGTACACATAATCATCACCGCAAGCATAGATACCGGAGAACAGATTGCGTCTTGCATAAGCTGTGACCCAAACTCCCCAAGGATAATACAGGAAACGTTGCGAGGACTTGTTGTACTTGTCGATTGCTGTCTCCAAGTCGGGACGCTCTTTAGACCAAACAGAGTCCAGACGTCTGGACTCGTATTCGATTTCATCACGGCAAATGTCGGTGACGGTCATACCATAGGCGGCGTTTACCATTTCCTTTGAACCGAGATATTCCACTTCCTTGCCGACTACGCCCTTCAATGTCGTCTTGTCCTGATACAGCTTTAGAATGGATTTGACGAAATCGGTGGGCAAGTAGCTTTTACGGAAACGTACAAAGTTATAGATTTTAGCGTCGTCCCATGTGTAGAAATGCTTGTACGTCTCCCAGTCGCAGTCTGTAATAGTCGTGGTTATAGTATCAGCACATACCAAACGGCCATTGTCTACGATTGGGTGTACTACGTCCCAACATTTAGAAACTGAAATAGGATGGTCAACCGAGGTAATCGAGGAAATGTTGGTGAACTCTACGTCGAACATACAACAGTACAAGTCCGTGCTGTACTCAAAGTCCTCTGGCGAGTTGATTGTTACGTGTTCCGGCGGCCCCATTGGAAATTTCTCGGAAATCATGACGTATGGGTAGGATGAAGTGAAGTCGAACGACCCAACATTATTTAGGGTCTTTCTGGAATAGCAGGCGTTAGCGTGCGTGAAGCCGCCTTGAAACGCCCGCTTTAGCTGTGTGTACTCGTCGGGCGTCAGTGTTAGCGTTTTCATCAGGGCGTGGTATTTCTTATACTTGTTAGTCCACTTGTTGTGCGAACGATACTGATAGAAACAGTTCTCACGACAGAATTGTCTTACGTAACCTGTTTTGGTCAGGGGTATCTTTGCAATGTTTCCGTCACTTTCAATCTTCTCTTGAATGTACGCCATGACGACCAGAACGTCGTGAGCACAATATCCCCACTCCTTTTCCGTCAGCGGGGTATTGCTATGACGTATTTTGGAGTAATCGAGGTCACCGACCATCTTCTGGACTTTGTACTTTTGTAAGTTCTTGCCGATGGTTGCCAAGCTATAACCGGAGAGTTTGTAAGAGCATCTGTACTCCGTGCCGGATGTTGTAATTGCGTAGACAGGTTTACGAACATCCAGCGAGAATACTTTGTCCCACTCGAACAACTTGCGTATGAACTGAAACTCGTATGACAAGTTATGAACATAGACTATCAGACGGAGATTCTCGTTGATTCCTAGGATTTCTTCGACCTTTGAAATCAGCTCTATGTATTCATCCCACGTTCTACCTGCGGTTATGAATCCGTTGATACCGAACGTCCACTCATACATCGTACTGCATTTCAGTCCAGACGTCTGGACTAGGAACGATGAAGTTTCAATGTCGAACGATGCAGGAACATTGTAATACTTGCACTTCTTGCGCACACTGACGATTTCAAAGCTGTGTTTTTCAATCTCTAACGTGAACAGAAAATCCTCATTAGAGAGAATTTCGTCCCGCAGAAAAAACATCTCGCTTCTCCTTCTTCTCGGCCACCTCGCCGCGTTCTTGAGATTTCATGATGGACATGATGCGGTCTTTCATCTTCTTGACGTTCTCGTCTGGGTCATACTCCCGCTCGTAGACCTGCTTTAACGCCAAACTTCCGCGAGTTTCACGATAGTTCGGGTCAGTCTCTTGAATCTCATGGAAAATATCCCAGAACCGCACGATGTTTTCCTTGGCGAACTGCTCCGCCAACTCCGGCGTGATTTCTCCGCCAGTTTCTCTATACACAGTTTTTAACTGTTCCTCAGTGAGGTCAGCGGCGCTCTGCGGGGTCATAGTCGCCATGAGAGCCTGATTCTTAAAGAACTCTTTCTCAACGGCCGCGGCCCCTGCATAGGTACTAGACTTTTGTGCAAAGAAATCCTGCAAGGCCGCGTATTCTTTGTGCAGTTCCTTCTCGGTTACATTGAGACTGAATTTTTTATACCCGGCTTCACGAACGTGACGCAGGGCTGTCGGGGTGAGACTGCGACGTTCAAGAGACTTGATTCTACGGTTGGCGGTCTGCACCAACTGCCGGAGCGTCGCCTTTTGCTCCTTCAAGGTCAGACGCGAGAGATTGCGGACACCCATCGACAGGACGTCCAACGACTTCTGGCTCAGCTGGTACTTGGTGTTTTTTCCCTGACCGGGATTGCGTTTTGATTTTGCCATTGCGAGCACCCTCTCTTATCGTTTTAATGTCATCTTCAGTGAGAAACCACGTTATGTAATACATCAGGACGGGGTAGGAATCGCACCTTCCGCGCTCAAAGTTGGAAATGGCCTGCTGACATGTTCCAAGATGCTGAGCAACTTTCCATTGAGGTTCTCCATGTCTACGCCGTGCCTGACCGCAGACATAACCGACATATTCTTGTACTCTCATATAATAAAAGGGAGTCCAGACGTCTGGACTCCCTTGTCACCTCACTTTCGGGATTAGACGACGGTGATGGTCGTCACGTTGTTGCCGTTCTTGGTCTTGCTCTCGGCGAACTTCAGCTTGACGCCGCCCGACTTGCCCAGGGCGATGGACGCGGATTCCGGGTCGCCGTCGAAGCCAGCCGCCCAGGCCAGGCACATCTTGGTCAGGACGGTACCGCCGTTGTAGTACACGCCGTCGTCCTCAGCGAACGTGACAACAGCGAAGGTCTTGTCCTGCACAGTGGCGAAGTCGAAGGCGTTGACGGTGATTCCGTCGGGGAACCTCTCGATAAGGCCCTCAGTGGAAATCTTCTCGCGATTGTTCTGGAGAGAGGACAGCAGGGTGGAGTTCATTGCGGATTCACGGAAGTTAAACATAATTTATTTCCTTTCTGTATGGCCGTCAGGCCGGTTTATTTATCAAGTCCAGACGTCTGGACTCGAATCGGAGTGAAATCGGGACATTTCTGTCCACACTTGGCTTCTGGACAATCCAGATTATGCTCAGACTCTTGGCAACAGTACGCCAGAATACCTTTGTATTTGCATCTCCAGCAAATACATTCGGATGGGCAACACCATGGAATAGGAACACTCATGGCGCAATCACCGCCGCTAAGTAGAAGGCTACGATGCCGAAGGGAATTGCGAAGTACGGGAGAACTTCAAACTGAAACCAACGAAATTTATCTTTCATGAAAATTTACCTCAGGCGGGTTAAAATGTCAGGCGGGTGTTTTTCTGGAACCAGTCCAGACATCTGGACTTGCCGCGTCACTCACTGCATTCTCAAATGCGCGGTAGTATCCAGACATAGATACAACCTAAAGTTGTCACAACCTATGGTTGTGGACGACAACCCCTGGTTGTAAATCCAGTTTATGCCAAAACTGGTAATACTTGGAAATACTGGAAATGAGGTTGTGAACATGTGAACATGTGAACACTTGAACATGTGACAAGTCAATGATATATGAACATGTGTTCATAAGTCCAGACGACTGTACTATTCACATGAACACATGTTCATACGTTTGGGTCACAAAAGGCCCGCCCACGTGGGGCGGGTGTAAAGTGTAATCACTTTACGGCTTTGATGGTCACCACAATCTTGCCGTCGGGGTTTTTGTTGATTGCGGCAAGCTTCTTCAGCGGTGCAACGATTGCAGGCAACGTGTACATACCATTGATAGACTTATACGTCACGTCGCCGCCCTGACCGTTCGGCACAATAATCGCCATATCGACGATATACGGGGTTGTGTCGGCCTTGCCGTCGCTGTCGGCCTTGCTGTCGGTGCTGTCCTTGCCGTCGGCGCTGGCCTTGCCGTCGGTCACTTCCTTAGATTCTGCGTCGGCGGCAATCTGCGGCGCGGTCTCCTTTTTGAGAGCCGCGCGGAGCCTGCGAACGGGCGTGAACGCATCAGCCTTGCCGTCGGAGATAAACTTGCGAACGGCGTCGGCGTCGTTGTTAAACGCGGTCAACATTTCCAGAATTGCGGAAACGCTGTAAATGTTGCCGCCGAGGTCTTTTTCAGTCGTTCCTTTTAGGAAACGCCCGACGCGCTGAAGGTTGTACGCCTGCGAGCGGCTGTAACCGCGTACCTGAATGAGGAAGTCCGCGGCGCTGTCCAGACCCATCGCTTTAGTAGTGCCGTCCGTGTCGGCGGTATAAATGAGGTTGGCGACGGTAACTTGAGACAAGCGGCCAGCGTTCTCGCACTTTGCAACCTGCTCATTGAACATTTTTACGGACGGTTTAGAAAGAATTGCGCTTGCGTCAAATTTGGCGACTTTAGTAGTTGTTTTTGCCATAGTTGTTTGCTCCTTTGTGTTATATTGTTTTGTCGAACTAGTCCAGACGTGTGGACTAATGGGAACGGGCTTGTTAGGTACAAACCCGCGTGAAAACCTGTCAAGTGTTAATTTTGACAAACTCCGTTGACACGCGCACGGCGTACTGTACCTTATGGTACACTCCTGTAACGTCCACGCCGCCAATGTTGACGTAATCGCCCCACGCACGAATGGAAGATATAGTCCAATCGGGATAGTCATGGGTAAAATGAACTAGCAGGTCATGCAATTGACCAGTGGTTAATGGTTGCATAATACCTTCCTCTCAAATATAAAAATCAATGTGCCCACCGTCGTTATCGGTGTACCAGTAAAGACGAATGCAATCGGGGTTATCGTCCACAATGCCAACGTTAAAAACCTTTGCGTCGGGCTTGCGTTCATGGAATTGCTTTAAAATGTCAATCAATTGTTCGGTACTCATGCCTTGCTCCTTTCTAGTCGTATGGACTTGTTAGATACAACCGTCGG
>CYGL01000723.1_pt1 | contig 10757 bp, 14 predicted proteins | sample 485531 | NCBI WGS metagenome assembly CYGL01 (sample SAMEA3497897, study PRJEB9818) | human gut metagenome | reverse complement strand
CAGCTTCTTCAGATTAGGATTTAAATAACATATACGGACATAATAAAACTATAAATACGATTTAATTAGTAGCATGGTATAAAAGTAGACCCTTTAGCAGAGATAAATGAGAACTATGCTAATATTTATCAAATAGAACTTCAAAAATATTAGGATGCTTTAAATGATGATAAATGGTCATTACCATATATTTCAAAAAAGAACCTAGGAAATAGTTTATTATAGTTTGAATAGTCTAAAAAAGCTTTAACTAAAGTTCATAAAACATTTTGGGATAGTGTCAGAAATGCCTTTGTTATTGATGGTAAAAATATTTTAGATAAGTATGTTCCTACTGGGGATGATGAAGAAGATGTTAGAGCTGCTAGTAATATATTTTATGATGCTATATAGGAGCATCCTGAGTATTTAAATCAAATATTAGAGTAGTTTACTACTAACTTAAATAAACAAGAAACTAGCTAATGTCAATCCTAAATTAACTGAATCAGGATTCTCTAATTTTGATAAAGCTATGTATTTAATAGCTTCTGCTGGTATTAAGCAAGATGATGCTCTAGCATTTACTAAATCTTTTGTTCAAAATCACCCTGATATTGTACCTTTAGATGCTTAGTTCCAAATAGCTAAATTAGGAATGGCTATGGTAAATAACCCTAAATTAATATAGGAAGCTATTTCTAATTTATCATCAAAAGCAGGTATTGAACTACCAACTTTATCTAGTACTATTTTTATTCCTGGTATTGGAGGTTCAGGTAAGACTTCAGTGGTAGCTAAAATGATAGCTGAATATGCTAAAGATAAAAAATTATATATGGCAGCTCCTGAAGAATCTTAGGCAAAAAATCTAGAGTTATCTTTAGGACAAACTGGAGCATTAACTGAATCTTAGTTAATGGCTTTAGTAACTGATGATACTTCTATAAAAAATAATATAGATGGTATAAAGAATATGTCTGAGTTTAAAAACTTAGATAAAATTGCTGATAAAATTCCTTTAAAGGATGCAGAATCTGGAGTTTTAATTATAGATGAGTATACTCATTTTGATACTTTATCAGAATTAGTTTTAGACAAATGGGCTAAGAAAAATGGTATAGTAATTATTGGATTTGGAGATAATTCTTAGAAAGGGTATATAAATCCTAATCAAGTAATTTGTAGTAATGACTCAGATACAGTATTTATGTTAAGGTCTTCTAGATTGGGAGTATCTTTACGTAATGGTAATATATAGTAGGTATCTTCTACTTAGTAGTTTAGATAATATTACTTAGTAGATTTATGGATATTCTTATAATATTACTCCTGAAACTGTTCGTACTGCTTATGATACTTTAAAATCATGGTAGCCTAGATATTATAATCAAGATACTTTTAATGGTACTTATATAGGAAAGGATTTTAAAGAATGGACTAAAATATTTAATGGGGCCTCCAAAAATTCTATAGCATTTATAGGCAGTGACGCTGCTTATAATAAACTTGGTGCTCCTGCTGGCATTATAAAAAGATTCTCTAATATAAAAGAGGTTTAGGGTAGTGAATTTAACTATATTATTTATGAAGGAGATATAGCTAAAATCCCTTCTATAAATCCTGATCCTAATAATGCTATGGGTAATGCTCTTATATTTGCTAGAGATTTATATACTGTAATTAGTAGAGGTAAAAAGGGGGCTATTATATTAAGTGATAATTCTTCTTTTAATAGTAGACAAGATACCAGTACTGCAACTACTACAGATTTGAAAGCTAAAGCTTCTGAAGAGTAGAAAAAATTCTTAGAATATTTAAATGGTTTAACTTTAAATCCAACTACACCTAATACAACTAGTGCGACGCCTTCTAATGCAGTAACTCCTGCAGCTGTAGTAAATGCTGCTTCAGGAGTTTTATTAAGTGCAAGTTTAGACCCTGAACATACTGTAGCAGAAGATTCTAAAACTACAAAATAGGATAAAGTAGAGCCAAATATAGAAAATTAGGATAGAATTTATGGTAATTTCTCAATGTTAGGACTAACTAGAGATTCTAATAAAAATTGGATAGTACCTTAGAATGTAGATAAATATGAGGATGTGGGAGTAATTACTAATTTATGGGCGATGACAAAAGGACCTGCTCCTAAAATAATAACTTCTGGTAAAGATAAAAACGATTTAGTAAAATAGCTATTACTATTAAAGGATGCTCTTATGAGAATAAAACTTCCGGAAGGATAGATTAAGAATTATAAAGAGTTTATAAGTGATTTAATGGTAGAAAATGGAAGTTATTTATTCTCTGAAGAAGCTTATAAAACTTTAAAGTACCAAGTTCATATACGTCGTAAATAGGCTGCTGATAAATTAGTAGGATACAGTAAACTAAATGATAATAGAATGACAATTAAAATTGATGGGAAAGATTATTTAGCTACTGTAGAAGCGACTTGGGTTAATAGTGGAGTTACTAATACTATAACTTTAGGAGCTATTCCAGCTTTAGAAACTTATGAGAAAGCTGTAATAAGCGCGGGTAATACTACTTATGGAGAAACCTTAAAGAAAAATTATATTAGATATAACCAAGCTTTGCATGATATTCTTTATAAGGAACATGGAGTTAGAGAAATTAAAGCTCCTAATAATGTTATAACTGAATTGAAAGATATAGGAGATCCTATTCCTTTTGCTTTAGTTCCAAAGATTATATATGAGGATAATGGGGATGTTAAATTTAGATCTAGAGAAGGTGATTATAAACCAGATTTCGGAGACCCTATTCCTGAATTATTAAGACTTCCATACGCTTCAATATCTAGCCCATTAACATATTTTGGAGAACTTCCTGGAGTTAGTCCTACAATAACTGGTAGAACTATATATTTAGTATCTTCTAAACCAGGACTAAGTGATAAAGAATTAGTTGATGCTTACTATGCTCAAAAGTTTGCGGTAGACGAAGGTAAGGAAGTGATGAATAAATTAGATGTAAGAATGATAGTTCCTACCGAAAGAGGCATATCTTTTACTAGTATGGCTAATGCAATATGGAGAGATAGATTCTCTTTACCTGCTGATAAAACTCATCAAACTGCATCAAGTTTCCCTGCTAATGCTGGTATATTAGGAATGAAATTATTTGCATAGGCTTGGAATACTAGAGCTAATGCCTTAATGGTCTTAGATTAGTTAAAATAGGATCAGGATGTTGAGAAGACTAATAAAAATTTAAGAGGAGTTCAATAGTTTAGGTTATTGCCATCTAGTTACATGACTAGAAAAAATGACACTTATGAAGCTAAAGAAACTTTTTATAAAATTAGTTGGGATTTTAACGAAGTACAATCTGCTTATGAAAAATGGTTAAAATCTAAAGGAAAACCTGCAGAATAGTGGGCTCGTGATTACGAAGGTGAAAAACCTTAGAATCAAAAAGATTTTGAAGATTGGCAAAAAAGTCTACGATACGATAATAAGGATAAATTAAAAAATTATATTTATATAACTCCTGAATACTTAAAGCATTTGTATAAAGTTACTGATGCTTTACTAGACCCATTTAAAGATTTTATAAGTATACAGGGAGACCCTAGATAGATATTAGATATTAAATCTCTTTATAAAAATTGTTAGAATATTAATATAGAAACTGGAGAAGCTATTTTTCCATTAGAGCCTGGAGGTAACACTAAAGTAACTTTTGATTATTAGAATGTGTAGTATGAATCTCAGTTAGCTGCTGAATAGGAAACTTTATAGACTACCAACTTTTTTAAAGTGATACCATTATTCTTTACTAAAGGTTATAAATTTGCTTTATTAGGTCCTGAATCTGAGAAGCCTAACCCTAAAAATGGTAAGAGATTAGTAGGTACTAATTATTATATTAAATATAAACTATCTGGTACTAAAATAGATTAGACTACGGGTTAGAAAGTTAAAATAGGTAATAGTAAAGTATATAAAACATTTAGTGAATAGAAACTTATTGAAGAAGCTAAAGCTATAAATAACAATACTGAATTTTCTAACATATTTAACCTTATATTTCATGGAACTTCAGATCCTACTGGAAATATTTCAGGAAAACATAATTTTACTGAATCTTCCGCATATTTTAAAAATGGTATATATTATTACCCGTATACAGACTATGCAAGTGGAACAAACTATGAATATGGTAATTCTAAATAGTCCTACTTCAGAAAAGTTCGAGGAGATATAAATAATATATCTTCATTCTACTAGACTAATGTTATACCTATTCCTATAGTTGATTTTAATATAGAAAGTAAAATATCTAGTGAACCTATTTCTACTAATATTCCTAAAAAACAAATTACACCTTCTGAACTTACTACTGCTCTTAGGAATTATTAGATTGAAGATACAGGAGATATTGAGTAGAATATCAAAAATTATATGACTAACTCAACTATATAGCAAGAAATATCTTTAGGAAATCTTCCAGTATTTACGTATATAAATGGTAAGTGTAAATCTTGCCAAACTATACCACTAGAAGATGGTGAAGGACGTTTTGGTATACGTAATATACAAACTGCTGTAAGTAGTAAATTAATAAAAATAACTCCTGATGATTATGAGACTTTATTTGGAGAATCTTTAAATACCTAGGATGTTGAAATTATGATGTATATAGATAATGATGGCTAGCTTAAAAAGGTAGAAGAATCTTCTGAGAATACTGAAAATCATTCTTTGAGTTCTGAAGAATTTTAGATAATGAAGGCTAAAATACAAAATAACAGTAAAAATTTTATTGAAGAAGGTTTAGGAATAGCTCTTGAAGCTGAAGAATATTCAGATGCTAAAAAAATGTTTAATGCTGTGTTAAAAGCAGATAATGAATCAGATTTTATTGCTGCTTTAAATGACTTCAGAGATAATCTTTTAGGAGGAGCATTCGCAGATATAAGTGATACTGATTTAGCGAAGTATTTAGATGATATATATGATACTTATGATTCAGATGGTAATTTACGAAATGTATGTAATATAATAACAGTGTTAAAATGATGAATTGTGCAGGAATTAATTTAAATCCATAGAATTTTACTACTGGAATTAGTAGTGCTCCATTACAAATAGTTACTGAAGCATAGCAGCTTATTGTGGATGGGAAAAATGGTTTTGGAATTATAAAACCTTTATTAATTAAGAGAATTAAGGATTTTCCTTCTTTTATTAGAGAACGTTTTGAAAAAATATTAGGTCATCCTATTCCTGATAATTCCAAAGAAAATTTATCTATTGAAGAAAAGACTGAATTAGTTAATTTAAAGGAAGCTATGAGAATAATACTTGCTAATAACTCTGATAAAATGCAAATTTTTAAAAATGAAGAAGCTTTAAAGGCTTTATGGCAAGTATTAACGGTAGGAGATTCGTAGAATGAAAATATAGAACAAGAAAATACTGACAATGTAATTTAGGAAGATACTGATGTTGAATAGACAGATGAATTAGATGAAGCAACCAAGCTAGTATTAAACTAGCTTGGTATGTTCCCTTCAGATTTTAAAAAGATAATTTATACAGGAGCTACTGAAGAAGATTCTTTTAGAAAAGCTAATTTAAAACAGCAAATTGCTACTAATGTAATAAGAAACGGTATATATATTAATGATGATCCTTGGAGACTAAACACATCTATAGTTAAGTTAAAGAATAAATGGTTCAATCAAATATGTGATTATTTGGGGGAATCATAGACTGAATTATTTACTAGGGATCCAAATCGTAATAAATATATATATAATAAATTTGCTACTGGAGTACTAAATAGATTTAAAATCTTAGCGCTTAATTCTTAGCTATCTATTAAAACTAGTGAAGATTTTAAGGAAGCTGTTAATGCCTTTGTAAATTTAATAAGTTTTGATGATGAAATTAAAGATTATATGGGTAAAGATATTTCTGTAAATAGAAATACTAACTCTAACTTTTCAGAGTCTAATTTACCTTATGGTATTAGTTCCCATAATTCTTTGCGTTCAGGATGGTCTAATGATGAATTGTCTGACGGAATGAAAAACATTCCACATATGACTAAATTATTATTTAATACTATTCCAGAATATAAAGATGGGAAATATACAGGATTATATCTTGATGATTTGCATACTATTGCTTCAGTAAAAAAACTCTTTCTTAAATGTCTAAAAAGTAGCAATATACCTACATATTTAAAGAATAGTATAAGAGTTCTTAGAATTAGCGGTAATGCTAAAGAACTTTTTAATGATATGTTTGGAGTAAATGGTAGATACAATTCAGTAGTATCTGCGGTTGTAAGAGAGATGAGCCCTAAAGAATAGGTAATCATTAACTCTTTTTTAAAGAATTATATGGAGAAAAAGGATTATATAACCAAGAGTTATCTACGAATAGAGATAATAGTAAAGCTACTATATTAGATACTTTTATTCACGCCATTACTTAGGTAGACATGATGTCTTATCAATCAGTAGATTTAAAAGAAGATGGTGAAGAGATATCAGCTAATTAGTATCTTAGAGAAAGTGTATCTACAGATAATGAAACTTTAGATTTAGCTTAGGTTATAAATCAGAGTCCCCATTCTAATTCTAATAATCATATTATTGCTAGAGAAGACTAGTGGGAACTAACTCCTATAAATAGTTCACATTTTAAAATATTAATATCTCCTGAAAAAGGCTCTACGTATGGATATACTACTACTGCAAATTAGAAGTTAAAAATTCACATATTAAGAGATGGAATAGATGTTACTAATAAATATTTAAATTAGGATACCAATAGTAATAACCCTGCTGATTTTAATAATAATGCTATTACAGAAGATAGTTAGGTAAAAGATGAGTATAAAGATATAATAGAGTTTATAACAGAAACTTTGGGATTACAGACTACTCAAGATATATCTTTAAATGAACTTCTTTATACTATGTAGGGGGAGTTCTCTACTGGTAAATATGCTGGATTTAGTGGCATGTTAATGTCAGCTATTCGTTCTGAAATAGTTAAACATATTGTAGACCATTATAATCATGCTGATACAAATTTAAGTATTTAGAAATATTATTCTAGAGATAATACTAATTTACCTTCTGAATATAAAGATGTGACAATATTTCCTTCTAGAACTATTATTTCTGGAGATGCTTATGGTATAAATTATAAAATAGTAGGTGCATAGCGAGATCCATGGATGAGTGCCTATGGTTCTGCTAAATAGATACTTGAAGGAACTAATGTTTCTTCAACTGTAACAAGTTCTGATAATAAAAAATAGCCAGTTATTCGATCATTTGCTTATGGACTAAATCCAAGAGAAAGAATTAGAGAGTAGTTAAATGCTGAAGGTGAAGGTATTTCAAGAAATACTACTAATGCTACTACTTCACTATTATTTGCTCATAATATTAGTTCAGGAAATGCTGATTTACTTGCTGATGTTGCAGCTCATGTAGATTTAGAGGTTACAGATACTTAGGGTAATACTAAGTAGATTAAAGCCATGAACACTAATGAAATGATGCATCATGCAATATTTGATAATTTCTATAATCATTTTTGGGAAGATGGTAATATAACCTTTTAGCCAATGGATTATTCCGATAAAGGTATATAGATAGTATATACTGCTAGAGGAACCATTCAAATAGTATATGACAATGGTGATAATGTAGATTTAAGACATGCTACTCCTTTACAGATTCAATAGTTATATAAACAAACTATTGGAGGATTTTATACTAAATCTTTTAGAAATTCTTTAATAGATATATCTAACTCTATTGACAGAAATACTTATCCTACATATCCAGTAAGTACTAACCCTGGAGATGCTGCTCCTATACATATTAATTAGTCCTCTACTACAAAGGAATTATTAATAGCTGCAAAAGCAATTGATAATTGGATGTAGAAAGTTCCAACTAGTAAGACTATAACAGTATAGAGTCTAAATACTTAGGGAGAAGAAATCTCTATAAAACTGTCTACTCAATCTATTTTTTAGTAGTATTCTAATAATATAGCAGCAAATTATCAAAGAACTTTAGTGGGAGAAACCAATGTAACTCCAGAAATTATTAATCCTATAACTAAAGTTCCATATACTACTGCGGAATTATATTAGTTAGCTATTGAAGAAGGAACTGGTTTAACAGAACAATAGTTAACTGATTATGCTTTTGCTAAGGGAATTAATCTATACTAGAATATTTCTTATATGAAGTATAAAGGAAAAGTTAGATTAAATCCTGCTATGGTTTATATGGGAACTATGTAGTTCTAGGGAAATAATTTGGAATCTAGATGGGATAGAGATAAAATTAATTTTGTTGATGATTTATTAAAACATTAGGTATTTTTTAGAGCATATCGTTCATATAGTGATGAATATGGCTAGGAAACTTCTAAAAATACTGATGTGTATAATATATTAGATAAGTTCTTTAATCCTAGTGATCCTAATGATGGCCCATTAAAATCTTGGAGAACAAAAAAGTGATGGTTCTTCCTGGAAGTTAGGAGACTGGATTAAAGGAGATTATATGATTATAGCTAAAGTCTAGCACAAGGATGGTTCTATTACTGACTTAATATTTTAGCCTGAATTATAGTTAGACAAAGACGATACTTTAATACTTAATCCATTACTTGACCATTATTTTTAGGTAGATAACTTACTATCTAATAATATGCGCTTTACAATAACAGGCTCTGAGTTTAGTGACCCATTGAAATTTAATAATTACTAGGTGGATTTCAACACTTTAATTAGTGATATTGAAAATGTAGACCCATATTAGTTTAAATTAATGGAATCTAATCTTTGGAATACCAGTAACAAACGTGCTAATATTTCCACAGCTACTATGACTCCTTTTGCTATTGGTACTAAATAGGGAGTTTCTAAAATGGTAAATTTAGCTACCATCGAAGATATTCCTGCGCCTGTATATGACTTTATGGGCTAGAAAGGAAAAGATGTAGATTCTATGGATGGTTCTACTTTTACTGATGGTATTTAGGCTACCTGGGAGTCATGGTCAATGCCGGGTTAGACTCTTGGTATGGATAAAAAGACTATTGCACATGGTTATGATAACAGAACTGGAGGTACTATTCTTTTAAAACACGCCCAATATGCTATTAATAATGAACGTATGTTAATGGCTAGAAATTCTGAAATTGATCTAGAGAATGTTTTTAAAAGGATGAATGATAGTAAGTTTTCTGAAATGAAATGGGGAGAATTAGCACCCACTACATTACATTCTACTATTTTTAAAAATTTATATCATCAGGTAGATGATGGTAAATGGAGATTAATATATCAGTTAGCTTATGATAAGACTGAATAGGCTTATTACACTATCGAATATGAAGTAGATGAACACTATAATAAAGTAAATACTGGCAAACGTTATTATTATTAGTTTGATCCTAAGAGTTAGCAACTTATTGGAGAAGATGGTGAGGGCGAAACTATTAATTCTATTTATGAATTATGGCAAGCTTTAGGTGGTGTAGATACTTTTAGAAAAACGAAATAACTAGCTAATTAGAAGTGAAGGTTCATAGGTAGCTGTAGCTAAAGTTATAAACAATAGTACCACAGTTAAATAGAGTGCTATTAACTCTGATGGTACTATAGAGAAGTGGGGACTAAAAGAATACTAGCCTTATAAGACTTATAAAATACATTATTTAGCAAACCGTTCAGGAAGTAAACGTATTTAGGGTAATGTAAATGGAGTAGATAGATGGTTTAATAATGAACCTTTTAAATATTCCCCAATGCAAATGACTAGATTTGGTTCTTAGTTGGACGCTGACCATGAAGTTGAAGACTCCTCAATTACTTTACCTACACAAGCTATGGCTGCCTTAGTGTAGGGAGGAGTAAACCAAGCTTATGCCAGAGAAGTATATAATATAATGGGAAGTCTCGCTTTAGAAACTAGTAAAGTAAGTGCTGATTTAGTATATGACTTCATGAAATCCTATAATGAAGGTAAAGAATTATCTGCCGATTAGGTATAGCAATTCCATGAAACTATTGGATATTTATTGGCATTAAACTATAGTAAATAGAACGATGCAGAACTTGGAGATATTATTCTAGAAGGTATGGCTAAGGTTTTAAGAACTGGAAAACCTGAATTAAAACAAAAATTTAAAATACCTTTTAGTGATTCTTCTCTATATAGTTCATTATTGCCAGTTATTACTTCTGCTATAAATAAAGTAAGTATTAAAGCTAAATTAGCGGGTAGTGCTTTAGTCTTAACTCCTGGATATAAAATAGCTTAGTATTTTAATTATGGAAGTATTAACTAGGATGGGATTTATGACGATACTACTAAGATTAGTAGAATGTCTTAGGATGTATATAATGAAGCTAAAGATGCTTACAATAATAATTAGGAAGTAAAAACTTATATCGATGAATACCTAGCTTTAGGTAAAGAATCTTTAAATTTATATAATTATAGTGTTCGGTAGAATAGTTAAGTAGAGGATATTTGCATTATTTATAGGATTTACATGAAAGAACTAATCCTTCTAAATAGGCAGGAGAATTTTTACCTAACGAAGTAGTTAGAGTAAAATATACTTTACCTAATGGTACAGAAATTGCTTAGGATATAAGATTTGATTTTAATATTGAGGATTATTATAACTTTGTAGATGCTTATGATACTAATACTTTAGGAGAGTATTTACGTTCTAAAGGAATAGTCGTAG
>CYGL01000722.1_pt1 | contig 10767 bp, 16 predicted proteins | sample 485531 | NCBI WGS metagenome assembly CYGL01 (sample SAMEA3497897, study PRJEB9818) | human gut metagenome | reverse complement strand
GGAATGACTGAATTATTAAAAGCTGGAGTAGATACAAAATCTGTATTGGGTGAAGCTTCACAAGCTGCTTTAGATTTAGCAGCTGCTGGAGATTTATCTCTTACAGAAGCAGCAGAGGTTATGAGTACTGCAATGAATGTATTTGGAACAAAAGACGCTACACACGTTGCTGATTTATTAGCAGGTGCAGCGAATGCTTCTGCAACAGACGTTCATGAGATGAAATATGCTTTTTCACAAGTAGCAGCTGACGCTCACGGTGTAGGTATGAGTATTGATGATGTTAATGTAGCTTTGGCTACATTTGCTCAATATGGTCAAAAAGGTGAGAAAGCCGGTACAGGTCTTAGAAATATGCTTAATAATTTACAGCCTCATACTAAGCCTGCTACTGAAACATTTAGCAAATTTAATTTTCTTGATAGCAATGGAAATAGTGTATTTTATACAGCTGAAGGAAAATTAAAAAGTATGGCTGAAATAGCTGATATAATGCAAAAAAATTTAGGAAAATTAAACCCTGCCGAATTAGATATGGCACTATACGATATGTTTGGTGTAGAAGGTAAAGGGCTTGCTAAAGTTATTATGGAACAAGGTGCAAAAGCTTTCATTGCAATGGAAAAAGAAATGAAAAAATTTACCGCCTCTAGTGTCGCTTTAGAAAAACTTAATAATGCTAAAGGTGATATAGAACAATTACGAGGTGCTTTTGAAACCTTTCAAATTGAAGCACTTGCTCCATTAGAACCTGCAATTAGAGCAGTAGCTACAGCTTTTACAGACTTTTTTTCTAATGCTGATACATTAGAATATGTAAAAAGTAATGTTGCTGGAATATCTGATGAAATAATTGCATTTATGGATAATCTAGCGAATGATGAAAAATTTCAGCAAATGCAGTGGGGCGATAAAATTGTTTTCTTGCTCGACCAAATGATGATAAAAATGGATGAGTGGGCTAGTGGTTCTGGTGGCGAACAATTCGGTAAGGTGATGACTAAACTTGCAGAGATTGGAATAAAAGCATTTATTGGCGCACTTACTGGAATAATGAAAGCAGCATTTAATTCTGCAATAGAGGGTAATTTTAGCAGTGCGGTTGCTCTAACTTTTGGTGCTTCATTATTAGGTGGAGGTGCTATAGTATCTAAATTATTTAAGATTGGAAAAGATATATTTAATTTTGGGAAAAAGACTTTAAATAAGACCTTAAATGATAATTTTTATTGGTTTGATGACGCTTATAAAGGTACAAAAGGTGCAAATAAAAGCATACCAAAACTAAGTGTCTTATCTGATTTTACAAAGAAAATCCCATTAATTAGTAGTTTAGTCGCTGGATTTAATATTCTAACATCTGATGATATAACAAAAGCTATTGCTACAGAAGCAGGAGGTTTAAGCGGTGCTTGGGCTGGTGGAAAAGTTGGGGCAGGAATAGGAACATTTTTTTTAGGTCCAGGTATAGGTACTGCTATTGGTGCGGTTGGTGGTAGTGTGGCTGGTTATGTAGGTGGTTCTGAAATTGGTGAAGCTATTGTTGATTTTTTCAGAAATGAATTTAATACAAAAGAAATTAATAATGGAAGTAACATTTATAATCCTTATATGTATAATCAAGTAACACCTCAAGCACAGAATACAGATATAGCAATACCTGAATTTAATTATTCAACAGAATCATATCAATCCAAAGAAGAATATCAATTTAAAAATAATACATCTTCAAATAAAACTACTATTTGGGATTTTATTGACCCAACAATTAACCAATATGGTGAAAATCAAGTCCAAATGTCTAATATGCAATTAGAAACAGCAAAAGCACAATCTGCTATGATGGATGAAATATTAGAAAGTGCCGGAGAAAAAATCAATAAATTAAAAGAACTAGGTGCAGAGGGATGGACTTCTCTTGGTGAAAATGCTTCTATGAATCTTGAACGTATGTCGTTATGGTTTATTATCGGCTGGGGAAAGTTATTTTACAAACTACTAATACTATTAGTGATGGCTTTGGTGAAATGTCTAATTCGATTAGTGAATGGTGTTCTACGATAGTTACTGATGTTACAAGTTGGTTTTCACAAATTCCTGCAATAGTTGGAACAGCCATTGATGAGGCTGTAGCAAGAGCAAATACAGGTTTATCTGATTTAAAAATTTCTGCATGGAATGCTTTACCAGCTCCATTACGAGATACTATAGATTGGGGAGCTAAAAAACTTGGTATTAAAGGATATGCTAATGGTGGATTTTTAAATCAAGACCAGATAATTCGTGTTGCTGAAGGAAATAATGCTGAAGTAATAATTCCATTACATTCTTCAAAACGTCAAAGAGGTTTATCTCTTTGGCAACAAGCGGGGCAAATGTTAGGGGTTAATAGTAATTTATTTACCAATATTACGAATAATAATTATATGCCAGCAATGGCTTATGCTTTATCTAGTGGTAATACTAGCGATAATAGTAAATCTAGTAACTCTAATAATGCTTTTTCGTTTAATGGTATAAATATTCACATTGGAAATAATAAATCCGATGATGAAATGGCAAGTGCTATCGGTTGGAAAATACTTTCAGAAATAAAACAAGCATATCAAAATAGGGGTTGAGTAAATGTTTGGTTATTTAAATAAAAGAACAACAGCAACTACTATACTAGATGGATTACAAAAAGGTAGTAAATTTGCAGAAGTTGCAGGAAATTTGTTAAATCAGGCGTTAGTGGGTAATACATGGGTTAATCCTGTAACAATTTTTATCATTGACCAAGTCACAAGTATGATATTTCAGTTACCAGTTAATCCGCTAGAAATAAAAATGCAATGGCAAAGAAAAACCCAAACAGTAAATATTCTTAATTTGGGGGAAATAGATTTTACTACTGGAGATAAATTACAAGAAATCTCATTTAGTTCATTTTTTCCTTCAGAATATGTGCCTACGTATTGTATGTATCCAGAATTACCTACACCAGAAAGTGCTAATGCTGTAATGAATAATTGGAAAAGTCGTTTTAATGACCCTATAAAAGGATTAGCCGACCCGTTACATTTAATAATAACAGGCTCTCAGGATATAAATATGAATGTATTACTTACATCATATGCTTCACAAGAAAAAGGGGGAGAGCCGGGCGACATTTATTTTGATGTTACTTTTAGAGAATGGAAAAATATTGCTGTTCGTACGGAAAGTGAAGAACAACAAAGTAAAAGAGTAGCTATAAAAGAACGTCCAAAACTTGTGAAAATAAATACTGATGATGATTTATTTGGTACAGAAGAAAGTCTCTGGAAAATTGCCAAACAGCATTATGGAAATGGTGAAAGTTGGACAAAAATTTTAGAAGCTAATGCAGGACAAATAACAAAGCAGGTGATTCTTCCATGATTGTTACGCCTAGTGTATGTCGATATGATGTAATATTGCAAAACAAGTATTTTCTGCGTGAGTGTATTCAGTCTTTAACACTGGAGGACAGGCTAGACGAGGTTGCTTATTGCGGTAAAGTTCGTTTAGCCGTGCCAGATGACCAGTTTACAGGACTTCCGATAATTACTCCGGGAATGGAAATTCGTATTAGTGGTACGAAATTCGGTGAAGATAAATATTCGTATTTAATTCAGCCGGGTGTAGTTTGGAATGTTGAAATTGATAATAATGCACGTAGAAACTGGAACTTAACAATTTATGACCGAACAATATATTTATCAAAATCAGAGGACCAATTTTTATTTCAAGAGGGAACAACAGCTAGTGACCGTATAAAACAAATATGCAGTGAATGGAATATACCAATATTAAATATTCCAGATACAAAGCAAGCCCTTGCACAAGATGTTGTAAGGGCTAAATCTTTATGGAATATTATTCAGGACCAATTAAAAGAAACGGCTGAAAAATCTGGGAAGTTATTCACTGTGCGTATGCAACCAGATGGACTAGAGTTGTTTGAAATAGGTTCAAATTCAGACCCGTGGGTATTTGAATTTGCTGTTAATTTACAAAGTGTTAGGCAGAAACAAACACTTAATGGTGCAGTTACTAAAGTAAAAGTATTAGGTAAACAAGAAAAAGGTTCTACAGCTCCAATAGAGTTTGAAACAAATGCTGATACTGATAAATACGGAACAATACAGAAGGTAATTCCGTATAAAAAAGGATTGGATACAAATGCTATAGAACAAAAAGCTACCAATACTTTAGCTGGTATTCAAGAAACAGTCACAGTTGAGGCTATAGATATTAATACTATTCGTAAAGGTGATAAAGTAATCGTGCAGGGATGGGAAGATGGCTTATATGTAATTAGTGTAAAACATAATTGTAATAGTCCCGGAACAATGCAGATGGAGCTTGCTTCACTTGAATATATAAGGAGGAGATATTATCGAAGTGAAAAATCCTTTTAAAGAATTAGCTGCACTTATTGATGAACAAGCTAAAAAGCGAGTTAATGATGGATTTACAGGACAATGGATTACATCACAAATTGGCACAGTTACAGCTAAAGGTGTAATGATAGATGGATTTCCTTATGAATTGACTAATGTTTATGTAAATAGAGCTTGTACATTGTCAGAGCCATATATGACTAATACTAAAAATGTTGCTGGTGGTAGCGGCGACGCACAATATGAAAGCCATAGCCACCCTGTTATAACGCCAACTCCAATATTGCCATTGCATATTGGGGATAGAGTAAAGGTTACTCCGATTAATGGCGGTCAGTATTGGTGTATAGATTGTGTTATAGTTCCGTTTACAGGTGGTGCTTAATTATGCCAGATTTATTTCCAACTGTCGGAGTAACTAATGCAAAATATATTGATGAGGTTGCTTCCGATAAAGTCAATTATGGAAAAACTGTACAATTTGATTTTGAAAAACATGAATTTATATTAAGCCCTACAGGTAAGCAAAAAACTGTTACAGGTTCAAATGCTTGGGCTGAATGGTGTGTAAAAGCTATATCTTCTGAACGGTATAAATATCTTATTTACAGCGACAATTATGGTGAGGAAATAGATACTTTATTAGGAAAAAGTTATCCTAAAAAAGTAGTAGAAAGTGAAATAAAACGCATGGTAAAAGACTGTTTAATGGTAGATAAAAGAACTGCTAGTGTTGATAATTTTACTTTTACATGGATTGATGACGGAATAATGTTTACCTGTGATGTTAAAAATACTATTGGTGAAAGTATTACTATATCAAGAACGGTGGTGAGATAGTGTCCGTATGAAATTAATTATTTAGATGAGAGCATGACTACAGAAGAAGCTATTCGTAATAGAATGCTTAATAATATTTCTAATGAAATGGGACAAAGAAGAAGGTGGATATATCTATGATAGTATAGCGCCTGTAGCTATAGAAATGGTTTTTATTGGGAATGATGGTCCGTAAAAGTGCTTAATTTAGGTTTTGCACAAACAACAAACGGTACTTACTTAGATTATAGAGCTGGTGAACATGGTATTTATAGAAAAGAAGCCGTTTTTGCAACTGGAAATATAAAAATAACAGGTAAAGTAGGGGCGAAGATAAATGCTGGATTAAAAATTGCAACAGAAGCTGATACAACCTTAAATATACAATCCGTTGAATTTATTACAACTAAAGATGTTATTATTCCCGAAGATGGCTATATTTATGCTCCAATAGAATCAACTGTAGCTGGTAATATTGGCAATGTAACAGCAAATAAAATTATTGTTTTAGTAGAAAATAATAATAATATAACATCTGTGATAAATACCGAGCCAACAACAGGAGGAACAGATACAGAAAGTGACGTCGATTTGTTAGAACGTTATCTTGATTATGTACGAACTCCAGGAACTAGTGGTAATGTACAAGATTATAAACAATGGGCATTATCTATTCCGGGAGTAACTGCGGTTCATGTTAAGCCACTTTGGAATGGTAATGGAACAGTAAAAGTAATTATTTTAGGTGGAGATGATGAGCCTGCAACTAATGAATTGGTTAAAAAGGTTCAAGATTATATTGCTGGTGATAATAATTTAGGAGAAAGACAAGCTCCTATTGGAGCAGATGTTACTGTAGTTAGTGCAGAAGCTATAACTATAAATATAAATGCTAATGTTGTTATAGATAAAGAAATAACAACATTAGAAAAAGTGCAAATACTTTTTAAAAATAGTGTAGAAAACTATCTAAAAGAAAACGCATTTAATTCTAATACGATATATTTATCTAAAATAGGTGGTTTACTAATAAATATAAATGGTGTATTAGATTATACTGATTTAAAATTAAACAATAATACAGAAAATATACCAACTAATGATGAGCAAGTAGCTGTTACTGGTGAGGTGATATTGAATGAAAAGTGATAAAGGAAAAGAAATGCTTACTTTTACTGATTGGTATTATCAAGACAGTAAAATAATGCAAAGTATTTTAGATACACAAGGTATAGAAATAGACGCTATACGAGATAAAATAAAAAATATTTTAGAACAGTTTTATGTAGATACTGCAACATGGGGTTTAGATTTATGGGAAAAAGAACTTAATATACAAGATACTACAGGGGATTATTTTGAGCGTAGAAATCGTATTAAGTTATATTTAGCAAAACCTGTAACAGTTACGCCTAAATTTTTATGTACATTAACAAATAGATATTTAAACGATAAATCAGCTACTGTTGTTGAGCATATACGAGATTATTATTTCGATATTTGCTTTAATAATGGTAGCCTTTTTGATTGGGAAAATTTACAAAAAGCTATAGAAATTTATAAACCAGCTCACTTAGGTGTTAAATACTTTAGTTTACAAAATGTAGGTTCTAGTATATATGTTGGTGGCACTGTAGACAATATCGAGCAAATAGAAATAGGAATAGAAAAAGATTATAATATAGACCCAATAACGGCTCCTATTTATGTTTATAATATTGCTAATATTGCCGAACAAATAGAGATAGGTAGTGATAATCTAATTGATGATACTAATATAAGTATTAATACTAATAATGTAATTTATGGATTATTTAATGTTGTAGAACAAATAGAAATTTAATATTTAGGAGGGATAATATGGCTAAATTTCCAGATATAACTATGACAAGTGTAGGACTTGAAATGTTGGCAAGAGCTGCTAGTGGTCAAACAGCCGATAGATTTATAGTAACTAAGGTAAAACTTGGAGATGGCGTGAGTGAAGGTAATATTCGTGATTATACGGATATAATAAGTCCTAAGAAAGAAGTAACTTTGGCTAGTTATGAAGATAAAGGAAATGGTACATTTCGATATACTTTTACTTATAATAATGAAGGTGTAAAAGTAGGTTTTTATCATCGAGAGATTGGTCTTTTTGCAAAAAAATGGCGATACTGGTGAAGAAAAACTTGTTGGATATACTAATGCAGGAAATTATCCGGGATGGATTGACGACGAAACAAGAATACAGCCATATACTAGACTTATGATTAATGTTGGTATTGGAGATACTGATAATGCTAGTGGTGTAGTTGATGTAAGTAACGCTGTAACTATAGAAATGCTTGACGAACATGATGATGATGGAAATGCACACGGAAATTTAATTAAGCGTATATTTGGTACTGCCAATGCTACAGCTGAAAGTGTTAAAACCAGTGTACAGAATTGGTGTTTAGCTTTAATTGCTACATTATTTGGTATAGCTAGTGCTACACAAACAAATATAAAAAATAAAGTAAAAGAATGGGCTTTAGAAAAAATTAATGAATGGCTAGAAACTTTAGAAATTAGATATAATATTGCTCAAAATGGGTATGTCTGTTTGGGAAAATTATTTGGTGGGCTAATTCTACAGTGGGGATATTGGCGAATAAATAATGGTGGAAGTTTTGATTATAATATAAGTTTTAATACCGCTTGCTATTAACGTTAATATTTGGGAAGGTGGAGCTAAATCAAACAAAGTAATGTCTTTTGCTGGTATAAGTATGGAACAAACAACAAAAACATCTGTAACAGCATATGTTACAGATTTAGTAGGTTCATCTAATCCGCAAATTGGTAATGCTTTATGGCTTGCTATAGGAAAATAACTATTTACTTAATATAAACCATCTAAAAGTTTGAGGATTTTCTTTGAACCTAAAAATAATGTTAGTTGGTGTTACATCTGCTACACCTAAAAAAATAACCTATTCCATCATTTTCGAAGCTAGATATACCATCACAGGCATTACAATATAATAATTGTTTTATTGTAATATTTGTCGGTATATTTACTAATTTATCACTACCTACAATTAATCCCCACTGTGGCTGATAAAACACAGTGGGGAAGCTTTAGTGGAAACGGTAACGGTTTTGAAGTAAATTTTCCTATATCTTTTACACAAAATTGTTATAGTATAGCTTCTAGTGATACAGGAAATGTTTGTTTGGCTATAGGAATTAAATTATTAAATTTAAATAGTATACAAATTTTTGGAAGAAATTTAGATGGTACATTCAGGACTGATTCTAATATTAGATGTATTATGGTTGGGAAATAACTATAAACCAATAACAATATATCGTTTATAGCTTTCTTGTGTTGCATATAAGGTAACATTACTCATATTACTACAATTAACGCCAATGGCACTTCCATTTTGAATATCTGGACTTGCTACACCTGTATAAAATTTTGTAAAAGATATAGGTAAAGGATACAAATTAGTATCTGTTATTTGAACATATTCCCCACTGTGTTTTATCAACCTACAGTGGGGAATGTTTGTTACAAATGTAGAACAAGGGAAAAATAATACTTTTACATTTCCAATAGCATTTAAAAATAATTTGTATTTTTATTGGGCTTTTGATTGTGCAGGATATTTTTATAATTTAATTATAAAAAACAAAGATATTAATTCTTGTTATATTTATGGAGCATACCCTAATGGAACAGAACAAGCAGGGAATCTAGCACCTACAGGTGTTAGTGGAATATCGGTATTTATAGGGAGTTAATTATTTTCCTATAAATATGCCATATCCACCAACAGCGCTTAAACTAAGATTTCCGTACTAAACCTCTGCCGTAAGCTTTAAAATTATTTAGTGTAGGATTATTAAGAACTAAAATATTATAACCATAAGAGTCTACACCGATTAATAAATAACACTTAGTTTTAAATGCTATTGGAAAAGATATTATATTATCTGTATTTTGTGGTGGTTGTGTATCAACATATCTCCACTGTGTTTTATCAGCCACAGTGGGGAATGAGTGAATATACTAGTCTACAAGCTAATGTAGATAATACTATTAAATATCCAATAACTATTACAGAAGTATATTGCTTAATACCATTTTTAAAACATGGTTGGAAGGAGAGAGCTTTCGCAGGTACTCCATTTTTATATAAATGATTTATTTAATTCATATTTTAAAATGGCTGTTACTAAAGAAATAACAGCTAAATCATGGTTTTATTGGGTTATTATTGGCTTATAATTATTTCCCAACCATAATACATCTAATATTAGAATCAGTCCTGAATGTACCATCTAAATTTCTTCCAAAAATTTGCATACTATTTAAATTTAATAATTTAATTCCTATAGCCAAACAAACATCTCCTGTATCACTAGAAGCTATACCATAACAATTTTGTGTAAAAGATATAGGAAAATTTACTTCAAAACCATTACCGTTTCCACTAAAGCTTCCCCACTGTAGGTTGATAAAACACAGTGGGGATATTGGCGAATAAATAATGGTGGAAGTTTTGATTATAATATAAGTTTTAATACCGCTTGCTATAACGTTAATATTTGGGAAGGTGGAGCTAAATCAAACAAAGTAATGTCTTTTGCTGGTATAAGTATGGAACAAACAACAAAAACATCTGTAACAGCATATGTTACAGATTTAGTAGGTTCATCTAATCCGCAAATTGGTAATGCTTTATGGCTTGCTATAGGAAAATAACTATTTACTTAATATAAACCATCTAAAAGTTTGAGGATTTTCTTTGAACCTAAAAATAATGTTAGTTGGTGTTACATCTGCTACACCTAAAAAAATAACCTATTCCATCATTTTCGAAGCTAGATATACCATCACAGGCATTACAATATAATAATTGTTTTATTGTAATATTTGTCGGTATATTTACTAATTTATCACTACCTACAATTAATCCCCACTGTGGCTGATAAAACACAGTGGGGAAGCTTTAGTGGAAACGGTAACGGTTTTGAAGTAAATTTTCCTATATCTTTTACACAAAATTGTTATAGTATAGCTTCTAGTGATACAGGAAATGTTTGTTTGGCTATAGGAATTAAATTATTAAATTTAAATAGTATACAAATTTTTGGAAGAAATTTAGATGGTACATTCAGGACTGATTCTAATATTAGATGTATTATGGTTGGGAAATAACTATAAACCAATAACAATATATCGTTTATAGCTTTCTTGTGTTGCATATAAGGTAACATTACTCATATTACTACAATTAACGCCAATGGCACTTCCATTTTGAATATCTGGACTTGCTACACCTGTATAAAATTTTGTAAAAGATATAGGTAAAGGATACAAATTAGTATCTGTTATTTGAACATATCCCCACTGTGTTTTATCAGCCACAGTGGGGAAGCTTTAGTGGAAACGGTAATGGTTTTGAAGTAAATTTTCCTATATCTTTTACACAAAATTGTTATGGTATAGCTTCTAGTGATACAGGAGATGTTTGTTTGGCTATAGGAATTAAATTATTAAATT
>CYGL01000721.1_pt1 | contig 10789 bp, 10 predicted proteins | sample 485531 | NCBI WGS metagenome assembly CYGL01 (sample SAMEA3497897, study PRJEB9818) | human gut metagenome | reverse complement strand
ATTAAAGTGACTATTGATGTGGAGGATGATGAATGTCAGTTATATTAAATGAAAAGGAACAGGCAGAGAAATAATTGAGAAAGGTGAAGTTGGTAACAAACCAACTTCTACTCTCTTCTTATTATACTAAATATTATAGACAAGAAAGAAAAACTTGGAAGAAAAGAAAACGGCTCAGAAGTTAAATGAGTTTATGGAGAAAAATTATAAAGGATATAATGAAGCTTTATGGGAAGACATTATTGAAGATATTTCAAAAAAGGGTAAGAAGTATCTTTTACAAGAAATTAAGTCGATTAATATTACAAAAAGTGAGCTAGATGAAATTGCAAGCGTAGAAAATATAAAGTATAAAAAATTGTTATTTACGATGCTGTGTTATGCAAAGCTATATAATACCTTATCAGATACAAATAATGGATGGGTTAATACAGAAATTAAAGAGATTTATAAAGTTGCAAGAGTGACTGTTAAATATAGGAATGATAAGTTCTTATATTTAAATGATCTTGAGAATACTGGACTAATCTCTTTTTCTAATAAAAATGATAATCTGAATATGAAAGTTAATTTTATAGATAATGATAGCGAGGTTGTATTAAAGATTAAAGATTTCAGAGAACTTGGTTATGAATATCAGAATTATATTGGCGATGGTAAATTTATTCGATGTTCTGAATGCGGTAGACTTGTTAAAAAGAAAAGTAACAAAGACAATTCTACTAAATATTGTTTATCGTGTAAAAGATATAAAAAAAATGAACAAAATAAAGAATATTATAGAAAAATTGCAATTTAATATAGAATTTAGGAAAAGCAAAAAGTCTTAAACCCCTTGTAAATAAAGGGATTTGCGATATTACGTCCGATTTTTCTTATTATGTATAGTAATAAGAGAATAACAAATGAAATCAGCTTTTCTTAACTACAATATTGTTTTTATACAATATTAAGAATCTCTGTACTGTGTACGGAGAATATATAATTAGCCGAAAGGCAGTAAATTATTTCGTCTAATACATGGATATAAGATAGTTGCTGTGATTCCATGTGAAAAACTTGTGCATGGTGTGGAAAACCAGTTCAGTTCAGCAAGCGAGACTGTACCAATGCATTTCTGTAGAAGTAAATAATCTATCAAAGATAATGGCGTTTATAAGCAGATTAATAAGAAATACAATTGAATAATGAATATATAATTATAGTTATTGGAACTCAGTGAAGATCGGTTTAATCACCGTGCTGAGAGCATGTGGATGTCGGCATATTATTATATGGGATACTTTATAGTGGTGTGCTTCGAAATGTCGTGAGATATCTTAGAATACTGTGGAAACCATTAAAGACAAGCATGTGTACTAATAATAAGCGTAGTAAAAAGTTCTGTTCTCATCGCTGACGTAATAGAGAGTTGCACTGCAATGCTGAACCCTGATGCCTATGAGCTGGTAACTTATAGGAGGTAAGTAAGGGAATACCAAATAAGTCAGTTCTGCCGTGAGTGTAAAGAAATTTGCACAATAAGATGAGTTGCAGGAAGTAGTAGTCCAAGGTAGTCATAATAGAATGTATATTTTAATTAAAACTACATATGAAATTACAGTATATTAATGATTCTGAATGATGGACGAGGCTTATGGATAACCAATTCCGTATGCACTATGTTGGGTGTTTCCCCATAGCACAAGAAGTATATATGCGACGGTGTATATGCTCAGACTTGTGTTTGCATTGACTGAATATTAGTGCGTCTATTAGAACGTAACCCGAAGGGGTACAGTTGCTATAATTATATATTCATTATTTCGATTTTCTCAATACCCCCTCTTTCTATTGCCGATGGCTGTGCTTTCTTTCTGATTGTATAGTCATCGGATTTTTCTAATTTTGGCTAGTAGAACAATGGTAGATTCCCCATTAAGGAAAAGGTTGTAGGTTCGAGTCCTACTTAGCCAGCTACTCTCTTGTTATTTAGCAGGAAAAATAAATCAAAGGATGTGAAAAATTATTAAACAGATTTCTAAAAATGAGGTCGAAAAGTTATTATCTGAAGGTGTAATCCGCAATACAAAACATGGATATGTTGATCGTAAAGGTGAACACGTAGGTTACTACAAGACGTGTGGAAATAAGCGTTACATCGAAGATAGATTCGTTAAGTAGGTTCTGCCTATGAATGAACAAGATTTCGCAATTGATAAGTTGCAAGATGGAACATTTCGAGTAACACGTACTGACATTGAAGGCGATTATCATACACATATGAAAAGTAAGCAGTTGGCAAAGACTGTAATTCATAATGTGTGCAATGGTAAAATTCCATTAAATTCACGTAATTATACTCTCATTAGTATGTACAGATTAAGTAATAATGAGGAATATCGTGATAAAATTCAGGAAATATTAGACACTCGAAAACAAAAAGGTAAAAAAGATAATTATTGTAATCCTAGCAGATATAAGTCTTGTAGGAATTTTTAATGTTATGGAGGAATTAAAAGGAAATGGCAAATTTTGCATATAAAAAGACAGTTATAACTGCAATGAAGGTTGTAGGAATTTTAGATAGTGACAATTTAACAGTTGATGTAGACGGAGAAGAAAAAAAGTTGTCTACTCTCCTATCAGGTTTTAATGGTGCGCCTATTGAAATCAACATTAAAGTTAAGGACGAGGAAGAACTCGATGAGCCTATTGAGGCTGCTGAAGAATAGAGAGTAGGTGGATGTCATTACAACCTATAAAAGATATAATGGAGAATCAGACGAAGAACTTATCTATAGAATATGCGAAAATAAAGATCAGATAGGTTCTTGGCAGGATGTAGCAAATATAATCAATGAACTTACTGGTAATGATTATGGTGAAAGCACTTATCGCAAAAAATATCAGGCATTTAGGAAGATGTTAGATGCCAACCAATCAAAATTCGTTGATTCTAATGCTCAGTTAAAAGAAATTGAAATTCAAAAACGTGAGTTAGAACGCAAGAAAATACAGTTTAGAGATGAACGAAATGCTTGGCAGAAACAAAATTTTGCAGATGCTAGAGTTGAAGAAAAACTTGACAAATTAGAATCTGAACTTGTCTCTCTTGGCAGAACAAATTTCAATAAACATGATAATGTTTCTATTAATTCTGATAATGATATGCTAATTATTTTAAGTGACTTACATATTGGTCAGACGTTTAATTCTATATTTGGTAAATACAACACAGATATTGCAAAAGATAGACTTAATCAATTATTAAATGAAGTAATTTCTATTCATCAATTACATAAATCTAAAAACTGTTATGTAAGTCTTCAAGGTGATCTTATTTCAGGTAATATTCACAAGTCTATTCAAGTAACAAATAGAGAGAATGTAATTGAACAGATAAAAATTGCCACAGAGTTAATATCATCATTCTGCTATGAATTATCTTTATATTTTGAGACAGTATTCATGTCAAATGTTGCAGGAAACCATACTCGTATGGATCGTAAAGATGATGCAATCCATGACGAAAGATTGGATGATATTATTAGTTGGGCTGTTGAACTGTCTCTGAAACACATTGATAATTTTCATGTGTTGCACAGAAATATAGATACTGGAATTGCAGATATTTCAATTAGAGGAAAATCATATATCGCTGTACATGGTGATTATGATGGATTTAATAAATCTGGTGTACAAAACTTATGTTTAGCACTAGGGTTTGTTCCATACGCAATTACTTATGGACACTTGCACGTATGTTCCGTGGATGAAACAAATGGTGTAAAGATGATTCGTGGTGGATCACTTGCAGGATGTGGGGATTCATATACGATTGAAAAGAGATTAACAGGTAAACCGTCACAGATGGTTTGTATTTGTACAGATAAGGGTGTAAAAGCCTACTACCCTATTGAATTAAATTAAAATACTAATTTCAATCAAAAACAGTTGCAAAGTAAAAATGCAAATAAAAATGATTGCTATTACATGACCAGAATCCAACTGGCATTTAACAAATGGAAAGAACCTATGGTTAATTTGGCTGACGAAGCTGTATGCGAGGGAGTGGACTCGTTGAGCTGCTACCCTCTTCTATTATTTCGGCAATAAAATAAAAAATTGCCAAAAGATATAAAAATATTAAGGAAAGAAAAGGAGTTTAAAAAACATGAAAAAGGATATTATGATTAAGGAAGTTTCAGAGAGAGCAACAGATATTATTGCTACAGAAGGTAAGAAATTTACAAAGAAGGAAGTTGAAGCTGTTATCAAAGCTTATGTTGATTGTGTATTTGATAATCTTGCGGATAACAAGGCAGAAAAGATTCCTCTTCCTGGCGTTGGTAGCTTCTCAGTAAAGCATGTAGCAGAAAAGTCTGGTGTTGCTGCACTTGCAGGTGGTAAAGCTTGGTCAGTACCTGAACATGATGAGATCAAGTTCTCTATTACTAAGTCAGCTAAGACACTTGCGTAATTAAGGGTGGTGACAAAAATTGAAGACTTTCAATTTTGAAGATGTGTATGATTTTGTGGAATATTTATCTTATGACAAATTGTTTATTCACACAAAAGAAAAGGACTATTCAAGAATTTTAGTTGTTGCAAAATATGATGCAATGATTGAGATTCTTAATTCTCTAATTAAAAATACAAATTATAAATTAGTGTCTTGTAATGACCTTAACCATCCTTGTTGGGATGGCTATGATGACGCCTTTGTGCTTACTATTGATGCTGATATGAGCGTATGGGTGCAAGCAGCTAAATGCAATGAGGATACTTATATTTATGTGGATTCAACAGATATTGTGTTTGTTCATGGTGATGTAAATTCATGTTTTGTAAAACAAAATAAAGATTCTAAATGTATTATGCGTGAATTTAATATTGCTGAGATTGATGAATCTGAGGATGATTATGAAGATGATAAATCTACTGAAGTTGTCAAAGTAACTTATAAGATTAATGGTAAAAAGGTATCTAAAGATGAGTATGATCAGGCTATAAAAAAGTTTGATGAAGATTGGGATGATATTAATAAGAGTATAAATTTACATCATAATAAGTATTCTGATAATAAATATAGTTTGAGAAAGAAACCATATCTTACTGGTAGCATTGATGATATTGCTAGTTTGTTATGGTGGGATTTATTCAAATGCTAACATAATTTGTTAATTGTAACATATTTTTTGTTAATGTTCTAAATTTATGTTATTAGTAACATATTTGGCGTTTTAAGGTTGATTTAGTGGCTAAAAAAAATATGTCTTGTAAGAGTGTGTGGTATATGCTACACACTCTTTTTGTTATGACTTTATAGCTTAATGGTTAAAGCATCTAAGGTAAAACCGCAGATACCAATGTGAAAGCCACTGACGGAATGGATATGGGTTCGAATCCTATTAAAGTCAATTTTCTATGCTTCTGTGAATGGAAACAGAAAATACATATATGTGCTCATGATTGGTGTCATAGCTGATTATGGGATTTATGATGAATATATAAAAATGCGACAATAAGCGGTTAGTTAATGATACTACTGCTTCTTTTGTTATGAAAGGAAGTGATTTAGTGGCACATGTAACAAGGGTAAAATATTTTACCAAGGATAAGGAGAAATTTATAAATCCTGATAACTTGAAGAAATATAAGAAATATCTCCAATCAAATATTATAAAAAATCAGGATGTTAAAGATACTACATATAAAAGATATGAAGGATTGTTTCGTCATTTTCTTATGTGGTTAGGCGAAAATTATGGTGATTTAGATTTATATTCAGATGAGTTTATGGAGAATGCCGTTGATATTATGGAGAACTATATTATGTTCTGTCAGGAAACACTTCTGAATCATAAAAAAATTATTAACATGAAAATCTCTGCTATTAGTTCATTCTATATTTGGTCTATGAAGCGTGGCTTCGTTAAATATCATCCTTTTGACGGTAAACTTGATAGAATGAAGAAAGCTAATGAGGAACATATTTTGAACTCTTACTTCCTTACAGAAGAACAAGTTCAGACAATCCGTAGAGAATTATCTGAAAATGATAAGTATTCAATTCAGGATCAAATTTTATTTGAGGTAAGCTTCGATTCTGCCAACAGAATTGGTGCATTGCTAAGATTGCAGTTATCTAAACTTGACTTAGAACATAACATGTTTATTGATATAAGAGAAAAGGAAGGATACCGTACACAGGTAGTTTTCGGGGATGTTGCAAAAAAACTTATTCAAGAATGGCTTGAAATGCGAAAGAATGATTATGACCACTTGGAATGTGATTCATTGTTAATTACAAAATATAATGGAGAATATAAACCTATGGGTGACAGTGCAATCAGAGATAGAATGAAGAAATATGGCGAAATTATTGGAATTTCTGACTATAGACCTCATTGCCAGCGTAAGACTAGGCTAAATCTTGTATATGAGGAAACTGGTGATTTAGCATTAGCAGCCGAACTTGCCAATCATCGATCCACTGAAACAACTAGAGAATTTTACTGCCGCAAGCAGACCAAAGCAGAGGTTATGAATAAAATTAATGCTTTAAGAAGTAAAAATTCTGATGTTGCTGACGAAGAGACTAAATAATCTTCCGAAACTACTCAGATGTATGTAATTCGTGAAGATACTGAGGATGCTGATGAAGCTTTTGTCTAATTCCAACTCTCTCACCATCAAAACAGAGAATAAATACATAAAACGAATCCTTAATTGGACAATTCAGAATAATAAGCTGCTTACACTTCATAAGAGTAAGGGCGGTCTATCAATTCGTTGATAGATTTTTACAAAGGAATTTTCTGTAGAATACAGAGAATAATATATTATCCAGGTCATCAGCATGATTGGAACATGCGTCTCCCTGATGGGGAGAGGATTTTGGTTCGATTCCAAAGTGGCATTGCAACTGGATAATACAATTTCAGAGAATTTTCAATATTTTCTTTGTCGGCTGACTGGTAATCAATCGGCAGTAGATCTTACCAATCTATACAATAAGGAGAGGTCGCTACTCTCCTGTTATCATAGCGGAATGACGAGTAATGGAAGCTCACTTGGCTCATAACCAAGGATATGCAGGTTCGAGTCCTGTTTCCGCAATTCAATGAATAAAAGGAAAACGAAAATAAAAGAAAGGAGTATGTATAATGGCAAGCAGATTGATTATTGAGCAAGAGCCATTAAAAGTTGGACAGGTTCGTAAAGTTACATCCAACAATGGTGAAAAAATAGATTCTATTACTTTACTCTTGAACAACAACGTGGAAATTTTGTTCGTGCCACGGAATGACGGAACATTAGATTTTTCAGTAAGTGATCCACAATTTGATACGTCAAATTTAGATTGCTCTATTGATAAAGAAGTATTGCGTGATTTATTTATGGCTATTAGAGACGGATATAAACAAGTAATTGCAAACGAAAGCGAGGGTACAAATTCATGAAATTAAATATTAGTAAAACTATTGATGAAAATGTTATTAGTGTAGATATTTCTGTCGCAGAATTAGGTACATCAGATACCGATGCTGCTACTGAAAAAGATATGTTGCATAATTTTGTTAGAACAATCGAATATTCTAAGATATCCTTTAAATCTAATATGAAAGCTGACTCTAATGGAGATCCAGTTACAACTGATAGTGAAGTTGATGATTCAACTATTATCTCTGTTGAATTAAAAGATATTATCAACCAGTCATTTGTTGTAGATGAAAACCTTCACATTACATTCTCTGTAGATGTTACAAAGATTCCAGAATCAGAAGTCAAAGCACCTTTTGATAGTGTTGAGAAACTTGGCAAGGCAAAAGTTGAACTTTTCGCAACTAAGATTCAGGAAGAAATCGGTAAGAAGCTTGCTGAGATTCGTGCCTTGAACACTAAGTTTGAAGGTGAAACAGAAGTTATTCTGTAAAAATAATGGGTGGTACTCTTCCACCCTAAATATGGGGCATTAGTCAAAAGGTAAGACAATGGATTTTCATTCCATGAGTATCGGTTCGAGTCCGTTATGCCCTATTTTTCGTGCTGTAAGCCTGATGCCAAAACCTATTTTTTGGATGCATACGAAACTTAGGCGTGTAAGCTCAACACTTACTACCGCCCTATGCCCTTTGCGGTCTTCGGACTGGTACTGTTGTAACAATAGGACACGTCCTATGCAGTTTAGATGAAATCTCGCCATTCGAGGATGGAATGAGAAAGGCAATATCATTTTGGAATTTTATCAAATATCAATTTTCTTAACTTGAATTGGTATTTGTCATAATGAGATTTCCAATCAAATTCTTTTGTATTATCTAAGATATCTTGTTTGAGATTTTCGAGTTGCTGTTTATCTGTTTTATGCTTCATGATAATCGGTAATTCGTTAATCTCGTTCTCATAAAATAAAATGGTTGCAATAATACAATTCTTATTGGCAAACAACGCAACTAATTCTTGTTTTGTACCCAATACAATTTCAGCCATACCTACTACCCTATTTGTAATCATAGCTTTACGAAGAAGTTCGTATGCTATTTCTGATTCCATTTCTGGAATTAGATAATATGATTTATCTATGAGTAGGTCTGATATTTCCTTTGATTTACAGAAATATTTTATTGAAAGTGTTCTATCTTTGTTTGATGTAATTGATTCTATATCATGTTGTTCCAAAATAACATACTTATCTTCTGCATATTTATATCCTTTTACAATATCTTCATTGTGGATTTCTTTATTACAAGATGGACAAAATTTGATATAACGCACTCTTTCTTTGGAGTCTTTGCAGAGTTGATTAAGTTCTATAGAACTATTGTGTGATGTTTTTAACATTTTTACGGGAATATATAAATCTTTGAATTGAATTGCAGTGTTATATGAAGCGTTCATGATAGTTTCTCCTTAGATACTTTTGGTTTAGTATATGGAGAAATTTGAAAAATATTATCTGGATATAGGACAATTTGGTAGTCCGCTAGTTTTGGGAACTACACGTTGTAGGTTCGAGTCCTACTATCCAGACTACCGCCCTATACAGTTATAATCAGTTTGGCGACTGATTGGTAAATTTAATACTGTGTTAAGAAAGAGTCATTTCCTTTGGAGGTGGCTCTTTTTGTTATGTAGTATTGGCAGAGCTGGTTTATTGCACCTGATTGCTAATCAGGCTTACGTGGGAATGCACGTAACAGAGGGTCGTAGCCTCTCATGCACGTTTATGCTGCGGTACCGAAATGGTTATAACGGCGTAGTCTTGAAAACTATTGTGTCCTTAGTGACCTCAAGGTTCGAATCCTTGTCGCAGCGTTTAGATTGTCCTGTGATATCCTTCGGGCTCATGGGCTTATATCCTCGCTTATACCGTTACGGAGACGGGCTAGTCTGTAAAACTGGTAGCATTATGTTTCGAGTGGGTTCAACTTCCTCAGCGAGGACGATTAGATTTGAGAGGCATACGATGCGCAGATCAACAAATATGCGAACGCCCTGATGGCTAGTGAATATCAGAATGTATACCTCTACTGATATTCTGAGGAAGTTCATCACTCCAGTTCGCCTTGAGAGTGCCTCAAAATCCTACGAGGATTGAGGTCGTTTTTAATGACATGTAGCTCAATTGGATAGAGCGCAACGCTACGGACGTTGGTGTTGCAGGTTCGAGTCCTGTCATGTCAGTTTTACTTCCTACATACCTCAGTTGGTAGAGGGTCATCACAGCAAGGATAACATTAGATGAAAGTCGCTGGTTCGAATCCAGCTGTAGGAATTGTATTTTGATTATCAACTCGGTTATAAAAGGCAATGCCATGCCTCCGAGAAATATTCTAGGCACATATGCCGAATTGGAGAAATATATACTACGGATACGTTTTGCATATATTCGTTTTTAATTTGAACTTACCCTTAACCTGACTTGAGCGACATACCAACGACTTTTCTTATACACTGTCTTTTGAACAGCTTCACATCAAACTACATTATTTGGCTTTCCACCTTTTTACATACCTGCCACAGTATGCATTGAAGTGGATTCTTCTCCACAGGAGTCGTCTATTGTTGTAGCGAAAAGTTTCGTGCATTAACCAGATTATAATGCTGCACAACATCCACTTGCTCGGAAGTTTCTTCCTTGTCTGTATTGAATCACTCCAATAACAAAAAGAAATATGCAAAACGTATCCGTAGTATATATTTCTCCAATTCGGCATATGTGCCTAGAATATTTCTCGGAGGCATGGCATTGCCTTTTATAACCGAGTTGATAATCAAAATACAATTCCTACAGCTGGATTCGAACCAGCGACTTTCATCTAATGTTATCCTTGCTGTGATGACCCTCTACCAACTGAGGTATGTAGGAAGTAAAACTGACATGACAGGACTCGAACCTGCAACACCAACGTCCGTAGCGTTGCGCTCTATCCAATTGAGCTACATGTCATTAAAAACGACCTCAATCCTCGTAGGATTTTGAGGCACTCTCAAGGCGAACTGGAGTGATGAACTTCCTCAGAATATCAGTAGAGGTATACATTCTGATATTCACTAGCCATCAGGGCGTTCGCATATTTGTTGATCTGCGCATCGTATGCCTCTCAAATCTAATCGTCCTCGCTGAGGAAGTTGAACCCACTCGAAACATAATGCTACCAGTTTTACAGACTAGCCCGTCTCCGTAACGGTATAAGCGAGGATATAAGCCCATGAGCCCGAAGGATATCACAGGACAATCTAAACGCTGCGACAAGGATTCGAACCTTGAGGTCACTAAGGACACAATAGTTATACGTGG
>CYGL01000720.1_pt1 | contig 10828 bp, 13 predicted proteins | sample 485531 | NCBI WGS metagenome assembly CYGL01 (sample SAMEA3497897, study PRJEB9818) | human gut metagenome | reverse complement strand
TACTCTCAACAAGGGCGAGACTCTTATCCTGAACATGGAAAAGGGTCTGCTATCTATTGCTGGTTCCGGTATTGATTACGTCAACATTTTTCTCTACTGCTGACCTGGCAGAGGCCTACAAGCAACTAACAGAAAACCCGGTATGGATGGGCAAATATAAGAACATCGTGCTTGACTCCATCACCGATTTGTCAGAGACTATCCTCGGCGAAGAGCGTAAGAAAAATGCTGACGGCCGTGCTGCGTATGGCTCCATGGCTTCTATGATGATGCCTATCATCAAGCAGTTCCGTAACCTCAACTACAACGTAATCTTCATCACTAAGCTGGACACGGTTAAGGACGAGATTACCGGTGGGGTAATGTTCGGCCCTATGTTCCCTGGCCAGCAGCTGCCGAAGCAAATGCCGTACATCGTCGATGCCTTGCTGGCTGCTCGACCGACAGTGATGGACGCCGACGGGAATGTCGGTCGCTATCTCCAGACTCAACCGGACTTCCAGTGGCAGGCTAAGCAACGTACTACACAGAAGACTCGCCTGAACCCTACTGAGCCTATGGACCTGCAATGGGTTATCGATAAGCTTCAGGGCCTGAACCCGTTGCGTGTCTGGTACTTTAGCCCGGACCACGAAGAGTATGTTCAGTTCACTCAGCGCGAAGCTGAGCAGCAGATTGAGCAGGGCTACGACCTTGTTCGTATAGGCTCAGACGAGTCTAAGGTCAAGCATGCTGCCTGGTATGAAAAGCAGAAAGCGTCTAAAGCGGTAGACACCTCCACTGAACAACCGGCCAATGAAAACTAATATCATTTGAAAGTAGCCTTGCGCTATACTAACCACCTTCGCTGATACGCTCATCTCGCCGATGTATCGGACAGCAAGAAGCAGGGCCCGGCCTGCTATATAACCCGGGCAACATAAACTAAACTTAAACGAGGAAACATCATCATGGCTCAACTCCAAATTCAACTCTGCAGCAGTAGAACCTACCGAAGAGTTCAAACCCGTTCCAGCAGGTGAGTATGACTTCCTGATTGAGAAGGTTGAACTCAAGCCTACTAAGGCAGGCACTGGTTCATACCTGAACCTGCAGCTGAAGATTCAGGGCGGTCAGTACAACAACCGCGTGGTATTCGACATGATTACCTACGAAAACCCTAATCCTCAGGCAGTTGAAATCGGCCATCGTAAACTGTCCGGTCTGTGCCGCGCAGCAGGTATCGTTCAGCTTTCCGATACTCAGCAGCTGGTCAACCGTATCGTTGCCGGTAAAGTCGGTATTCGCGAAGATAAGACCGGTCAGTATGAACCGTCTAACGACGTGAAGATGTACAAATCCGCATCAGCAGCTACTCAGCCGGTCGGCGGTAACACTGCGGGCAATGCTGGTAACACCCAGCAGTCTACCACTCAGCAGCAGACTCAGACCCAGCAGCAGACTCAGGAGCCTCAGGGCACCACGGCTGATGCAGGTAACGAAGACGCTCCATGGGCGTAATTGATGTGATATAATAAAGGGGAGCTTAGTGCTCCCCTTTTTACTTACTGAGGATTACATCATGCATGACCTGATTGGTAAACCTGACTGGGACAAACGCTATATGGAGCTGGCTGCCCATGTTGCTGCCTGGTCTAAGCAAGACGTCAAAGTCGGTTGTATTATCGTAAATACCGAAAATAATCGCATCATCTCCACTGGCTTCAATGACCGGCCTAAATTCCTCGACGGCATGATGCTGCCTCACAAGTGTGGCATCACCCACGCAGAAGTCAACGCCCTTGTGGGACTCAAGGACATAACAACATTCCCGTTTAACCAGGAGTGCAAAGTCTATGTGACCAAGCCGCCTTGCCTTGAATGTTCGCAGTTCATTTATCATAACATCAGAGTGATGCAGATTATTACTGTTGAAGCAGACGCCAACAGCTCATGGCTTCAGTCACAGTGCCAGGCACAGGAATTCCTTGAAGCTAACGGCGTAGAGTGGAAGGTTATCAAATTATGATTCTTGCTGAAGAACTCCAGCGACGCATCGACGTCGCTATTGTCGAGGAACACAATAAAGAAGAGCGTCGCGGTTACCTGGGTGCTTCGCAACTTGGTAAGCCCTGCGACCGTGCTGTGTGGCTGACCTTTCATTGGGCTACTATCGAGAAGCTAGACGCCCGTAAGATTCGCTTATTTGACCGCGGTCATAAAGAAGAAGACCGGGTATATAAATGGCTAGAGCCGATTGCTGAACAGATTCTTCCATTGAATCCGAAGACCGGCAAACAGTGGAAAGCCACAGCCCACAATGGCATCTTGTCCGGGTCCTGTGACGGCGCTGTTAAGATTGACGGGCTTTGGTATTTGCTCGAGGTCAAGACTCATGGTCAAAAGTCATTTGATGAACTGAAGAAGCTGAAGAGCAATCAAGGTGACCAAGCCACAATACTGGACTCAGGCTCATATGTATATGGGCATGATGAAGTTGCCGGCTGCTATTCATATCAACGACTGCAAAAATGACGACGATATGTATATTGAAGTTATTCCATTTGACGCCGACTACTTTACTTATGAGCATGCTCGCGCGCTGGACATCATCCTTGATGATACCGGCGAAGCAAGTATCAAGATTAGCGAAGCCAGCAACTGGTGGCAATGCAACATGTGCAACCATAAGCCGGTATGCAAAGGAGGTCAGATGCCTGACCGTAACTGCCGGACCTGCCGGCATTGCGTACCGGCCCAGGAGGAGACCTGGATTTGCAATGGATTCGATAAGCCATTGGCTCTGACTAAGAATGAGCAAATCACTCGCGCGGTAGTGTGTGACGGTTATCAGCCTCACGCCATCTTTATCCCTGAGTCTAAGGTCATTATCAGCCTTAAGTAATTCCCTTAGCCGCAGGGACGCGGCATAATAACCTCGTTAATAGTAGAGGACAATTCATGGCTAAGATTCCTAGATGGTACCAACAGGAAGCAATAAACTCCTGGTGGGCTGACGCGACTAGTCGGGCAGGTAACCCGATTATCGTCTTGCCGACTGGCGGCGGTAAGTCGCTGGTCCTGGCTGAGCTTATCCGCTCAATCCTGACGAAGTACCCAAGGCAACGCATCCTGTGCCTGACTCACGTTAAAGAACTTATTGAGCAGGATGTTGAGGCGCTGGTCGACCAGTGGCCTTATGCTCCACTTTGCATTTATTCGGCGTCAGTCGGCCAGAAGAACTACGACAAGCCTGTCGTCTTCGCCGGCATTCAGTCTATCGTCAAGCTAAGTGATGAAGAGCTTCCGGCTTTCGACCTGGTATTTATCGACGAGTGTCAACTTATCAGTCCTGATGGTCAGACCGCTTATCAGGTGCTGTTTGAACGTCTTCGTAAGAAGAAGCCGAAGTGTAAGTTCAGTGGACTGACTGCAACTCCTTACCGTCTTAAAGGCGGTCACCTGCTTGACTGCGGGCTGTTCACGCATATTTGTTATGACCTGACGACACCAGACGCGTTCGCTCGTCTTGTGGGTGAAGGCTACCTGTCTCGTCTGGTCACTAAGTTCTCTGTTGCCAAATTTAATACCGATGGTATCAAGGAACGTGGTGGAGACTTCGTTGAGTCTGAACTGAACCATGCAGTTGAAGAACAGCGTGACGTGACTGAGACTGCCGTCCTTGAAATGATGGCGGCTAACCGTAAGCACAACCTGGTATTTGCTACCTCTATTGCACATGCTGAACAGATTCGCGATATCTTGCGGATGCGTGGCGAAGAGGCTGAGGTAGTCAGCGGTAAGCTCAAGAAGAAAGAACGCGAAGCAATCCTGACTCGGTTCAAGAATAAAGAGCTGAAATGGCTTGTCAACGTTAACGTTTTGACAACAGGCTTTGACGCTCCGCATATCGACCTCATTGGCATACTCCGACCCACAAAGTCGGTCGGGCTCTGGGTTCAGATTCTCGGTCGCGGACTTCGCGTGGCTGAAGGCAAGGTTGACTGCCTGGTCATGGACTTTACTGACAACACAATGTTGCTCGGACCTATCGACGACCCTGCCGCACCTAAGCGCGGTAAGAAGAAGAAAGTAGGCGGCGGGGGTGGCGCTCTCATGGCTGCTAAAGTTTGTAAGGGCAAACATGCAGACGGTAAAGCATGCGAGCGTGTCTGCGGTGTCACATGCCGTATGTGTCCGGATTGTGGCTTCCTGTTTGATATGAAAGACCCTGCAATATTCGGTCGGGTATCGGACGAGGAAGTTATGGGCAACGGCATCCCGAAAGTTGAGGACTACACCGTCACAACAATCAACTACTCAGTTTATGAGCGTGACGGTAAACCGTCCTCAATAAAAGTTGTTTACTATATCGGTCTGCAGTTCTATTATAAGTGGCTAAACCCCGAAGCAACAGGTCCTGCTCGTAAGATGTTTGAGGCATGGTGGCGTCGCGCTTCTGGTGGAACTGAACCGCCATTTGACTGCTCAGAATTTATCCAGCGTCGGTCAGAACTATCTCAGCCGGCAAAGATAAAGGTATGGCTCAAGAAGCCTTATCCTGAGGTCCTCAACTATGACTACGGCGATGGCTTTGAGGGCGTCAAATAATTTTTCTTTGACATGAATACTAGGTACTATTACCTCGTCAAACAAATTTAAGTCTTAACCCCGAGGAATTCTAAATGACTAAAGTAACTTTCAAAACTGAAAAAGAACTGGTAAATGGTGTTGCATATCCTTCCAAAGGCACTGGTGCACGCTTCGTATGGGATGCAGCTGATGCTGCTGCTGAAGCCGGCGACAACAGCACTGACCTGGTAGCGCGCCTGGTTGAACAGACTGATATGTCTAAAGGCACTATCTCTTCTCAGCTGACCTACTGGCGTAAAGCCACCGGCAAAGTGCTGGCGAAGAAAGTCGACGAGACAGCCGCTCAGCGTGCTGCTGAAAAAGCTCAGGCTAAAGCAGACCGTGAAGCTGCTAAAGCGCAGCGCGAAGCTGACCGCGCAGCTAAGAAAGAAGCTCGCGAACAGGCTAAAGCCGAGCGCGAAGCAGAGCGTGCTCGCAAAGCCGAAGAGCGTCGTCTGAAGGACGAAGAGAAGCTGGCTAAGCTGCAGGAACGTGTAGCTAAAGCTCAGCAGGCTCAGACTGAAGCTGAAGAAGAGTAATCCTAATGCCGGCTGATACAGTCGGCATTGTGACTTGCTCTCCAGGTCAGGTCCTCAGTAAGTTGGTTGGTGAATAGAAGCGCCGGGTGTAAAAACCCGGCGTTTTCTATTTTACAATCGGCAAGTCTTTTCGTATAATATCAAGGACAATACACACGAGGAAAACCTGATGAATATGCTGAAAGATATTGTTGAGTTTCACAATAAGTTCGGTATCTATCCGAACACTGACATTGACTTCCATTTGCGTTTCAACCGTCTGCTTGAAGAGCTGAATGAGTTTGATGAAGCTACCACTCCTTGGGATAAGCTGGACGCCCTGGTAGACACCTGCTACATTGCCCTCGGCACTCTTCATCTTTACGAATCTCATTACGTGCTGACAGCTTACGCCAGCGTTGTTCCTTATACTCCTTGGCGCCCTACTCCTCCGCCAGAGCTTCACCCTACGCTGCCTGACCTTCGCTGGCTGGTTACTGAGACTTCGCTGGAAGACCATATGGCCGGGTGCTGGTGGATTATCCAGTCTATTCTGCAGTGGTGTGCCCTTAACCGCTGGAAGTTCGCCGCAGCCTGGGACCGCGTTCATGCAGCCAATATGGCGAAAGAACGTGCTACCTGCGCTGAAGATTCAAAACACGGTTCCGCCCAGGATATTATTAAACCTGAAGGCTGGACTGCTCCTGACCATCGCGACCTGTTTGAGGTGATTGAATAATGGTACTACCAACCTGTTTTAATACTGTAGACGACCTCTACTATGACCTGATTGACAACCTGCTGGACAACGGCGTCAACTCCGCTGACCGCACTGGTGTAGGCACTCGCCGCCTGTTCGGTCTTTCCTTCTGTCTGGATGCCGGCAAGAAATTGCTGGTGCCTACGTTCAAGCCTGTTAACATCAAGGCTGTGATGGCTGAGTTCTGGTGCTTTACCAACGGCATCACTGACGTAGACGAGCTGAAGAAGTTCGGGTGTAACTGGTGGGAAGCTAATCTTCAGGACGCCAACAAACGCTGGGGTACCCCTAACAACCGCAACCTTGGTCCTGTCTACGGTGCTCAATGGGTTAAGCCTTATATTTGCGGCACTGATGTTGAAGGTCAGGGCTATGGCGACCCAGGCTATCAGGTACCGGTCTGGACTGACCAGCTAACTAACTTGATTAAGACAATCAAGGATAACCCGACTGACCGCCGGATGTATGTCACCGCCTGGAATCCGGAAGACTTTGAGGCTATGGCGTTACCGCCGTGCTATCACGGGTTCCAGGTGTTTGTTGAGGACGACTATCTGCACTTGATGTGGCATATGCGTTCCTGCGATGTCATTCTCGGTCTGCCTCATGACATCCTTTTCCATCAGTTCCTGATGATGGCATTGGCTGCTGAGTGCGGACTGAAAGTCGGCTACATGACTGTGACGCTTGGCGATACGCATATCTACAACAATGCAATGGAAGCAGCAGAGACGTTCTACAACCGCATCCGTAAAATGCGAGCAACTGGCGAGAAACGTGCCGTGCCTGTTCTCCTCAACGACTTTGTGGGATTCAAGTCAGTATGTCCTTCTATGCTGGACCATCACGCATTGTTTGAAGGTGACTACGACCCGATGGACAATATCAAAGTTCAAATGGCGGTGTAATAATGAGCCAGTTCACAGTAGCGACTGATGTCATACTTGGACTGGCCACTTCAGTCCGTCCGGTGTCGTATGATGCCGACGGGCTGATGCGCCTGCTCTGGGTTAAAGACAAAGTAATGTACTCGTTCTACAAGAACGTCCTCATATCCACGCCGGCTGACCTGCCGGATTTTATGGTTGAAGCTGCTCCATTTCTCAAGGCAGTGCGAGCCGCGAAGTCTAAAGAGATGAAGTTTAACATGACTGACGGCGGCAATCTGACTATATCGGCCGGACGGTTGCGGACCAGGATGGGACTGATTACTGAGCCGGTACCGGAGGTGCATGCGGTGCAGTCATGGTCAGCCGTGCAGGAAGGTCTGCTTAGTACGTTAGGAACTATGTCTAAGCTCGTTCCTGATGCTGCGCCACAGCTCTGGGCCACGACTTTACTCTTCAGGAACGGCTACGCTTTCGCCGCTGACGGAACCTACCTGGTCCGACAGAAACTGCCTGTTGAATTTGAGTTTGAGTGTGCCATGACCAGACCTCTGCTGGATATCCTGGTCAAGCTGAAGGCTCAGCCAACGTCTATGGCTTATCAGCAAGGCATGATGCATTTTTCAGTCACCGGCAACATCAACCTGTCTTGCCCTGTCACAACCCACAAGTGGCCTGACGTCAGCAAGTTCTTCGTGGCTGAGTACCATATGGAACCAATCACTGACGAGTTCAAAGAAGTGGTTGCTCAGCTCCAGACCTATAACGAAGGCCTGGCGATTATCCGCATCAATGCTGATGGCAAAGCGGTTTGCCGGTTCCCATCCGACCAGCTCGCCAACCAGGTCGTAGACATCCAGTTTGAGGAGACTAGCTTCAAGCGTAACCTGAACCTGAGTATTCAGCAGTTGTCACGCTTTGTTAAGGATTCAAAATTCATTGGGTACGGTAATAAATTGATTGTACTTGATGATAGTATACGTACTATAATACTCTCAGAGACTCACTAATCAACGAGGTATAAAATGTACGGTACCAAATTAGTTAAACGTGAAGAAGTTAAACCGGGCCAACTGGTTAAGTTCAAAGGTAAGACCTGGACCGCCAGTGCCCACCGTCCAAACGCACTCTACCTCAAATCATTAATTGATGCTACTCGCACAACTGAGGAGATGGTAGAAGTAGTTATCACGAAGGCAACAGATGCTCTTTGAAGACTTCGTCAATCAGCCTAAGCTGAAACCTAAACATCGACCGCTGCCGCCAATACCAGATACTGGGTGGCGGTCGGCTGCTTATTATCCGGACTTATCGTCCGCAAAACTCATTGCGGTTGACTGTGAAACTAAAGAACTTGATTTTGATAATGGTCCCGGCTGGGCTCGTGGTACTGGGCATATTGTCGGAGTATCTGTGGCTACGGATAATGGTTTCTGCCGCTACTACCCCATTCGACATGAGCTTGGTGCTGAGGATAATCTACCAGCTTATGAAGTGCTCGGTTGGTTAAAGCGTGAACTCGGTAGACCAGGTCAACCTAAGGTCGGCGCCAACATTACATATGATGCCGGATGGCTAAAGCACGAAGGTGTTGAGATTGCCGGTCTGATTATGGATGTTCAATATGCCGAAGCATTGCTGGACCCTGGTGCTCGTGTAGCCCTTGAGCGGTTAGGCAGGAAGTACGTCGGCGAAGGCAAAGACTCGTCAGCAATGTACGAGTGGATTCGCCAGGCTTACGCTCCGAACAAAGGCGAAGAGCGTGGCGAGATATGGCGGACACCACCACGCCTTGTGGGCTACTACGCTGAGTCAGACGCCAGACTTCCTATTGACATCATCCAGCGACAATGGCCTTTGCTCCGGCAGTGGGGACTCAAAGACGTATTCATGATGGAGTGCGAACTTATTCCGCTCATGATTGCAATGCGCTTTGAGGGTGTGACTGTAGACGTTGAGCAGGCCAAACTGAAAGACGACTTCCTGTCTGGCGAGATAGAGAAGATGAAGCGTCAGGTGAGTGATGGTATCGGGTTCAGTGTCAACGTCAACTCAGGCAGAGACCTGTCTAAGGCTTTCGACAAGCTTGGTCTTGAGTACCCACGTACTGAGGCAGGTAACCCGTCGTTTACTGCAGACTTCCTGGCCGGCATGCACCACCCGTTTGCTCAGCTCATTACAGAGATTAAGTCATTCCAGAAAATCCAGTCAACTTTTGTGCGAGGGTACATACTTGAAAAGAATATCAACGGCAAACTCTTCGCCCAGTTCCACCAGATGCGCTCGGACGATGGCGGGGCAGTTTCCGGTCGTTTCAGCTCTTCCGACCCCAATCTGCAAAATATACCGTCCAGACATAAAATCCTTGGACCTCTTTGCCGTAGTCTCTTTATACCCGACTATGGTCATGCTGAGTGGTGGTCCGCTGACTATGCACAAATCGAATACCGCTTCATGGTACACTTCGCCATCGGCGATGGCGCTGATGAAATACGCCAGATATTCGTTGAAGACCCAGAGGTAGACTACCACCAGGTAATGGTTGATATCATACATTCGGCATCCGGTATCTTGATTGAACGTAAGCCGGCTAAGACGATTAACTTTGGTCTGCTTTACGGTATGATGCTCAAGACGCTTGCGTCTAAGATGGCAATGACTCAGCAGGCCGCTGCTCCTATTCTTGACGCTTACCATAAAGGTGCACCATTCATTGGGCAGACCATGAAGTATTATGAAGACCTGGTTTATGAGCAGGGTTATGTGGAGACGATTCTCGGCCGCAAATCCTTCTTCAATCTCTGGGTTCCAAAACGTGGTTTCGGCAAACAGCCTTTACCTCGTGACCTGGCACTTGAGCAGTACGGCCCAGGCATTAAGCTGGCTGATACCCACAAGGCAATCAACCGAGTCCTGCAAGGTTCAGCCGCCGACCAGATGAAAGCTGGCATGTTGAAAGGCTGGAAAGATGGCGTGTTTGACATTACAGGCGTTCCGCGTCTTACCGTTCACGATGAGCTTAACTTCAGCAAGCGTGACAAGTCCAAAGCGACTGAGGACGGGTTCAAAGAGTTGGTTAACATTATGCAGACTGTAATCCCACTTAGGATTCCGGTTATTGCAGAGACAGGAGTAGGTCCATCTTGGAACGAAGCACACTAACAACGTTGAGTGACCTGGTAGTTATGACGGAAGAAGAAGCCAGCGCAGAGCTGGCACGTCTTCATCTTATAATGAACGAGTATGAATGGCAAGAATTGTGTGATGAATACGCCACCGCACTAGCCGAAAAAGAAAATTCTCAATTAGCAGTGAAAATGTGTGTACAAGACCGGTGGATGTGATAATATACATCCATCGACGCGACAATGTGTCAACCAACCAAAACTGAGGATTTACAAATGAAAAAATTATTTATTGCTGTTGCTATCCTGTCTGCTGTATCTGCTGCTCACGCTGCGCCTAATCCTTCGCCGTCTGCATACGACCGCCTGCAGGACATCAAAATCAAGTCAAACGCTGACTTTAACGACATTCAGCAAAAGCTTATTGTTAAAAACGAAAGTGATATCCATGACCTGACCAATAATACCCAGCGTCAATTTGACCAGGTCAATCAGTATGTCCAGTCAGTCGACCAGGCACGTGCCGACGGTGATGCTGCGTTAGGTCAACGTATCGGCGCCCTGGAAAACGCACCTAAACCTAAAGATGGCGTTGATGGAAAAGACGGTAAGGATGGTATCAATGGTAAGGACGGTGCCGATGGTAAAGACGGTATCAACGGACAGGATGGTAAAGATGGTGCTAATGGTGTTGACGGTCGCGACGGTATTGACGGTAAAAATGGTGCTGACGGCAAAGACGGACGCGATGGCGCGAAAGGTGATAAGGGCGACACTGGTGCTGCTGGCACTAATGGAGCTGACGGCAAAGATGGCCTGAACGGTAAAGACGCGGACATGACTGTTGTCAACGCCAACACTGCTGGTGTTAAGTCTCTGCAACAGCGTGCAGCTGACCTGGACATCCGCATTGCTCAGCAGAAAGCT
>CYGL01000719.1_pt1 | contig 10840 bp, 19 predicted proteins | sample 485531 | NCBI WGS metagenome assembly CYGL01 (sample SAMEA3497897, study PRJEB9818) | human gut metagenome | reverse complement strand
AAAGGATGGTCGAGCGGATCTGGGCTTGAAATCTACACCAGCGCCGGGCCCATGACGGCACAGCGCAATGTGCTGGCATCCAAGCTGGTCAACGCGTTCCACGCCGCCGGAGTGGCTTTGAGAAGTGAGCCTATCAAACACAACATCGAATTGACCGTGCTCGCCAAGACCGACGCCCCCGCTTGCCTGATTGAGTACGGCTTCCATACCAATAAGACCGACGTGGAGTATCTCAAAGATACCAAGTACCGGGACAAACTGGCCGAGGCCACCGCAAAGGGAATCTGTGACTGGCTGGGCGTGGCCTGGCAGGGCGAAACGGGAGCGGACAACTCGGAGGATACCCCGGACGTTTGGGCCGCTGATGCGTGGCAGAAGGCCAAGGACAAGGGCGTTCTGGACGGCACCCGGCCCCGCGATAATATGACCCGGCAGGAGCTGGCCGTCGTGTTGGATCGGTTGAATCTGATTTTGATGGAGGTACATATCATGGACATTTTCTTCTTTGGGTATCACCGGAGTGGCGGTTATCACTGTGATCTGCTTCCTGGTCGGGCAGGTGGTCAAGGCCACTGGACTGGACAATAAGTGGATTCCCATCATCTGCGGTGCGTTTGGCGCGGCGCTGGGCATCCTCGGCATGTTTATCATGCCCGAGTTCCCGGCCAGTGATTACCTTACCGCCGCCGCCGTAGGCATTGTGAGCGGCCTTGCGGCCACTGGTATCAATCAGGTCTATAAGCAGTTGACTAAGGAGGGCTGATGCCCATGGAGTGGGTAGGCCCACTGATTTCCGGGGCTGCCGTGGTTCTGGTGGCGATCATCGAGACTGCGGCGGCCCGAGAGCGGAAGCGCATCAAATCTGACAACCAGAAGAGCGATGCCCTTATGAATGGGGTACAGGCCCTGCTAAGGCGCGAAATCATTGCCGAGTACAACCACTACTCCGAACAACGTTATATCCCGATTTATGGGATGGAGAACGTGCTGGACATGTACAATGCCTACAAGGAGTTGGGTGGGAATGGGATGGCGGCAAAGCTGGTGGAGGCCATGAAGAAGCTGCCCACAGAGCCGCCGGAGGGCGAAAGGACGTGACTAAATGAGCGCAAGAGTGAAGCTACCACAAGAGTTAGCCGAACTCTTGCGCTCTGAGCTTGAAACGGCCATCAAAGAGGCCGCGTTGTATCGAGACGATGAGTTGATAGCCCGCCGGTACATTATCGAGAAATGGCCGCAGATGGATATTGCGGCAGAGCTTGGATGGCGTAGGGCAACGGTAGGCGACCACATCAAGAACATCTTGCCCCGCGTGTCCGACGTTGCAACCAAGCTATACACAATCCGTACATAAGACGTACATAACCCCGACTGGAACCGAACCCAGCCGGGGTTATTTTATGCGACAATATAGACATGGAGGACGTGAGGATACAGGGTTGGTACACGTCGCCGCCCTCCTCACGGACTCCTTATTTTTATGGACAAGGACGTGTTTGAGATGACTTTGATTGAGAGGATGGTAGCCGCTGGCATGTCCCGCGATTGTGCCACCGAAACAGCGATGTGGTACATGGCACAGGGAGATGACGAGGGCCTAGAGGATTACGTAACCGCATTGGAGGCGGGGAGGGAGGCGCGTCAGTATGGCGTTTCCTAATTACACATACCCGGCTTATGGGGCCTACAATCCTGTTACCCCGTTTGCTCCGGCTCCACAAGTATATCAGCCCCAGCAACCTACTCAGCAACCCTCACAGACCATTCAGCCACAGAGTAATGTAAACACACAGCCCGCTTTTTTCTGCCGTCCTGTGGCCTCCAGGGAAGAAGCGCTGGGTGTTCCGGTTGACTTCATGGGTGCTCCCATGTTTTTCCCCGACCTCGCTCATAATGTGGTCTATATGAAACGATTCAATACCAATACCGGAGCTGCTGATGTGTTTGAGTTCCACGGCCAACAGCAGGCAAAAGAACAGCAGGCAGAGAACCCGGCCCCCGCTTTTGCACCGCTGGATGAATTTATGGACATGAAGGACACCATCAACAATCTGAAGGACGAGATAGAACGGCTGAAAAAGCCCACGTCCGGCGGAAAGGCAGGGAAAAAGAATGATGCCTCCGATGAATAATCCCATGATGGCCATGCTCCAGATGGCGCGGAACGGCGGGAATCCCATGCAAATGCTCCAGCAGATGGCTGGACAGAATCCGCAGGCAGCTCAAGCCATGCGGCTTATTCAAGGGAAAAACCCGCAGCAACTACGCCAGATCGCGGAGAACATGGCAAAAGAGCGTGGTGTAGATCTAAACCAGATTGCCCGACAGATGGGTGTAACACTACCCAAATAATCTCATATTATTTCTTTTTCTTAAGAAAAGTGTCCTTAATTGCTTCTTCAAAAGACATGCCCTTATGAACCTTTTTATAAACAGAACCGGGAGATATTCCGAGCATAGAACACCACTCCGTAATGCATCTCGTCTCTCCGTTTAACACGATGAAACGATTTGTCTTTATGTTGTGAACCTGTTCCAATTGAGTAGCCCATCGGCAATTTTCGGGACAATACCCTTTACTTCCGTCTATTCGGTCTATTGTTAATCCCTTTGCTCCTGGATGGGTTTCTTCGCACCAAGCAATAAATTGCTCTGGGGATTTTCTCCATTCCTCGCAAACAGTGACGCCCCCTTGCCCCATATTTTTTATATGCCGGTTCTTTGGGATCGTAACATCTCCTGACCATATCATTCCATTTTTTATAGAATGGGTGCTTGCTCAGGCCGTGTGTTTTTCTTCGGTTGTCCCAAGTATGAGCACCTTTTTTCCCTTTTGGAAGGCAACCGCAAGATTTAACAGCTCCACTTGAAAATTGATAAGGAAGACAAAAGACTGTATTCCCGCAATCACATAGACATTTTAACTTTACTCGGCCACCAGCTTCTGGCCTTATATAGCCTATAACAGTTAGTTTATTATTCTTTTTCCCCATAAATTCGTTGACATCGATTCGCAAAATATCACCCTACTACATTTATATAGCAAACTATATAATGATTCAAGTGTATTCTCGATATATAACGGGGCGCGCGACCCGATATATAAATCACTAACAAAGGAGAACTATTTATGGACGATTTTGCAACCGGATATATTGCTGGACAGGGAGATAACAACAACAGTAGCAATGGCATGTGGGGTGGATGGCGGCTGGATTTTTGGCATCATCATTCTGGCTATGGCTTTGGCTGGGGGCCGCGGCGGCTTCGGTGGTTTCGGCGGTGGCGGTGCCAGCACCGATCCCGGCCTCCGAAGGCCTAGCCACCCGTGCCGATGTGAACGAGGCCATTGCGTTCAATGGCGTTGAGCGCGGCATCTCTGCTATCCAGCAGGGCATCTGTGACAGCACCTATGCGCTGAATAACAGCATCACCAGCGGCTTCAACAACACCAATGTGGCACTTCTCCAGGGCTTCAACGGCGTCCAGTCTCAGATGTGCAACATGGCCGCTCAGGCACAGGACTGCTGCTGCCAGACCCAGCGCGCTATCGACGGCGTGAACTACAACATGGCGACCAACACCTGCGCCATCCAGAATACCATCCAGAATAGCACACGAGATATCATTGACAGCCAGAACGCTGGTACTCGTGAAATCCTGAATTTCTTGACTCAGGATAAGATCGCCTCCCTCCAGTCTGAGAATCAGGCGTTGAAGTTCCAGGCCAGCCAGACCGCACAGAATTCTTATCTTGCTGCCATGTCTGACGCTCAGACCTCTGAGCTGATTCGGCGCATCAACCCCATGCCCGTACCCGCTTACCAAGTGCCCGCCCCCTATCCCTATTGCGGGACCTACAGCAGCGGCTGCGGCTGTGGCTGCTAAACTGGTCGAAATCGACCACTTTAAATTTCCGGCTCTGCCGTGACTATTTCGGGGCGGCGGGCTAAATGTCTGCCGCCCCTGATTTTTGGAGGAAAACCATATGCACACTATTGATGAAGTAAAACAAGAACTCATCGAACATCTCTATAGCCTGGACAAAACGAAAATGAGTATTTCAGATCTGCGGACTTATGCCGATACCGTTCAGCTAGCTTGTAATATCGTTAAATCAGATAAAGATGATATGTTTTGGAAATGTTCAAAACATCAACTCTGGCGTCGGATTCAATCGGGCGACTGCAACAAGGAGGAAGCCTGACCATGAGCTGTAAACCTGTATGTAAACTGTGTGATCGTCTGGTCTTCTCTCAGGCTATCGCTTTTACCGGAGGTAATCTGGAAATCAATCTGCCTGCCGGTGCCTACAACAACGGCGGGAAGTATTGCATTGTGGTAGCTCAGTCCATCCCGGCCACAACTACCATCAATGCACCTGTGTACATTACTATTGGTACGGGGACAGAGCTATATCCCCTTACCAAGCGTAACTGCGCTCAGGTGACTGCCTGCGGCATCCGCACTCGCACCCGCTACTCCGTCTGTGTGGTGACTACCCCCACCGGCGGCTCGTTCCGCATGTTGGGGCAGCCCTGCTGCTCTCCCAGCAACAATCTTGCCAGTATTGACGGCGGTGCTGCACCCGCCCCTACGGCGTAAGGAGGGGTCAAAATGAAACGATCTACTCGGATGATAGCTCATGTCCGGCGGACGCAAGGATGACCGCCGTTATGACCGGGGAGCCCGAGGACAAATTGCGCGACCGCCGTGGCCCGGGAACACTACGACAATGGCCGTTATGCACCGCCGCTCTGAGATGATGGAGCCGGAGGGATCGGGGGCTATCGTCGCTACTCTGATGGGCGCTTTGCCCCACGCAACGATGGTGGCATGTGGGTAGATAGCCGCTACTGGGATGACCGGATGTACGGCCCTCAGTCTCACTACGGCTACCCCTACGTCCCCCCGGTCTATCGGGAGGATGGGAGCGCATACACAGAGCGACGGGAGATGAATCGGCCCATGAACAAAAATCGGATTCGCTATCTCTGGCGAAGGTGAAATGAGGACTCCGAGAGAGTTTGACCATGACTACCGCAGTGGACGAGATGGCATACAAGAAAAGGTGGAGAACACATGACAGGTTATGGGTCTGCTTCCGGCTATATCCCTTTCACGAAGGAGATGGCCGATGAATGGTCTAAGCATATGGACAACGAGGATGGCACCCGTGGCGCTCACTGGACGCTGGAGCAGGCCAAACAGGTCATGGCCCAGCGTGGGATTGAGTGCGACCCTGTCCAGTTCTGGGCGGCCCTCAACATGGTCTATAGTGACTACGTTAAGGTAGCCAAGAAACACGGTGTTGGAGATAAGATTGATTTCTACGCCGACATGGCAAAATCGTTCCTCTGTGACAAGGACGCACCGGAGGACAAGCTGGCCCGCTACTACGAGTACATCGTGAGGGGCTAAACAAAGGGCGGGGGCAATAGCCTCCGCCCTCTATTTTTGAACTTTTTCATCGGTTTGCTATTTGCACATATTTACACCGAAAGTTACGCACTAGCTACATACTAGCTACAAAAAATCCTGTAACCATTGCAATTACTAGGTTTCTTTTTCTAATGAATTACAGGAGCGTTAAAAGTCGATCTAATTTTAGAACTAAAAATACTAGAACAACAATAAAAATCCACAACAAAAACAACTTTTTCGAACTTTTTGTGCGTTGTTCTATTTGCACATATTTAAGAAGAAAGTTACAAATACTTAGGAAACCTTTTGGATCTCCTTAGCCAAAAACGAAACATCTACGTGCGTATAGTGCTCGGTAACATCTCCATCGGAATGCCCTAAGATACGCTTTATAGCGACTTCGTCCACCCCGGCCATCCTCATCCGAGACGCGGCGGTATGTCTGCACCAATGAGGGGTGGCGGAAAGGAGTCCTAATTCTTCCATAACTTTAGAGAATAGCGGGCGGTATTTGTATGCGGGGATTGCATTTCCGTCATCATCACAGATAATAGTCTTACCGCCCCTGGACAGCCACTTGGTCAGATATGGCATGATTTTAGGGTGCACCGGAACAATCCGATTTTTCCCGGCCTGTGTTTTTAGGCCGCCCTGCAAATAGCTCCCATCTGGATGATAGGAAAATCTGGTGAGCCCCAAAAACTCAGATACTCGGAATCCAGTATAACATAGCATTAGTACGGTATCAGCCCAAGGGAATCCAGAGGACGCCAGGTTCTCCAATTTACGCATTGTGATATCATCAAAAGCACCCTTTTCGTGCTTTGCTTCAACTCCTGGAAGTTCCACAAAAGCGGAATAGTCTTTATACACGATATCGCGCTCTGTTGCGTGCTTAAAAAGTGCTTTCATAAGCATTTTGTCATTGCTAATACTAGATTTCGATAATCCGTTTGCCTCGTCTTGGTCAATAATAGATTGTAGGTCGTCAATCGTAACCTTGCACATATCCTTTTTTTCTAGCACACAGAGGCGCGCCCAAGAAGCCTTATAGCTGGCGATAGAGGCAGCTCCTGCCTTTGCATACTTTTTGGCAGACCACTGATTGTATACGTCTCCCCAGGTAACGGCGAGTGACTTTGCCGGGATATTAGATGCCAAATATTTGTCAAGGGCCTCCTGTGCTTCTTTGGCAGTTCTGTGGTAGGATAGATACTTTTGTTTCCACAGTCCGGGCCGCTCCAAATACGACACCCTGACGGCGTATCGGTTTCTGCGGTTTGGGCCAAGATTTACAATACTTCCAGTTCCGTTCGCTCTTCTCATTGACTTTTCCCCCTATTCTGGTAAAATAAAGGGGTGATAATGGCGGCCAAACCTTATCACCCCTATGTGAGCCGTCCCTGGTGTTGGTAGCGCCGGGGGCGGTATTTTTTATTCATCTACTGGCAGTTTAAGTTGATTGTGCATATAATTGAGTTCCCGCGCTCCTTTGCTCCCTGCAAGTGTTTTCAGCTGATACACAACCGTGTCCCGCAATTTCCTCATTCGTTCAGATTGCGGTATGCCTTGTTTGACCAAATAAGCATTTAGGTTTTCTAGGTTAGTCAAGACAAGAAGTTGCTCAATTGTAGCATAATCACGGATATTTCCTTTTACTCCGGGATTCTCCGATCTCCATTGCTTAGCTGTTTTCCCAAACAGAACAACATTAAGAAGGTCAGCCTCATCCGCATATACATACCCCTGCTGTTGCTTTGATAGCTCAGGCGGTATCAGATTTTCCTTGATTGCGTCTGTATGGATTTTATAATTTGCGCTGACAAGGATTCTTTTTACGTTCCAATCCAGAGCCAGCCGATGTCCCTCATCTTCTTTAAGTCGCTGATAATCCTTGATGATGTAAAGTTTGAACTCCGGGGAAAGCCAGGAAGCAAACTCAAAGGCAATGTCTTGGTCGGGAACTAAACGTCCTCCTACATACGCGGCCAGTATTTGGAAATCAGACCTAATGCTATTGGTGTCTTTGATCCACGTTTTGTGGGGACATAACAAATGCGTTAGAGCCTGCATCATTTTTAAACTGGTCGAAATCGACCATGTTAAAATTGGGGGTTATTTAGTTACTTCCCATAGTCCCAAAAAATTCTAAGGTGCTTCTGAGCCTCATCCAATTCTTTACGACATCAGCCGGAAAATTCCGGGGTTTCTATGTTTTGCGATATCAGTTAGAGATATATAATCATCCTCACTTCCGACTGTCGTTACCACCGAAATATCCACGCCATCTGCATGGATAACACTCTCTACTTTTTTTACAGGCATAATCAGCCCCCCTTTTCGCAGCCAGCCCGCTTAGGCATTGATGCCGCTGATGGCGGTATTTTTATTGCGCCTTTTTCAGTTCGGCGATTTCCTGATTCATGGTGCGGATCGCCAGCTTGAGCAGGGATACTTCGCTCCGTAGCTCCTCAATTTCGCTTTTTGGCGTAATGGCTTTCATGATAGCCTGCTGACCTTCAGCCAGCAAGTCAAACTTCGGCATGACATCCGTGTCAAAATAGGCAATCATACGCTTTTCAGACGCCCGGATGGATGCGTCAATCATGGTCTGAATGGACTGTAAGTCTTTTTCGTCCAACATAATAGTGTATCTCCCTTCTATTGCTATCTGGAAAAAGTGATGATATAATTCTAATTGAGGTGAATGTCTTATGGAGAACGAACTTATCGAAAGCAGGGCTGGTATGTCCTTTCACCTTGATGGAGAAAACGAGATTGACGCAACACTGCTTTCCCACATGATCTCTGACATGGTTGGATTCACAAAAATAATAGCAAAAGAAGTGAATCCGGACGCTTACCTCAAAATGAATGTTACTGCGTTCAAAAATGGGAGTTTTGAAGTCCTATTTTCAGCCGTCTGCCAAGCTGCTGAAACGCTGTTTACTGGGGTAGGTGTTGCCGCGACAACCGCTGGCGCTGTGATTGGCGCGGTTAAGGGTGGCATTGAGATAAAAAAAACTCTTAAAAAGGGAAAGCGCCAAAATCTTTAGAACATCTTCCGGGCGGGAAAATATCTGTTGAAGCGCAGAACGGGGAGAAAGTAACGGTCCCCTCTGCCAGTCAAGTTGTTATGTATAACATTCAGGCAGACCAGCTGATTACCAACATCTCAAACTATGCAAAAGAACATAATCCAAACGGTGGATTTACCGTTTCGGATGGAGCTGGAAATGTGTACTGCTCGTCTTGCGATATATCTGAAATGGCAAAACCATCTGATATAACCGAAACGTCAACCTGCCAGAGGAGCCGGGTTGAAACAGACCTTTTGATCCGAAAACCTGATTTGGAGGGCTCCTCCAAATGGGGATTTACTTATAACGGAAGGATCATAAATGCTTCTATTGAGGATGACTATTTCTTGGAGTGGTTCCAAACTCACGGAACAGTAAATCGCGGCGATCATATACACGCGACGCTAGAGATATATGTTGATATTGACCCGCAAGGAAACCCAATCAAAGGAACAGAAAAATACACAGTCATAAAAGTGCATGGAGAAATTCTACACGATATAGAAAACACCAAAGGCCCGTGGACGTAGCTCTGCGGGCTTTTGTTTTACCGTTCTCCGGCGGTAGGGTACAATCGTATATCTGGCGAATATCCGTGTAATGACAACCAAGAAATGGCCTTTTCTCGTAATTCGGGAGGAGTCGATGTGATATTACATATCGCTTTATAGTACACCAGCCCAAAATACTTCATCGTCTTCTGGAGCATCACCACCGCAAAAGTCAAGAATCCTTTCTTTGTTGAGTGAAAAGAGAACTTCATTGCGTTTTTTTGCGAACTCTGATATGGGCATCTATATACCTCCTAAACTTATTTCTGGTTAGTATCTATAGAACTAATCCTATATTTAGCTAACTTTTCAGATACACCCATATAATTTGCGGCTTTTTCTGTGGGCTGATATATAAAATCTTCCAATACATCATCGCTATAAATAAGATCAACGGAAAATCTATGAGCCTCATTTTCCCTTTTTTGAGGAATAAAGTCCGTACTCCTGTCCATGAAAATTCGGTTTGTCCCTCGGTGCAAAAAGTAGTGCCCAAGCTCGTGAGCACACACAAGCCTTTGCTGGGTTTCATCTAAATCCGAATTTATATAGATTAAATTCCTGCGCAGGATTCTCTGCTGGAACCCTCTTACTTCCATCAAAGGTGCGTAGACAATGATAACCCAAGATCACGCGCAAGTCTGAAAGGGGTCTACGTGTGTTATGCCTTTTTTGTCAATTTTATCGGCAAGCACCTTGATTGTCATGGTTAACCCTTCCTGTACTTTTTAGGAGTATATGTCTCCTTATTCCCTTCTTCGGGCCTCTTCAAGCCCAATTCTCATGGCAGAGGATAATGCAGGCGGTAAACACTACCGCGCTCACAGGCTTCCCCGGCGGGCACGGACGGCGCTCGTTTCGGGTACGGTTTTTTCATATAGATACCGCCTCCCTGACTGTCTTCCGTTCAAATTCCTCTAGGTCTGAGGGACGATATACATAAGGCCCATACCGATTTCCGCCTAAGTTTAGAGCGGTCAAACGCCCCTCCCTCACCCACCGCTGAACTGTTGTGATTTTTTACTCCGTAGCGATTTGCGACCTCTTCGGTCGTAAAATCGCGGTTCCAAATTCTCCATAACGTCCTCCTTTTTGCCTCAGTCGGTGTTACGACACTGGCCGGGGCGCTTTTTGTTGTGCTCCCTTCCTTGCCGTGGTATACTGGGCGCAGAAGGGAGGTGAAATCATGTTTGTTCAAGCGACGATCTCATGTGAATGCGGCTGCATCTTCGAGGCCGAATTTCAGAAAAGTTCTGCTGAAAATCCACCTGTATGCCCACAATGCAAAAAGCAGATGGATAAACAGTCATGGGCATCTCTGCGCGATATAATGTCAAGAACTTCCGACTTCAATCAGCACATTATCAAATGGAATTTGGAGCGGGGGGAACCACGCATGCTTGTCCCCGCAATCACAGCCCGCACTCTTTAAGCATCTTTGCCTTTAAGTCGTAATTCCCCAGGTGCATCGTCTCTAAGGTAAAGCACATCACATCAAAGGCTGTTCCAGGCATCAGGTTCAGGTTGTACTTTTTCAGCACATCGGTAATGGCAGTTACCGCGCTGTCAAGGTTCTCCTGCCCGTTTAGTGCCTGGGACAGTCTTGCCTTTTCTTCCAGGTACTTTTCTGCATTCATCGGTTTCACCCCCTTTACCTCGCGCCCCGTCAGGGGCGGGCTTTATTGTCCTGTTTATTGGACTTGCTCTGTGGTATCTTGAATCTGTCCAGAAACAAGTCTCCCAAGAGCTGTATTTAGTTTTTGCTCCGCCCCCTTCGGCTCCTTG
>CYGL01000718.1_pt1 | contig 10850 bp, 17 predicted proteins | sample 485531 | NCBI WGS metagenome assembly CYGL01 (sample SAMEA3497897, study PRJEB9818) | human gut metagenome | reverse complement strand
AATCTTCATTATTTTCAGAAGCTTTCATAAGCTCTTGAAATTCTTCATTTGTCATTATTCCTTCTAACAAGTTCTCAACCATATTAATTAATATTTTAAAATTGTTTTAATTAGTTCTTTTTTTAATTACATTCTACAATAGATTAATTGTCAAAAATATAAAAGTTAAAATAATTTAAAATGCTAATTCTAACATAATATCAGTATTTTATACTAAAGCAAAGATGAGGATAGGTGCTTATACACGGCTATTTTCTACCTATTTATGGCTATTTTTATGAGAGAAGAAAATAGAGGGAGAAGTTAGGGAGTTCTGAGGGAAGATTTTAAGGGAGAAAAGCTAATTAAAAAATAAAGGCTAACCCAAGGAAGTTATTTCCCTAGGTTAGCCAGTGCTTTTGCGAACTCCTCTACGTAATCGTAGAGATAATCTTCTTTCTCTTCTTCTGTCATAATATTATTTTATATGTAAGGCAATTGTGTTTGAACTTTTTCTATTATATTTTATTGCAGAATTAACCAAATCTCGACAGAATTTATTAGCATAATCTTCTGAATCAAATATAATAATTAGTTCATTATTGTAGTCTATAAAACTATGTGCTATTTCGTTATCAGCCATTCCATTGACAATAAGATTTTTTTCCATAATCTTTGATATTTAAATTGTTAATAATATATTAATAAGCAGTTTAACGACTTGCTTAGGTCGTGAGGATTAGCCCTGCATATCCCAAAGAACAACATCTGCATTAATGATGTTATCTATCTCATTTGCCAATTCAGTTAAGGTTATATCAGACCCAATCAAAGTGTCCACGATGAGACACTTTTTGTAATCTGTCACTGAATTAGTGTTCTGTGGTATGTTAGAAACCACAATAGTTAGCTCTTTAGGAGTCTTGACTTTGAGTTCTACCTTATTTCCTATAGGAAGTAATTGAACAGAGTCAAACTTAGAGTTAGCAACTGAAGGAATATCCTTAATCAAATTCTTAATAATGTTGGTAATCATAATGTAAAAATATTAAAGAGTTAAAAATAAAATTAATAATAAAGAAAGAGGGAAATCCAAGTGAAAATCCCTCTTTAATAGTTTACTTCTTGACAATGCCAAGAAGAGATTTTGTGTAAAGTCTCTCCTCATATTTGCACATATAGTCCAACTTGGTGAACTTATAGTCTGCAACATTGCTGAAGTGGTTAGCCACTCCTTCCATCCAGTCTTTTACTGTGATGTCTGCGGATGCTGTGCTACGAGCATAGGTATGGAGCTCGTCGTTCGGTGTGGAGAACGCAACAAACTCACCTTTGGAATCGAATGTTGCAATGTCATCAGTGAGCAAATCCCACTGAAGCATAGCAAACTCCAAATGTTCTTTACCATTAAAGAAAGGAACGAGACCGCAGTAACAGTCTTTCGAGAAAGACTTGTCACGCTTCATATAGCGTAAGTCATTATGAAAGACCAGTTTGAAGTCATTAGGCATCTTGTCAGGATAAGCTGTGACAATATTAGTAATTGCCATCGCATTGCGTAAGCTCATATTGTTTGAGCCATTTGCAACCTGTACGTTAGCGTCATTGTTTACGATTACTGTAGCCATAATAAATAGGGATTAGGCGCAACATTACGCCGACCACTCTTTCTAGAATGGACGAGAATATCTCCTTTACTTTCCAAGGAGAGAAGTCATTCGGTAGCTTTACGTCCGACCGAAAACGGGACGCAACCTCAAGCCGCTTACGCTGACGAGAGGGACGAGCTTGACGTGCTCGAATTCGATATAATTATTTATATCTATATTTTAATAGTTGCTAATAACTGGCTATTTTAATATTTATTTTTCCTACTCGATGCCCCGGGGGCTAAAACGAGTAGTGAGCCCATGCTACGATCACTATGTGAATTTTTCATAAGTAATACCTATCCTCATCTTTGCTTTAGTATAAAATACTGATATTATGTTAGAATTAGCATTTTAAATTATTTTAACTTTTATATTTTTGACAATTAATCTATTGTAGAATGTAATTAAAAAAAGAACTAATTAAAACAATTTTAAAATATTAATTAATATGGTTGAGAACTTGTTAGAAGGAATAATGACAAATGAAGAATTTCAAGAGCTTATGAAAGCTTCTGAAAATAATGAAGATTACAAATTTAATAAAAATGGTTTAGATATTTCAATGAATAGTTCAGATAATGGTTTTGAACTTAGTGTTAAATACGCTAATCCAGTACAATCTGAAGTAGAGAAGTTTACAGATTTCTTGAATGGTTTGGATGACGAATTGTTTGTAGATATTTGTGAGCAGATTGGTAATGATGGATTACAAAAGATTCAAAATTGTTTGGACTCTGAAAATATTGAATCTGTTCGTTCTGCAGTTTCTTATTTTAAAGCACACGCACGAAAATTCATTGCAGATAAAACTAAATACTTAAATGAGCAATTAGTTAAATTTAACTAATAACTTAAATACACATTTAGCTAGTTATTAAGGGGCTAGCTAATATTCTCTTATGGTGTAATGGTTAGCACAGAAGACTCTAAATCTTTTAGTCAGGGTTCGAATCCTTGTGAGAGAAGAATAGCAATAGTAGAAACCTCCACGTGGTGCTATTCGGGTAATGCTAATTCTACTTTGAAATAACAAAGTTTAAATTTTAAATAAGAATTGAACATGGGTTATATTTATTGTATTACAAATTTAATTAATGAAAAGAAATATGTTGGAAAAACAACATATTCAATTACAAAACGATTTCAAGAGCATTGTAAAGATTCTAAAAAAGAAAGATGTGAAAGAAGACCTCTTTATAGTGCTATGAACAAATATGGTATTGAGAACTTCGTAGTGGAAGAGTTGATGGAATGTCCAAATGATGAACTTGATTCATATGAAAAAATGTACATAGAGAAATTACAAACTTATGGACATAATGGCTATAATGCTACTAAAGGTGGGGATGGCTCCATATTATTCGATTATGATAAAATTATTGAAACTTATGCACTAGGAGGCACTATGACTGAATGTGCTGCCAAAATGCACTGCTCAGTAGATACTGTTAAAAAAGTATTAACTATTAATAATATTCCTATAAGACATAATCGAAGAGGCTGTTGCTCTGACCCAAAAAAAGTAGAACAATATTCTCTTGAGGGAGTTTTTATAAAAGAGTGGGAAAGTATAACATTAGCTGCTCATTGGTTAGTAGATAATGGCTATGCTAAAACTTATAATAGTGGAGTAAAACAAAAAATAAGGTTATGTATGCGAGGTGAAAATAAGACAGCATATAAATTTATTTGGAAAAATCCTTGTGAGAGAACAATTTAATTATAAAAGATATGTATTATGATTATAGCAATTTATAAACTAAATAGACAAGCTGTTAAAAACAACTAATTTAGAAAAGAAACTTAAGAAGTTGAGAAAGTCTAAATTAGATAGTAAAATACAAATCCTTTTCCAAGAGGATTATGAGGGGGATTTAAAAGAGGCTGAGAATTATTTAGATTACATAATTAAAAAGAACTATGTAATAGATGACAATGTAGATGATACTAGTAATGTAGTTTTACATCATTATGTCAATAAACAAACTGGTTATACACACACTAGTATATATGATAATGATATAAGAATAATAAATGAAGGTTATGAGCAAATTGACTAAAAATTATAATATTTACGAAGACTATTTAAATAGAAATGCCATGCTATCCTTAAATAAAGCAGAGGAAACAGTAGATAAAATACTGGCAGAACCATTTAGAGATAAGCAATGGTTTCTTAATTATCTAGATGAATTAAATAAACAATCAGTAAGATATTAATGTAACTCTAAAATAATGATTGATTATAAAGCAACTATTAAAAATATACACTCAGCATTGTCTGATTTAAATATAGATGAATTATTAATTATACTTGATTGTATTAAAGAGATTCCTAATTATAATAATTCTGTACACATTAATAGTGGAGGTTACACATATCCTAGTATGGATAATGTTTTGTTAAATTCAAAATTGAAATCTCCATCTATTTCAGATACATTATATTCTCTGCAATTAGAAACAGACCATACTATAGGTAATTCAGTGAATTGTACTAATGTAGCTAAGAAACGTGAAGATAATAAGATTAATGTTTCAATTTAATTATAAAATATTTAAGGCGACCTAGCAATCAAGCTAAGCCGCCTTTTATTGTATCTATTAATTACTATAATTATTTTCTCCATATACTAGTTATACTATCTATGCCTAGTAATCCCATACAACAATATAAAACTGTATCTATCATATCTGGAGCTTGTAACTAATTAATAGAGCAGTATATTAGAATAATTAAACTAACTACCCATCCTAATATTCCACATACTCTTTTACTACTTACTCCAGTATGTGCTGTTATTAATTTAATTAAAAACTATTTCATTTCTAAGAATTATTTAAGAATGGTAAGCTCATACCGATTGGCGCTGCTATTCTAAATATATTAGGATCTGACCAATTTCTAGGAATGCGTAAATCATAAGGTAAAATATGTTTAGCGTTCTTTAAATTCCAGTTAGGAAGAGCGTAATAAGGATAATTATTGTGTTCTCTTCTTAATATAGTATTTGGCTTGCTATATAGTAAACCTTGATTCTGTTCTTCTGCTTCTTTTAATAACTAACTATACTAATCTCTATACAATCCTCTAACAACTCCCTATTCGCTTCCTGAAGCTAAACCTGATGATTTCTCTCCTTTATATTCTATAAAAGGAAATCCGTCTTTATCCTCTGTTAATTTAGGTTTACTTTTTGTTAACCAATTAAACTCATCTGCATACTAGACGGGTGCAGATGGTTCTAGTACCTACATTTCATAGGACATATCTCTAACTGCCGGGGTTCTTACTATAAAGCCATTAATCTCATTTACTTTAGAAGTTGCCATTCTAGAAGGCAATTTATATACAGAATATAATCCATTTTTGCCAGAGTATAGAAAAGAAGCATCCTCTGGAACTACTACAGGTGTTTTAGTATTCTTTTCTATTGTGGATGGGTATTCGTATATACTATTCCAAGTTTTTCCATCAAATTCTAGACTACCTCCTGTCTAACTTGGTCTAAATACTGTCTGAGCCTCCGTTCCTGGCATAGCCTTAGTTGTTGTAGCAGTATTTAAATACTTAGCAACTCCTTGGTCACCTCCAGTTCCCTTAGGCATTTCTCCTAAGAATAAAGTTCCAAGAGAATTGTCCATAGTTCCTTTTTGTTCATACAATTCCTCTGGAGATACTCGTGGTTTTAACTGTGTATAAGCTTTAGTGTCTCCTCTAAATAATAACTAAGGTTCTCCCTGGCTATTTACAGCGGCACTGCCTTTACCAAGTTCATTAGTATGCTTATATAAAGCTTGAGCTATTTCTTCATCAGAAATATTATTGTTTCCCATAAGACCATAACGTTCTCTAGCTTCCATTACATATTTACGTAACTAATCACCATTAATACTTCCTTCAGGGATAGGAGTTCCACCATATTCTTTAAACATTTTAACAGCATCTTCTCCCTATAAGTGATGGTTTAATTTGGGTTTAATACCCTTAAATCCCGTATAAGTATTCTTTAAATAAGAATAATTATTTGCTGCTGGGATACTTAATATTTCAGAAGGAGTTTGTTTATTATTTATAATTTTTCCTGGCATACTAGGAACCATGGTATTAGTTATAGGATCTAATTTATAATTTATGACTTCATTAGTTTTTATAGGGTCTGATAATCTATATCCTTTTCCAAAGGAACCCCAATTTAAACTAAATCCGTTATTAGCTGCATCCTATAAAGACTATGTGTTAGATTCCTTAGTTACCTATACTACTTGTCCTCTGTTATGCCCAAATTTGTCCCACCATAGCTTATCAGGATTATTAAAATGTGCCTATCTGACAGAATAATATTTTCCATTCTAGACTTTCACATCCCCTATTCCATAGTTTCTATTATATACTCGATTGTTTTTTACAAACCCTTCCGTGTGAAGGGGTAAATGTTCTGTAAACAAAACCGTCTTCTAAAGGAACTTCCTAAAATCCCTCTGTTGGATTACCTAAATTCTTAGTTATATTTTTTACAGAGCTATCTAGTAATTTATTTTTAGCCCATTTACTTCCTAACTTACTTAGACCAAAGAGTCCTACATCCTTAGCTAACCCTGCTCCAGTAATTAAATCAAATTCAGGATATACAGTTTCTAATCCCTTTTCTTTAGTCCCATAACTCTTAGAAGCTAACTATTGATTATAAGTATTAGGAGTAATTACCGTGTCTGGAGTTCTTATTACTGATACTGGATTTCCCTGAGAATCATAAGTATTTCCATCCTATAAATATATATCATAGGACTCTCCAGTATTTGCATCCTTTGCAGCAGAGGCATATTTAGTTTTATTACCACTCTAATATTTAGGTATCCATTTCATATCTTCTTAAATATTTATCCCATAACTATTTATCTCTTTCATCTACAAAATCTAAAAATCTTTGTAGTTCATCCAGTTGTATATTTATATCTCTCATACCTAGTTAATATTCTAATTATATATTTGAGCGATTGGATTTAAACCCTATTGTTTATTCCACTAATTAATAATCTATTTATCCCTATTTCTCCCTCTATTCATTTCTACATTATAGAAGGCAGGTCTTGTATTATAGTTCTTCTATTTTAATCCCTATTTAAACTATCCAAAATTCTAGACGTTCTATAAATTTCTATATCTACCATTAGTTAGACTATCAGTTGCATTTTTAGTCCATCTACCTAAGTTAGATGCCCTTCTTCCGAATGAATAATATTTTCCAGGTCTGCCATCTTCTATCATAGATAAGTGTGAAGTGTCAAAAGCAGCCTGCTATGGAATGCCCTAATTAACTAAGGAGATATATCTTTGTAATACTTGAGGCTATGAATTATTAATCTAAAAAGGTCCACCCTACTAATATGTAAGTGGATGATTCTTCTTTAAATCCTTTGTTTTAAACCATCCATTATCTAATATTGATCTATGACCATTTGGCTTATGGACATTTCCACCATCTTCATGTTTCCATTTCTTTGCATTCTAAGCAAATATGGCTCTCTTTCTAGTTAGAGGATTTTTACTGTGAGTTAATTCTTCAGTAGTTTTACCTGTTCTTTTTTTAGTTTCAGTAAATTTCCCTCTATTTTCTTTTTTAATGTGTATTCCAGAACCCTTAGCTAGATAAGGAATACCAAATATTTCTAAATCTTCCATTTTAATTAAATTTAAGAGTTTATATTACTAATTAATTTGTTATACACCTAATTATATATTATTATTGAAAAGTTAAAAATTAGTTTAGATAAATATAAAATAAATGTAAAATGTTAATGTTATATGGAAAATTTAAGTATTGATAAACAAAACGGAACAGTAGCTTTTAATGAAGAAGCTCATCGTTATTGGGTATGTTAATGACTCATCTATCAAGTTTACTTCTGTAACTACTATGATTGAACAATTTGGTCAGCCATTTGATAAAGAATTTTGGTCAGCATATAAAGCTTTAGAGAAATTGTTACCTGCTGATGAATTTAAGATTGAGAAGAAATCTCTTTTAAATACTTAAGAAATTTAGACCCTGTTCTGTTAGAGGTACATAATATTACTGTAGCTAGATTTTAATAAAGCACAGCAAGAAATATTAAGCTACTTGGGATGAGGAGAATAGAAGATCCTGTGAAAGAGGTACTAAAATACACGCAGGATTAGAGAATTCCTTTTATACCAAGAAAAAGAATATTACTCTAGATAAATATCAAATAGGAGGTAAATTTGAATGTCAAAAAGATAGAACTTCTCTGGATTTAGAAAATGCAGTATATCCTGAGTATTTAATTCATTGGGATTCTCCATCTGGTAAATTACATATTGCAGGTCAAATTGATTTATTAGTTAAAAAAGGTAACTCTATCATAATCGGAGACTGGAAAACTAATAAGAAGATTGATACTAAGAGCTTTTTTGATTCTAAGGTTAGAAGTTCTGTTAAAGATGAGGTTTTCCTCTAAAATAATCTGGATGATTGTAATTATTATCATTATTGTCTTCAACTTAGTACTTATGCTTATATAATTGAATCTTATAATCCTGATTTTAGTATAGAAGATTTAGTATTAGTACATTTTGATCATAATGACAATATGACTGTTTATCATCTACCTTACCTTAGAAAAGAAGTAGAACGTATGCTATCTTATTATGAAAAGGAACATCTTCTACAAGAACGTAGATTAAAGAATAAACGAATTGAATATTAATATGATACTATGTATAGCATTATTACTAATTGCTTATTTAATTTATAGTACTATAATGGAATTAACTAAGAATTAATATACACATTAATATATGGAAGAATATATAACTAAACGTACTAAAATATGTAGAGCTTGTCCTATTTGTGACCAAGAAAATGAGATTTGTAATGCACATTTATATTTAAATCCTGAAAATAATGATGTAAGTACAACACCTAAGAAGGGATATTTAAAGGGGTGCGGATGCCACCTAAAATGGAAGATTAATAATAAAAACTCACATTGTCCTTGTAATAAATGGGAAGCAGAATGAAATTAAACATATTAATTAAATGGTTACATGGTATTTTAACTAAGCCAATAACTATATTAAAAAGTATATATTATAATATTAAGAATAAACATCAAGATATAGCAATTAAAAGATTAGATATATGTCACCAATGTAATCACAAATTAAACACTAACTTCGGTGATTTATGTGATCTATGTGGCTGTGTATTAGATAATAAAACTAGAGTTGAAGATGAATTTGTGAACAAGGTAAATGGTAATTATTGCCATAAATTAAATGTAAATGACTATGGATTTTAGAAGTGAATTAAATGGAAAAGAGAAAGTAGCTCAATCACTTATCGGTATGGAAAGCACGGGAACTCCTATTGTAGTTAATGGACAAAGAGCAGGCGTTATTTTAGCTAATGAGAAGAAATCTAAATTTAATACTAAAGTAGATGAATATGTAGATAAATTTGAAAAACACAATAAGGCACTTGAGGACTATGCTAAAGAAATCTCAAAGGACATCAATGGTCTAGAGATATTACCAATGGGTTCTTATGCATTAATTAAACCTTTTGATGAGAATCCTTTCCAAAAGGTAACAGTAGAGAGTGGTATTATTACAGACTTAGGTGGATTTGCTCCTCAATACAAGAGTGAAGAAGATGGTCAGATTCACGAGTTGGAACAGTTCATTCGTGTGGGTACTGTAATTGAGACTGGATTCAAATGTGAGTTCTTAAAAGAAGGTGATGTAGTATTCTTTACTAAAGCTAGTGAAGCTACTGTTCCATTTTTCAAACAAGGATTTGTAGTAGTTAATGAATCACGAATTATGGCAATAGTTAATGAGAAATTAACAGAAAGAAAGAATCAAATTAAAGATAATGGAAACAAGTAATAAAGTTTATCTATAGCCGGGAGATGTTGTAAGTCTGCGTTAGCGTGACAAAATGCATTGTCCGGCTATGCTTGTTATTAGAAAAGAGCAAGCAATATTTAAAGATGAAATGAAAGGATTGAGATGTAGATGGTTTACTGACTCAGGTTTAATGTAGGAAGCAGTATTCAACACTAAGGATTTAATACTTGTATAATTATGGCAAATTTTACTAAAATTATTAGAAATCCAGGAATGAAAGTTCACGGAAGCGACTATTATACTATATAGGGAGCAGTTCCTACTACCTTTCATCACTTTTTAAATAAAAGATTTAGTAATGGCAAACTGAATGCTAATTATTTATTCAACTAGAAACAAAATTCCCTATACGATCCAACTACCGGAATTACGTGGAATATAAATGGTACTATGTCTAATAGAAAAGGACAGACAGGTACGTGGAATACCAAAAATTATTCTTATTCATGGAATAATCCAACTATTCCTAATAACCAAAATGAATCCACTAAATCTTAGGCTACTAAAAAATCTAATTCTCCTACCGTTTCTACAGATAAGCCTACCAATAGTACACCTCCTGCAACTAGTAGACCTAGTAGACCAAGAACTGCATTAGCTCCAAAAGCTCCTACATCTAATTCATGGATTAATAAGGGTAGGGGAATATGGAATTATGATGGAGTATCTCAGGTAGACGTAGCAAATGCTTATAAGACTGGAGACTTTAGTAAAGTGGGAAGTTATTTATCACAACACAAAGATTTAGCCAGTTACTTAATAATGCCTGCTCTTTGTCCATTAACTACAATAGGAGTTCCCGTGCTTTCCATACCGATAAGTGATTGAGCTACTTTCTCTTTTCCATTTAATTCACTTCTAAAATCCATAGTCATTTACATTTAATTTATGGCAATAATTACCATTTACCTTGTTCACAAAATTCCCTATACGATCCAACTACCGGAATTACGTGGAATATAAATGGTACTATGTCTAATAGAAAAGGACAGACAGGTACGTGGAATACCAAAAATTATTCTTATTCATGGAATAATCCAACTATTCCTAATAACCAAAATGAATCCACTAAATCTTAGGCTACTAAAAAATCTAATTCTCCTACCGTTTCTACAGATAAGCCTACCAATAGTACACCTCCTGCAACTAGTAGACCTAGTACGACCAAGAACTGCATTAGCTCCAAAAGCTCCTACATCTAATTCATGGATTAATAAGGGTAGGGGAATATGGAATTATGATGGAGTATCTCAGGTAGACGTAGCAAATGCTTATAAGACTGGAGA
>CYGL01000717.1_pt1 | contig 10850 bp, 13 predicted proteins | sample 485531 | NCBI WGS metagenome assembly CYGL01 (sample SAMEA3497897, study PRJEB9818) | human gut metagenome | reverse complement strand
CGTCGTCGAGGAGGCTATGGCGTGGCACGAATACACACCTGAGCTGCTTGCTGATGGTGCGTGGTCGGATAAGAGCTGGGGAATTCTGACCGAGGAGTGACTATGACGATTGACTGGAATGACGCCATAACAAACATATGCATGACGGTGATATTCATTGTTGGCATTCTGTGTATCTGGAGGAGACGATGAATGATGACACTAGAGCAGTGATGGCAGTGGATCCTGGCAAGGCTACTGGCTTTGCCATGTGTTTACTTGAGCCAGACGACACGATTCTCGATGTGAGAGCGTGGGAACAGTACACACATGAGACAGCATGTAGAGACATGCGTGACTTCATGCCATGGTCACGCTTCAGTGATCGTCTGTATCCAGAGAATCAGGAGGTGACCAGCTATGTCTTGGTGATGGAGGACTTTCGAATTAGTATGGGGACGGCTAAGAAGACACAAGCGCGATGGTCTCTTGAGCTTATTGGTGTTGGGAGATGGATGTGTAGTGAGAACGTGTGCTCATTCTATCTTCAGCAGCCAGCAGAGGCTAAGACCTTTGCACCTGATCACAGACTGAAACGAATGAATGAGCTGGTGGCTGGATTCTGGTGCCCCACGAAGGGCGGCCATGCCAACGATGCACTTCGGCATCTGCTGTATTGGTTGGTGAGGAACGGCCATCTAACGGACGACATGAAGCGTTCATTGGTGACTCAATGACACTGAATATCAACAACAGGTATAATTTCGGGCTATAGACAGGAGGACACATGACAGTGACGATCAGACTGAATAAGGCTGGTGACAGATTCCAGATCATCAGTTCTCGTGGAGTGATGGACAAGGAAAGAATCGTCCAGCTTCAGGGAACGAGATACACTCGTACTGATGGCTGGACGATCCCAGTGGCATGGTCTGCCTACTGTGGCTTGGTTGGAGAATTTGGCGATGAGCTGACAGCAGACAACGACGATACTGTGGCAATGGTGAATGCTCTGATGCAGGATGCCAAGACACTCACAACGTTGAGAATGAGAACTGAGCCAGACTATGGGATTCCGCCTGATTCCCCTGTGTATCCGTATCAGGAGGTCGGTGCTCAGTTTCTCGCATACAGTGGTAGAGCCATGGAGAATGATGAGGCTGGTAGTGGTAAGTCACTACAGACGATTCGTGCTCTACAGATGATGACTGCTCAGGGTAAGGACGTGTTTCCAGCACTCATAGTCTGCCCCAGCAACATGGTGTATAACTGGGCTGAGGAGTTCGGAAAGTGGTGGCCGGGAATTCGGTGCCAGACCGTGTCAGGATCTGGATCAGGACGAGTGAAGGCACTACGTACTCCTGCTCATGTGTATATCATCAACTATGAGAATCTACATAGACACAGTCGTTTGGCTGGGTATGGTAGCATACATCTGAAGGCATGTCAGCATTGCGATCCGGGATCCACTCTGAAGTCTCCATCGCAGTGTGAGGTGCATCCAAAAGAACTCAATAGGATTCCACTACGAACTATCGTAGTTGACGAGGCACACCGTATCAAGGATCCGAAGAGCAAGCAGACTCGCGCATGCTGGGCAATTGGTGACACCTGCCAGTATCGATTCGCACTGACGGCTACGCCTGTATCCAAGTCTCCTGCTGATCTATGGTGTGCCTTGCGTCTACTGGAGCCAGAGGTGTGGACTAGTCGGGTCAGGTTCGTTGACAGATACTGTAACGTGCGTATGGACTTCTTTGGTCACATGCAGGTAGATGGACTGAATCAGCAGCACAGATCAGAGTTTGATGCTATCATGAATACTCTGTCTCGCCGAATGCTGAAGCGCCTCATTCTTCCCCAGCTACCACCAAAGGTGAGCTCAGTTCGCTGGGTTGATCTGAGCACCAAGCAGCGAAGAGCCTACAATGAGCTACGCAATGGTATGATTGCTCTGGTTGGCGAGAATGGAGGTGACATCCTCACCACACCTGATGCCATGACTCGTATGATGAGGCTCTGGCAACTGGCAAGCAGCTATATTGAGGTCGTTCCGGTGACTGATGCTAAAGGCAAGCGACATGAGCGAGTGCAGATGATCGCTCCTAGCACTAAGCTCGATGCACTGATGGAGATAATTGATGAGCAGGCTGGAGCACCGATCGTCGTGTTTGCAGAGTCTCGCCAACTGATCAATGCCGCTGCTGAGCGACTGGAGAAGGCTAAGATTCAGTATCTTCAGGTGGTGGGTGGAATGACTGCTGATGAGAAGCACCAGGTGGAGGTTCGGTTTCGCTCTGGAGATGTTCCTGTTCTTCTCTGCACCATCAAGGCAGCTAAGGAGGGCAGTACCTTCACGGCTGCCGGCACGGCTGTGTTCCTTCAGCGTAGCTGGTCTCCGATCGACAACAGTCAGGCAGAGGATCGTGTTCACCGAATCGGAGCGGAGTCTCACGACGAGGTGGACATCATCGACATCGTTGCTAGAGATACCATGGAGACCAGACAACGACAGGTTCTTGCTAAAGGCTATGCCTCCTTAGCCGAGGTCATGAGAGACGAGCAGACGATGAGAACTCTTCTTGGAATGGATGAACTACTATGAGCCGAAGCAGTATCAACGAAGGTGACGTGTATGTCAATGACCTTGGAGTGAGATTGGAGATCCTGATGCAAGTGCCATCCTATCAGATTGGTTTTATGCCAGGAAGTGATGTCTATAGAGCGAAGTTCTTGGATGGATCTAACGACGTGATTCTTCTTACCAGAGATGCACTGGGCAAGAACGGATACGTTCTGGAGGTGAGCGATCGTGACTAGATATGCTGATGGCAGCTACCGAATCAGTAACAGTGAGATAAAGACGTTCAAGAACTGCACAAGACATTGGCTTCTTGGATATCATTTTGGCTTCAGGAAAAAGAGGAACCCCGATGAGGCCACTGGTGCCCTGAGTCTTGGTTCTGCCGTGCATGAGTCACTTGAGGCGTACTATCTTCGAGGAGAGAATCCAGTAGAGTGGCTGAATCGTCTATACGAGGATAGGATCAATGAGGCTGCCCAGCTTGGGTGGTTTCAGTCCGTACAGGACGAAATCGCCAAGGAGGGTGACCTCGCTGCCATCATGGTGGGAGGCCTGCTTGATTGGGCCAATGAGACTGGCATGGATGATGGCATGGAGCTGATAGGAGTTGAAAAGAATCTTGAGGCTCCGATAGGAGATAACGTCTACATCAAGGGAAAGTTGGATCAGCAGTGGCGCAGAGCTGATGGTCGTGTGATCTTCCGCGACTGGAAGACATGTGCTGGGTTTAGAGAGCTGGATGATGGCTTCCTGCTCAATGAACAGGTGAAGATGTATGAACTGTTGGAGACACTGACCACTCCTGATCAGATCACGGATGGTGCTCAGTTCGTGATGCTGAAGAAGGTGAAGCGAACTAAGGCAGCGAGGCCACCATTCTACCGTCTGGTTGAGGTACGCCCGAACCAGGAGGAGATTCAGTCCATGTTTCGTCGCACTAAGCGATCAGTGGAACAGATAGTACAGACAGACACGATGGTCAGTAATGATACGTCTCTGGAATGTATACAATATGCATGCCCCCCTCGTCCAAGTCGTGATTGTGGTTGGGCGTGTCCCTTTTTCCAGGTGTGTCCACTGATGGACTGCGGAGGAAATTGGTCTGGACTGCTGAATGAGAGATTCGAACAGGTGAACCCTGATGCCAGATATGAAGAGAAGGAGAAGGCTACGAAATGAATCGAGGAAACATTGTGTGGAAGACATGTGGTGTTCTACTGCTCTTCGTGACTGCTCTGGTGTCCTGTCTGAACAGCATGAGTCTTACTGATGTCAGGACACTGATACAGAAACAGACAATCACCAGTGAAGGCAGTCATGACTATGGACAGAGGGTCGTGAGGGTGGGAGACGTCACATGGCTGTGTCTCACTGAATCACCGAAGAAAGACGATTCACTGATCAGCTGTGCAATATTGAATGAAGACACTGAAGGATGAATTCATCAGATCACATAGCGAAGTCAGAACAAAGATCTCTGACTCGCTGTTGGTGACATCATCACAAGAATACAATAACGATGTTGCCTATGACCTGATGATCATGCTGGCAGAGTTCAACATCATGAGCACATGGATTGTGTAGAAAGGACAGGAGGACAGACAACAATGAAGACGACTGGTGAACACAGAAGCCTCAGTATTCTAGTACATGCAGACACCAAGGTCGGTAAATCCACATTCGCCAACACTGCTCCAGCACCCCGTCTATTACTAGATGCCGAGGCTGCTGCCAGGTTTCTCCCAGGACGGAAGGTGATGTGGGATCCAATGACTGAGCAGCCTCCGAAGGCCGATGACAGCTGGGACACATGTGTCGTGAATGTTCGTGACTATAGTATCATGCTCAAGGCATACGAATGGCTCAATTCTGGTCAGCACGAGTTTCGCTCAGTCATTATTGATTCGATCTCTGAAGTACAGACGCGCGTCAAGGAACAGCTGGAGGGCGAGGGTCGTATGACACAGCAGCTCTGGGGAGATCTGCTGAACAGTATGGAGCGACTGATTCGTGGATTCCGCGATCTGACGGAACATCCTATTCGTCCATTGGAGGCAGTGGTGCTGACTGCCATGACGCAGATGCGTGATGGTAAGTATCGTCCCTATGTGCAGGGGCAGTTGCAGATCAAGATGCCTTACTTCCTTGACGTTATTGGTTATCTCTACATTGAGGAGCAGCCTGTAGATCCTGAGGATCCCACCAAGGGTACTAGGAAGATCCGAAAGATGCTGGTGGTGCCTCATGTTCAGTTTGAGGCTGGAGAGCGAGTACAGGGACGTTTGGGAGATATCATCACGGAGCCTAACGTCTGTGACATGATTGACAAGGTTTTTGGGCCTCTCCCCGAGGCTCAGAAGAATAAGAAACAAGTCAAATAGAAAGGACACTTATTATGACTAGTTTTGATTGGGGAGCACTCATGGAGAAGTCTGGTGGGGACTTTGAGCTCATCCCGAATGGACAGTATGCTGCGCAGGTCACCAAGTGTGAACCTAAGACGTCGAAGAATGGTAAGCTGATGTTCACGACGACGTTCAAGATCACAGCTGGTAAACACACTGGCCGTACTATCATCAACAATATCGTACTGTCACCAGAGAATCCGAATGCAGTGCGTGCGTTTTTCATCAATCTACAGAACCTTGGCGTTGGTTCTGAGTTCCTGAAGACAACTCCGGCTCCAGAGCCAGCACAGATCGCTGCGAAGATGGTTGGTGCGGTGTGTATCATTGAAATTGGCAATCATGAGTATAATGGTACAGAGCGCAATGATGTGACCCGCATCAATAAGATGAGTGCTCAGACACAGGCAGCACTGGTAAACCAGCAGTCTGGTCTGGTACCAAACGTGTCTCCCTCGATGTCTGCATCAGTATTTACAGCTGCGATTCCGACTTCAGTTCCCATCCAGGCAGCACCGACTGTGCCAGCCGCGCAGGAGAGCACGGCTCCGATTCCGACTCCCACTAATCCTGCACCCCCAGCAACGGATGAGTCTTCCACCAATGTTACTGCTGCATCTGCTGCCACATCTGCACCTGCTGCTCCGAAACTTCCAAGTTTCGCAGACATCAAGTTCTGAGACGAGCAGCAACTGACTATCTAGCCCCCCCTGAGTTTCATCATGCCTCAGGGGGGGCTTATCATCATCACGACTGAATGCGAAAGGAACTACAATGGATAAGCTGAATGAGCTGATAGCACTACAGAAGGAGCTACAGGAGAATGCCTTTGATACTGACTTCGAGAATATGACTAAAGAAGAGAGGATCGCGTTGATTCGTCAATCGGTTCTGGCATGTGAGGATGAACTTCACGAGGCTCTGCGTGAGGTTGGTTGGAAGAGCTGGGCCACACAGAAGTATATTCATGAGCAGAATCTACAGGAGGAACTCATCGATGCACTGCACTTCATGCTGACTCTGTTCCTGTGTGCTAATATGACAGCAGATGATGTGCTGAGAATATACAAGATGAAGCATGATGAGAAATGAACGCAGACAGCGTGAGGGCTATTCTGGTGTAGCCAAGTGCCCTATCTGCAACAAGATGTGGGATGGTTGTCATGCTGCTGGAGAACATGAGTACTGGTGTGCGAATCGCACGTTTTCCACGAAAGATGGCAATAGCAGGGATAAGAACTAATATAGAAAAATACGATCGTATTTTTTCTGAAAGGACACTCTGTGCGTTTGAGAGACTACATTGGTCTTGGATGGAAGCTATTCCCATGTTACAGTGTCTCTGATTCTCTGATGTGTACCTGTAATAGAGGTGAGACATGTGAGCACGCTGGTAAGCATCCTGCAACAGCCCATGGCGTGAAGGATGCAACTGATGACCCCAATCAGATTCGGGAGTGGGCTGATCGACTTGGACGAGTGAATTGGGCACTGGCATGTGGGTATCGATCTGACGTGCTTGTTGTTGACATTGACACGCATGATGCTAATGGCTTCTCGTCAGTAGAGATGTGGGAAGAGAAGACAGGATGCAAGCTACCAGACACCCTCACAGCAACTACTGGTAGTGGCGGAAGGCATATGTTCTATCGCCTAAACGGGCGCAAGGCTCTCAATCGTGTCAACTGGATTGATGGTGTGGATATCCGGTCAAACGGAGGCTATGTCATCATCCCCCCTGCCAGACATGCTAGTGGAGGAGTCTATGCCTGGGATAACTGGGGAACGTCTATAGCTGATGCACCACAGGAACTACTAGACAGTATCAATGACAGCACTGCGCGTAAGTCTCTCGGAGACCTTGGCATTGATGCCAGCAACCTGTATCCTCTGATCTCACAGGGACTTCCTGAGGGGCAGAGAGACGATGGTATATTTCGCACGATCTGCTCTCTTCGACGTCAGGGTCTTGACAGGATGGGTGCCAATGGTCGAGTCATTGCTGGCTTGGTTGCCAAGGAGATCGCAAGAGCCTCAAACTTCCCACTAGATGAGGCGCTGAACAAGGTCAACAGTGCCTATTCGCAAGACCACGATAATATCCCTGGAGATCAGCCAGAGGGACTACGATACAGCCTCAACGATACAGGAAACAGACAGCGATTCCTTGATGTATGCGATGGAGACATCATATACTGTCCAGAGCTTGGATGGTTCAGGTGGCTTGACAGCAGCTATGGTTGGGAGACAGTTGACGAGGACACAGTAATCAATCTGGCGGAGCGAATTCCAGAAGAGATTCTGGGCGAGGCCAAGGCCATCGATGACCCAAAGCAGGCAGCAATGGTGTCTAGATTTGCCCTGGCTACTGGTAATCGTATCAGACTCATGAATCTTGTGAAGCTGTGCCAAGGCGTTTCAGAGATTCGTCGTGATGTCAGTGACTTTAGTAGATGCGATACTGATCTCTGGTGCCGGAATGGTGTTGTGGATCTACGCACGGGAAATGTCAGACCATACTCTCATGCCGATCTGACTACCCAGCGAGCTAACGTGGAATATGATCCAAACGTTGACTATGGATGGTGGGAGGAGTTCATTCATACATCTCTGGGTGGTGTTCATGGAGATCCTGAGATGGAAAGATACCTCCAACTGGCAGCTGGGTACACCCTCACTGGTCGTATCGATCAGGAATGCTTCTTCATCATCAGTGGCCCACAGGCGAGTGGTAAGTCAACGTTTGTTGAAGGACTGAGATCAGCATTGGGTGGGCTTGCCACTGCCAGCAAGCCACGCCTCATCATGGAGGATAGAGGTAACGATGATTTCCGTGAACATGAGCTGGCACGACTGATGGGTTATCGTATGGTGAGCATTGGAGAGGTGCGTAATGACAGCACCTATGATGAGCAGATCGTTAAGGCAATCACTCGTGGAGATGCAACACAGGCGAGGAAGCTGTATAAGGAGGGATTCTCCTTTGTACCGAAATTCAAGCTCTGGATCAGCTCAAACACTGACCCGCGTTCAGCAGACCCTGCCATGGTGCGGCGAATCAAGCGTATCAAGTTTCCTAATACCATTCCGGTCGAACAGCGAGATGAGGGTCTGAAACGCAAGGTGAAGTCCACTGAGGGTGCTAAGGCAATCCTGGCATGGGCAGTGGAGGGGGCTCAGCAGTATTTAGCTGATGGGCATATTGATGAACCACTAGCCGTGACCAATGCAGCTAAGGAGTGGCGAGAGGACAATGACACCATTGGTATATGGATGGACACTGAGTGTGATCTGACTGACATCACTGCATCAACTTCAGTGGATGAACTGGTCACTAGATATCGTGACTGGTCACAGGCTAGGGGTATCAGGAGGATATCTCTGCCTGGATTCACTGAGGAGATGAAGATACGTAGAACAATAATCAGAGACAGCTCTACTGGAAAAAGAATGGTTCTAGGTGTCAGGCTGAAGAAGAGTGCAGAGAGTCAGATGCTTGACAGTCTTGGACTTGGTCTATAGAATATGACTCACTGATAGTTTGTGTTTTTACCAAATACAGGTAATAATTGATGGTGCTGGAGAAACGGGTCTTCAGCACCAGTATCAGGATTAAGGACTAAGGACAATGAACACTACAACACCGCTTCTCTCTGAGAAGGCCAAGCTGCCTAGCATTCCTGGAGCTACTTCTCGGTGCCAACTGAGCCGAGACAGAACGTCTCTGAGGATCATATATGACTGGGTAGGACGTGATGGTGTGTTGAAGGATGGAGTCACAGGTGTCATGTATCTTGATTCCGCTGGTCGTCCTTGCGTGTCTTTCTGTGATGACACATGCATCATCACTACTCTTGATGGATGCGTTGAATATGACAACCGAGGCATTCAGTTCGTCACCTATCTTCGCGACATGGAGACAGCAATTCGCAAGGCTGTGGTGTTCTACCATCGTCTACACATGTCAGCACCTAGACTCAGGGCATACTACAAATAATTAGTCTGAAAAGATCATCCCCTCCTATATTGGGAGGGGATGATTCACTCATGGAGGACTAGAATCGTCCCTGATTGAGCGCCGACTGCAAGGCACGTGCGGTCGCGGGGCCGAAGCTCGCATCCTGTGCCAAGCCGTAATGCGCCTGGATGGCGCGAATGGTGGCCGGGCCTAGCAGTCCATCAACACTGCAGCCCAGGCGACGCTGCACGGCGCGGATCAGGTCACTACCACCAGCACCGTAGTGGACAATACTCGAATCGATGGCCGGACGCCAGTAGGTGCGTCCGTCCGGAACGACCTGACCACTGATGATGCCATCCACCGTAGTGCCCATCACCTGCTGCCAACGGCGCACGGTCGCGGGCCCGACATTGCCGTCAATGGCGAGAGCGCCAGTGGATGCGGGGCCAGTGTTGCCACCAGTCACATACTTGTCATAGGTGGCTCCGTCACCATAGAACTTGTTGAGATCCAGATTTCCATTATAACCGGGAAGACGACCGGAAGCAGAATACTGACGAATGACACAAGCGTAAGCACCTTCGTTCCACGGAGTGTTCTGATAGCCAGTGGGATTCATGTTCGCATACTGTGCGATCCACAAACCACAGTTCTGACGACTGGCTACCGGAGCAACCTGAGCATATCGAGATGCTGAGGTATAGATAATCGGAGGGATCCCTGTACGACTCTTCACCTGAGTGACAAGCTGTTCAAGATATCCCTCATTACCCCAGGCGGAATTCTGATCAGCCTCCCAATCAATACAGAACAGGCCCTTACCAATCCAATTAGAACAGTTGTCAACGAAATAATTGGCCTCAGCGACAGCGTTGCCACCAGAGACGTAATGATACACGCCGAAACGTTTTCCGGTCGCACGCGCCTGTTCTACCTGTCGAGCGCAATCGGGAGACACATACCTCGTACCCTGAGTAGCCTTCGCGATGACAAAGTCAGCAGGGACGGCAGCAAGGTTGATTCCCTTCTGCCAATTCGAGATATCGATACCATTGAGTGTCATTGCTCAGTCTCCTTATCGTGTGGACGGAACGTTGCGAACAGCGAATGCACTGGTGATGATCTGGCATGCTGCGGCAATGAAGCCACCAGTCATGCTGACCCATGCAGGCATACCATCGAGAGCACCATAGGTCGTGAAGCCAAGAGACATCACTGCACCGATGACGCCAAACGCGACATAGATTTTCTTACGAGTGGACTCAGAGAAGTCAGGAGTCCATTCCACTTCATTGTTGTTGTTGTTGTCTTCCATGAGAGTAATTATACCTCCATACACTCACTGATGATTTAATGTGAAGGATTATAGCTAGGGCACAAGGTCAAATATGTTATAAAGACGTATTCGTATCTCAGTGACGTTTGCGACGAATTCGAACGAAGAGTCGTTGTTGTTGTATAACGTGAGTGCTCCAGAAAGGCCTCTGAGTGTGTTGAATCCTGTGGTGCAGACACGAAGAGGTCTATTTTCTATATGTGTAGTTGAACCATCTCTGGTTGTGTAGCCAACCATGAGACATTCCTGACACACAATCGTGCTTTGTGAGCCAATTGACTCACTCAGTTCACTGACACTGAGGGTTCCACTAGTAGTCTGTCTGATTGAGAGAGCATTTCCTGACGGGAGAGACTGTGTGAGGTTAGATGGCAGCTCACTCGCACTTAGAGTTGGTAGAGAGATAGTATAGCAATTATTTTGTTGAATTTCTGGTAGTGTGGTGCTTAGGAGCTTCAGTCCGTAGATGTTTGTTTTATAGTTGATCAGTGCCTTCACTGAGGTATTGGTGGATGCGGAAGAGAACTGAGCTACCTTCTGATATGTCATTGCTATTTCTCCTTTACTTCAGTCCATTGAGAAACT
>CYGL01000716.1_pt1 | contig 10868 bp, 12 predicted proteins | sample 485531 | NCBI WGS metagenome assembly CYGL01 (sample SAMEA3497897, study PRJEB9818) | human gut metagenome | reverse complement strand
ACGTATGAACAGGGCGAAATTGTTAATCAACGGCGAGAAAAATCACGCGCCCCGATTACGGCGACATGCTTGAAACGCGGCATTGGCTATACGCCAGAAAAACCGCAAAGAAGCGGGGATCATTCCCTGGCTAGGGCGTTGACGAAAATACAGTGCTGACCAATCGGCAAAAAAATCAGCGCCAACGGTGTGCTGCAATGGTCCACCATCCGCCGCCTGACCGAAGAGGTGATGCAGCGGATGACGGTCAAGGCCGCCAGTAGCGAAACGCCCATCGGCACGCTTTCTGGCGGCAATCAGCAAAAAGTGGTGATCGGTCGTTGGGTCTATGCCGCCAGCCAGATTTTGTTGCTCGACGAGCCAACGCGTGGCGTCGATATCGAAGCCAAACAGCAGATTTACCGTATTGTCCGCGAGCTGGCTGCCGAAGGAAAAAGCGTGGTGTTTATCTCCAGTGAAGTGGAGGAGTTGCCGCTGGTGTGTGACCGCATCCTGTTATTACAGCACGGTACGTTCTCGCAGGAGTTTCACTCGCCGGTCAATGTGGATGAGCTGATGTCCGCCATTCTGTCTGTGCACTGATGAATTTTACCGAGGAACCTGAAGATGTCTGCTTCGTCATTACCATTGCCGCAGGGCAAGAGCGTCTCGCTCAAACAATTTGTCAGTCGCCATATTAATGAGATCGGTTTGCTGGTGGTGATCGCCATTCTTTATCTGGTCTTTTCTCTGAACGCGCCGGGTTTTATCTCATTGAATAACCAGATGAACGTGCTGCGCGATGCCGCCACCATTGGGATTGCCGCCTGGGCGATGACGCTGATTATTATCTCCGGTGAAATTGATGTCAGCGTTGGGCCGATGGTGGCTTTTGTCTCGGTGTGCCTGGCATTTTTGCTGCAATTTGAAGTTCCGTTGGCGATTGCTTGTCTGCTGGTGTTGCTGTTAGGCGCGCTGATGGGAACGCTCGCCGGGGTGCTGCGCGGCGTGTTTAACGTGCCAAGTTTCGTGGCCACGCTGGGGCTGTGGAGCGCCCTGCGCGGAATGGGGCTGTTTATGACGAACGCCTTGCCAGTGCCGATTGACGAAAACGAAGTGCTGGACTGGCTGGGGGGACAATTTCTCGGTGTGCCGGTATCCGCGCTGATCATGATGGTGTTATTTGCGCTGTTTGTGTTCATTAGCCGCAAAACCGCCTTCGGGCGCTCGGTTTTTGCTGTTGGCGGTAATGCCACTGCAGCACAGTTGTGCGGTATTAACGTTCGTCGGGTACGCATTCTTATTTTTACCCTTTCGGGATTATTAGCAGCGGTGACCGGCATTTTGTTGGCGGCGCGCCTCGGTTCCGGTAACGCAGGTGCCGCAAACGGTCTGGAGTTTGACGTCATCGCCGCGGTCGTGGTTGGCGGTACGGCGCTTTCCGGTGGTCGCGGTTCCCTGTTTGGTACATTGCTTGGTGTGTTGGTGATTACGCTAATCGGTAACGGTCTGGTGCTGCTCGGGATTAACTCCTTTTTCCAGCAGGTGGTGCGCGGCGTCATCATCGTGGTGGCGGTGCTGGCGAATATCTTGCTGACCCAGCGTAGCAGTAAAGCGAAACGCTAAACCTTAACGCCCCTGGCGCGGGTGCGGCAGGGATGAAAATTAATCGTATTGTTAATGAGGGATTTATGAAAACGATGCTGGCAGCTTATTTACCAGGAAATTCGACCGTCGATCTGCGGGAAGTTGCGGTGCCGACGCCGGGGATTAACCAGGTACTGATCAAAATGAAATCCTCCGGGATTTGCGGAAGTGATGTCCACTATATCTATCATCAACACCGTGCCACGGCAGCGGCACCCGATAAACCGTTATACCAGGGATTTATCAACGGTCATGAACCGTGCGGGCAAATTGTGGCGATGGGGCAAGGCTGCCGCCATTTTAAAGAGGGCGACCGCGTGCTGGTGTATCACATTTCTGGCTGTGGTTTTTGCCCGAACTGCCGTCGCGGTTTTCCTATTTCTTGTACTGGCGAAGGAAAAGCGGCTTACGGCTGGCAGCGTGACGGCGGTCATGCCGAATACTTGCTGGCGGAAGAAAAAGATCTGATCCTCCTGCCGGATGCGCTGAGCTACGAAGATGGTGCGTTTATTAGTTGCGGCGTTGGCACGGCCTATGAAGGGATTTTGCGCGGCGAAGTTTCCGGCAGCGATAACGTGCTGGTGGTCGGTCTGGGGCCGGTCGGCATGATGGCGATGATGCTGGCGAAAGGTCGCGGTGCAAAAAGGATCATCGGCGTTGATATGCTGCCGGAACGTCTGGCGATGGCGAAACAGTTAGGGGTGATGGATCACGGCTATTTAGCAACCACCGAAGGTCTGCCGCAGATTATCGCCGAACTCACCCACGGTGGCGCGGATGTTGCGCTCGATTGTTCCGGTAATGCCGCAGGTCGCTTACTGGCGTTGCAATCCACTGCTGACTGGGGACGGGTGGTTTACATCGGGGAAACCGGAAAAGTGGAGTTCGAGGTTAGCGCCGATCTGATGCATCATCAACGGCGGATTATTGGCTCCTGGGTGACCAGTCTGTTCCATATGGAAAAATGCGCCCACGATTTAACGGACTGGAAACTGTGGCCGCGTAATGCCATTACCCATCGCTTCACGCTGGAACAGGCAGGAGATGCCTATGCGCTGATGGCGAGCGGTAAATGCGGGAAAGTTGTGATTAACTTCCCGGATTAAGGAGTCAGCGGATGACCATCTATACGTTATCTCACGGGCCGCTAGAGCTGGACGTTTCTGACCGGGGCGGCGTCATCGAAGGCTTCTGGCGTGATGCGACGCCGCTCTTACGTCCCGGTAAAAAAAGCGGTGTGGCAACCGATGCCTCCTGTTTTCCGCTGGTGCCGTTTGCAAACCGGGTGAGCGGCAATCGTTTTGTCTGGCAGGGGCGTGAGTATCAACTGCAACCGAATGTTGAGTGGGATGCGCACTATCTGCACGGCGACGGCTGGCTGGGGCAGTGGCAATGTGTCTCGCGCAGCGAAGATAGCTTGTGTCTGGTGTATGAACATCGCAGCGGTGTTTATCACTATCGGGTAAGTCAGGCGTTTCATTTAACGGCAGATACGCTGACGGTGACGCTCTCTGTCACCAATCAAGGGACAGAGACGCTGCCATTTGGTACCGGCTGGCATCCTTATTTTCCGTTGTCACCACAAACGCGGATTCAGGCGCAGGCGAGCGGTTACTGGCTGGAGCGGGAGCAGTGGCTGGCGGGTGAGTTTTGCGAGCAGCTACCGCAGGAGCTGGATTTCAACCAGCTCGCGCCGTTGCCGCACCAGTGGGTGAACAATGGCTTTGCCGGATGGAATGGTCAGGCCCGCATCGAGCAGCCGCAGGAGGGTTATGCCATCATCATGGAAACGACGCCACCTGCACCATGTTATTTCATCTTTGTTTCCGACCCGGCGTTTGATAAAGGATATGCGTTTGATTTCTTCTGTCTGGAACCGATGAGCCATGCGCCGGATGACCATCATCGCCCGGAAGGGGGTGATCTCATTGCGCTTGCACCAGGGGAATCAACAACTTCAGAGATGTCGTTGCGGGTTGCGTTACTGTAATTTATAAAATGCCGGATAAGGCGTTCACGCCGCATCCGGCATCTTTCCTAACGCCGATCGAGAGAAATTGCCCCCGGCCCGGTAATTGCCAACAGCAGGAATGCGCCAGCGATACTGACATTTTTCCAGAAATTAATCATATTTGGCCCAACCGCATCGCCGGTCATATCCCAGTAATGGTGACCAATTACCGCTGTACCCAGCGTGTAGAAAATAAACAGCACCGCCAGCGGACGGGTGAAAAAGCCAAGCACGATTAATATCGCGGCGGGCACTTCCATAACTACCGCAATAATCGCTGCCAGCATCGGCATTGGCGCGCCCAGCGAGGCCATATATTGGACCGTACCGTCAAAACCCATCATTTTGGGAAAACCAAAAATAATGAAAATTAAGACCACGGCGATACGGGCAATTAATAACAAAACGGGGCGGGCAGCTCCAAAATCAAAATAACGTAGTGTGTTCATAACCAATCCCTTTGCAAGATAATGTGATTTAAACGTAATACACACTCTGGCACCTCGCCACGCCCCAGGCATTGAGATATTCGCTAATTATCCTGGTTACAGTGATTTAAGCGCGATGTGCTCATCTGTCAGCAGTTTCGCATCAAACGTTTTGCCGCTCTGGATCCATTTGCGGATTAAGCGAATCTCACGCCCCTGATTCAGCGTTACCGCACCGATAAGCACGCCGTTTTGCAGATTAAACCAAATCGCCTTCTGAGTTTCCGGGTTGCCACGACAAAGCCAGTCATCACCACGCATATCACCAATAAACTGTAAGTTATCACTGTACTGATCGCTCCAGAACCACGGCGGCGGCAGTCGCGGAAGCGGTAGCCCCAACATTGCGGAAGCGGCAATTTGCGCCTGGTTATTGGCGTTTTCCCAGCTTTCGCAGCGATGTAGTGCACCATTATCAAGACGGGTGATTGCCACATCGCCACCGGCAAAGATCGCGGGATCGCAGGTGCGGCAAGCCTCATCAATGACAATGCCATTGGTAGTATCAAGGTTGGCCTCGCGAGCCAGTTGGTCGTTGGCGCTGATACCAATACCGTAAATCACCACATCGGCCCGAAGCGTTTCGCCACTTTGCAGCGTCAGTTCTACGTTTTCACCATCGACCACATGTTCAATGGCATTATTGAGCAGAATGTGCACACCAGCCTGCTGATGGCGCTGCAAAAGATAGCGTTGTACGGGCGGTGGTGCATTACGACCCATGACGGTTGCCGCCAGTTCAATCACTGTCACCTTACATCCGCGCTGCGTGGCGCTGGCAGCCAGTTCCAGACCAATAGTTCCGGCACCGACAATCACGACTGACCGTTCGGGCTGCAGAACTTCTCGCAGTCTGGCGGCATCACCGGCATGGCGCAGGGTAAAGCAGCGTTCTCCCAGTGCATCAAGCAACGGCAGCGGTCGAGCTGCCGCGCCAGTTGCTATAAAAAGCTGATCCCAGTGCCAGCTTTCGCCGTTAGCTAACACTAACTCTTGTGTGTCGCGGCCCAATGTTTTGATGGTTACACCGGAATGCAGATGAACATTGTTTTCCTGCCACCAGTGAGCGGGTAACACAGACTGCAACTGTGGGGAATCTTCCAGCAACATGGATTTCGAGAGCGGGGGGCGTTCATAAGGAAGATGTTGCTCATCGGAAAACAGATGCAGCTCACCGGTGAACCCTTGCTGGCGTAGCAAGGCCGCAGCCATTGCCGCCGCTTGCCCGCCACCGACAATAATGATCGTTTTTTCTTTCATCGTGCTTCCTTAAAGATCCAGCCCAGCCGCTACGTGGCGAATGCCGCGAATCGCTAAACCCGCATCAGCGTTGATCATCACACCGCTTAATGCGCGATTATTGCGCCGCGATGCCAACATCACATACGGACCCGTAAAATCCGCCGGTTGCGGGAAAAATTGCAGCGGTAAAATGGCGGCAATTTTCTCCGGCGTCAGAGACTGCATTATCGAGGTTTCACTTTGCCCGAGCGCCTGTGGGCCGCGCAGGTCGCTGGCCATACCACACGGGCCGACGCCATTCCACCCGCACTTTCGGTGCCAGTTCATAAGCCAGTTGGCGAATAAGTCCGGTTGCGGCATGTTTACTGGCGGTGTACAGCGGGCCACCGCCGCCGGGATACCAGGCGGCATTTGACAGTGTGAAAATCATGCTGCCTTCACTGGCGATTAACGCCGGAGCGCAGGCTTTTGCGCCCAGCAGGTAACCGAGTACGTTGACGTTAAACAGCTCGTGGAAGCCAGTTTCGAGCGTCTCTGCGGGAGTGTTAACCAGTGAGGCATTGTGATCCCAGATGCCCGCATTGCCGATAAAACAATCCAGCTTGCCAGAACGAGTCAGGATCTGATCGACCGCGCGTTGATAATCGGCATAACAGGTCACGTTACCTTCCACCGCCAGAATATGTTCGCCAAATCGCTGACGCAGACTGGCGACTTTTGTCCGCCGACAGTTCCAGCGTGGCAACCTGCGCGCCTTCTTCGATAAATACGCTCGACCACGCGCCCAGCCCTAATACCCGACTCCGCCGCCCGGTACGTAAAAATAGGACTCGTTATGCAGATCGCTCATGGCTGCGCCTCCCGGTAAGTCGATGAAAATGTCACCACCTTCAACGTGTACTGGATAAGTGGTGAGCGGATCGGTGGCGGGCAGGCATAACGCTTTCCCCGTTTTCAGGCAAAAACTGGCGGCGTGCAGCGGGCACTCCACCGTGGCGTCATCTTCCAGATACCCTTCTGACATCGACGCATTACCATGGCTGCAACGATCGTTAATGGCATAAAACTCGCCGCCTACGTTGAACAGGGCGATGACGGGCGAGGTATCGATCCGGAGAGCCTCACCCTCCGGCACATCCGCAACGGGACACGCATAAATTCGATTCATCAGAACAGTACACTCAGGTTATGGGAGGAGATGACCGCTTGATCCAGGACGATATCCCGTTCCAGCAAGCGCCAGTTCCCGTCCTCCAGACGGCGAACTTTGTCGAAACGCGTTCCAACATAGAATGTTTCATCGCGCTCTTTTTGTGCCCGATAAAGTAGATAATTCACCCTCACGGCAAATACGTTTGGGATGTCGGTTTCGCTTACCTGGCAGTTGCTGATTAAGTGACGAGTGCGTGACGGCGGTTCTTCTGCCCAGGCCATGCCGGTTTCCAGACGGGCGATTCGCCGTTCCAGCTGGTCTTTGGTGTCATTAAAAATCCAGGTTGTCGGCGGTTGAACGCCTTTGCGGCGGTCGCGCGTTTGTGCGTTAACCGTGGTGCGCATGGTGTAACGAATCTCTTCGTCGAGCTGTGCCAGCCAGTCACGAAATTTCCAGTCATCCAGCAGACTGGCTTCGTGAAAGAGAAACTGGCTAATGCGGTGATGTAACTCCAGTGAAACTTGCGCACTCATTTCATCACCTCCTGCTGGTAAGCGGCGGTTTTATCGAGCACTTCCTGCCAGCTTTCGCTACTCAGGAGATCGGCCCAGCGTTGGTACATTCCACGAGCGGCCGTTTCTGAGAAGATATAGTTAGTAATGCCTGGAATGCTGTCGTCGCGACGCTTTTCCTGACCAAGCCCCATTTCCAGACACAGTTTGCTGTTGCGGGCGCGGTGACCTTTCAGCAATTTCTGGATTTCACACCAGTTCTCCGAGTCATCCTGCTCGAGAAAACCAGCAGGACCAAAAGCACGAGTGGCGCTGTTTTCGAAAGCGGCTTTAACTTCATCGGAGGCGGCTTTGTCAGTAATACAGAACGCCCACACTTCAACTTGATCAGGGCCGCGCGGATGCCAGACGCGGAGTGTGGCAGTGCCGTTTAGCCATGAAAGCGTGGGGAATATATTGTTATGACCCGCCAGACGCAGGGCGCGAACTTCACCTAAACGTTGTTCTGCTTCGGCATAGGTTTCGCGGTAATAGCTTGAAACTGCGCCATCGACCCAGACATTAGCATCCGGTTTTTCAGTAAAGAAGAAACCGCTACCGTGACCGTCCTGACCAAATTGCAGCGCATCTTTGGCGGTTTCCCATACCGGACGGGCGGTTTGTCCATCACCGAGGCGCTTATCGCTGCCATCATCTTTCGCCCCTAATACCTGAACGGCAGAAGCATGGCTGAACAGAGCATGATATTGGTCACTGGCGAACTGCTCTGCCGGGAATTTCCAGTTGCAGTTGATCACCCACTTTTGTACACCGCCGACAATTTCGGTGCCGCCTTCGCGACGATCCAGCATGCCATCCAGATACCAGGCAATGTCACCCAGGTAATCACGCAGGCCTGGTGCGCTGGTATCCCAGTTGCCAAAAATCAGCCCTTTATAACTCTCCACACAAGGAACTTCGTTTAGTCCCCAGTGGGATTTACACAACCCTTGTGGGTAGGCGCGAGGTTCCAGCGGTACATCGATCAACTCGCCGTTAATGCCATAAGACCAGCCGTGATACGGACAGGTAAAGGCGCGAGTGTTGCCGCAATCTGCATAACTCACACGCATGGCCCGGTGGCGGCATTGGTTGAGAAACGCCTTAATGCTGCCGTCTTTCTGACGCACTACGACAACCGCATCTTCCCCCATGTAGGTGTTAAAGAAATCACCAGGTTTTGGGATCTGGCTTTCGTGGGCGAGAAATAGCCAGCAACGACCGAAAATGCGCTCAAGCTCCAGTTGGTAAATATCCGGGTCGGTATAAATACGCGGAGTGACCCGACCGTTTTGGGTGTCAATCAGTTGGTAAATGTTCAAATCTGAGGGTGTGGTCATATTTTTTAATCCTGAAAGATAAGATGTATTGACCTTCTATTTTTGTGCCATAAGGATGTTGCTGGTTGGTTGCTAATATGTGAAATAGTTAATTTCTACCAGCTGAGACGTTTTTTCGATAACAAGGGGAAGGTGATGGAACTACGGCATTTACGCTATTTCGTCGCAGTGGCGCAGGCACTGAACTTTACCCGTGCGGCGGAAAAACTGCATACCTCACAGCCTTCGTTAAGCAGCCAGATCCGCGATCTTGAAAACTGTGTCGGTGTTCCGTTACTGGTGAGGGATAAGCGCAAAGTCGCGTTGACGGCGGCGGGAGAATGTTTTCTCCAGGACGCGCTGGCAATCCTCGAACAAGCGGAAAATGCCAAATTACGGGCGCGGAAAATTGTTCAGGAAGACAGACAATTAACCATTGGCTTTGTGCCATCGGCGGAAGTGAATTTACTGCCAAAAGTATTACCGATGTTTCGTCTCAGACAGCCAGACACCTTAATTGAGCTGGTGAGTTTAATCACCACGGAACAGGAGAAAAAAATTACGCCGTGGTGAACTCGACGTCGGCTTAATGCGCCATCCTGTTTATAGCCCGGAGATTGATTATCTGGAGCTTTTTGACGAACCATTAGTGGTGGTGTTACCGGTTGATCACCCTTTAGCACATGAAAAAGAGATCACTGCCGCGCAACTGGATGGCGTGAATTTCGTCAGTACTGATCCAGCGTATTCCGGTTCGCTTGCGCCGATCGTTAAAGCGTGGTTTGCGCAAGAAAACAGCCAGCCAAATATCGTCCAGGTGGCAACGAATATTCTGGTGACCATGAATCTGGTGGGGATGGGGCTGGGCGTCACTTTGATACCCGGTTATATGAATAATTTTAATACCGGCCAGGTGGTATTTCGACCCATTGCCGGAAATGTGCCTTCCATTGCTTTACTGATGGCGTGGAAGAAAGGGGAGATGAAGCCGGCATTACGCGATTTCATCGCCATTGTGCAGGAACGTTTGGCAAGCGTAACGGTATAATTACGCATTATTTTTGCAACATGCGTCGCGGAACGCAGTTTTTTAGTGCTTGTGAACTGGTGTTACAGACATCGGGAAGCAGGCTCGAATATTCTTATTTTTCAACTTGCACCAACATTCGATTAACCCCAGACTAACGCCTCCTGACGGGAGGGACTCATGGTTTTGCAATCCACGCGCTGGTTGGCGCTCGGCTATTTCACATACTTTTTTAGTTACGGCATTTTTCTACCTTCTGGAGCGTCTGGCTTAAAGGGATTGGTTTAACGCCAGAAACCATCGGCCTGTTATTGGGGGCAGGTCTGGTTGCCCGTTTCCTCGGGAGTTTGCTCATCGCGCCCCGCGTCAGCGATCCTTCCCGCCTGATTTCCGCCTTGCGCGTGCTGGCACTGCTGACACTTCTCTTTGCTGTCGCCTTCTAGGGCGGGGGGCGCACGTAGCGTGGCTGATGCTGGTGATGATTGGCTTTAACCTCTTTTTCTCACCGCTGGTACCGTTGACCGATGCACTGGCGAATACGTGGCAAAAGCAGTTCCCGCTTGATTACGGCAAAGTGCGACTGTGGGGCTCGGTAGCGTTTGTCATTGGCTCGGCGCTGACGGGCAAACTGGTCAGTATGTTTGATTATCGGGTGATCCTCGCGCTGTTGACGTTGGGCGTGGCATCCATGCTGCTCGGCTTTCTCATCCGTCCGACGATTCAGCCACAAGGGGCAAGCCGCCAGCAGGAGAGCACCGGTTGGTCTGCGTGGTTGGCGTTGGTTCGCCAGAACTGGCGCTTTCTGGCCTGCGTTTGTTTATTGCAGGGGGCGCATGCGGCCTATTACGGTTTTAGCGCCATTTACTGGCAGGCTGCTGGCTACTCGGCCTCGGCGGTGGGCTATTTGTGGTCGCTGGGCGTGGTGGCGGAAGTCATTATCTTTGCGCTGAGTAATAAACTTTTCCGCCGTTGTAGTGCACGCGATATGCTGTTGATCTCAGCGATTTGCGGCGTAGTGCGCTGGGGCATTATGGGAGCAACTACGGCGTTGCCGTGGTTGATAGTGGTGCAAATTCTGCATTGTGGCACCTTCACGGTCTGCCACCTGGCCGCCATGCGCTATATTGCCGCTCGCCAGGGTAGCGAAGTCATCCGTTTACAGGCGGTTTACTCTGCCGTCGCGATGGGCGGCAGTATTGCGATCATGACCGTTTTCGCCGGTTTCCTGTATCAATATCTGGGCCACGGCGTGTTCTGGGTTATGGCGCTGGTGGCGCTTCCGGCAATGTTTTTGCGCCCGAAAGTTGTTCCCTCATGCTGATTCGAGCATTTTGCGGATCTGCTCCTGTTGATGTGTTGTCAACGTCAGGTCCGTATAGATCAGCGGTGGTGAAAAGAGCGGTAACGGCATGGTATAAGGAGCAATAATCAGTGCCGCGCTGCGCGGAGCG
>CYGL01000715.1_pt1 | contig 10874 bp, 18 predicted proteins | sample 485531 | NCBI WGS metagenome assembly CYGL01 (sample SAMEA3497897, study PRJEB9818) | human gut metagenome | reverse complement strand
CCGCAGCACATCAGCGCGGTGGAGAACGACAGCCAGAGCCGCTTTTTTCTAAGCGTCACTGTACGAAAACGGCAAGGCATATACTGCGCCTGAAGGGGCAACTTACAGCATCATGTACCGTGGCTTCGGCCCCCAGAATCAGGGGTGGTACGATACCATCAACGACGGCGCTGGCAAGCGGGCGGCCTGTGCTGTTTCCGGCAACGTTGTCACCTGCGAGATCGCGCGTCAGGCGCTGCAGGTGCCTGGCCATGTGAGCATTGTGCTCTGCGTAACAACCGGAAAAGGCTACATGCTCAAGAGCTGGCCTATCGAGTGCGACTGCAAAAACGACCGCTATGACAGCACCGCAGAGATCCAAAGCTTTTTTACGTCACGCAGATTTCTAATGCGGACTGGAATCGGGCTATTCAGGCGTGGGAAAATCTTAAAGACGCCATCGACCCCACCCTCTCCGTCTCCGGCAAGGCGGCGGATGCGGCAAAGGTTGGGGAGTCGGTCAATGCAGAGGCAGAAAGAGCAAAGGGGGTGGAAAATCAGCTAAAGGAAGATTTAGGTGATATAAACGCATCTGTTTTTAATATAGAAGAAAGTCAAAATATTTTTGATAAAACTAAAATTTATCAAGATAAAGCACTTGTGACATGGGGAACCCCAACCATGACAAATTATACGTATGACAAAACTGGTTGGGTTACATCTTATCCTATAGCTGTAAATAGCGGCAGTACAATTCACGTGTACAAATTTGAAAATGGTGTTATTAAAAATCAAGATATAGCTAATTTAATTACATTTGCAAAAGATGGAAGTTTTATTGCAATAGAGGGACAAAACAAAAACGAGATTAAATTGAGTAATGATACTGCATATATTGTTTTTGATATAAGTAACCCTGCATTTGTGGATAGTTTGATGCTTACGACTGAACCATATAACGGGGTATATCAAGCGTATGGCGTAAAAAAAGAGGACAAAATAGACTAAAAATGACAGAAGATATCTTAAAATTAAAGGAAGATAAAACACATATTATTTTTTCATTTGATGCGTTTAAGATTGACAATAGATTTGAATTGATGAAGTCTTATGGTTTTCCATTCACAATCGCAATAGCACAAACGATATTAACATATCCAATTTCAAAAAATGATTATTATAATTATTTTATTGATGGGAATGTTGATTTTTCGGTCTATGCTGGAAAAGGGAATAGACCGTCAGATTATAGAAGTGATAAAGATAAATGGAGTTCATGGGTAAAGGGATTAGTTGATGGTTTAAAAGAAACAAGCGGCTTATATTATCCTGTAATGTATAGTTGTCAAAATGCCGCGAGCAGCGATATTTTGAATCAAGTTGTAAAAGAAAATGGATTCAGGATGTGCAGGAATGGAACATATTATAACGCAGATGGAACTACAACATGGGGCGTCCTTACTGATAGAAAATATTTGATTGACGGAACTAAGTATTTTGACTATTATCCATTATCTGTTGTCAAACAAGAGGGCTATCCAACAGTTGAAGAAATAAAAGCAGAAATTGATAACGCTATCGAAAAGAAAAATCAATCATGCTTTTTACTCATTATGTAAAAGAGGATGCAGAAACAATGAGCGACACGGATTGCCCACTAAGCAAATTTATAGCTGTATTAGACTATGTAAAGGAAAAAGTTGATGCCGGATTATGTGATGTTAAAAATGCCAGACAGTTCTGGAACTATTACAATCAGCAAGATGGTTTAGACATAGACTATAAACGAACTAACATGAGAAATTTGTTTGATACAGCCAATTAACTAAAGAGTGCTTTATCCAACTAACCCCCACAAAAAGAAAGGACTGATAACAATGTTCCCTATCATGGACGTTTCCCGCTGGCAGGGCAGCATCGACTGGGACAAGGTCAAGGCAAGCGGCCTTGTCTCCGGTGTGATGCTCAAAGCTGTCAGCACCAACCGCAAGCTGAGCAAGCGCAAGGATGGACTGTACATCGACCCAACCTTTGAGCGCAACTACGCCGAGTGCAAACGCGTTGGTCTGCCGGTTGGCGTGTACTACTACACCTACGCCACCGACAAGGAGATGGCAGATGCAGAACTGGCACTGCTCAAGACCGCGCTGATCGGCAAGACCTTTGAGTTGCCCATCAGCGTGGACGTGGAGGACAACAAAATCAAAAAGTTGTCTACGCAAGCGCTGACCGACCTTGCCGCCTATGCTCTTGCTACGGTGGAGCAGTGGGGCTTTTATGCCCTACTGTATGTTGGGCTGAATTTTGCGTTGACGGAGTTGTACATGGGCGGCGCTGCGCTGCGCAAGTACGACGTATGGCTGGCAAGGTACCCCAGCGACAAGAGCCAGACCAAGCCGGAGGACAAGCCCAAAACGGACTTTTCCTTTGGGATGTGGCAGTACACCAGCACCGCCAGCGTGCCGGGCGTGAGCGGCAATGTTGACTTGTCGCACGCCTACAAGGACTACACCAAGATCATCACAAAAAAGGGGCTTGACCGGCTCCGGGAGGTATAAATGGAGGTACTTTCCGAGTTTGAGGCATGGTGGGCTCCTGTCGTCATCGTCTTTGGCGTTCTGGCGTCGCTGGACAAGGCTTTTGACCTCTACAAAAAGTACAAGGGTCTTGCGCAGGCACCGGACAAAAAGCAGGACGACGAAATCTTAAAGTTGCGTAAAGAAGTTGACATGCTCAAAGATGGTTTTCTTCGCGTGCAGGATGCGCTTGCCCGCGATCTGCAGCGCTTTGAAAAAATCGACGAGCTAAGCCGTCTAAATCTTCAGGGTACATACGCTTTGCTTAAAGGGCAGCTTACCGGTGACAACGTGCCCGCCATGCAAAAAAGCATGGACGAAATCGAAGGATATCTTATGAAAGGAGCAACTAATCATGGAAGCAATGGTAACTAACATCGTGAGCGTTATCCCCGCATGGGCCGCGTTAGCCCTTATGCTGGGCGGCTTTATCTTCTACGCCCTGGGCTGCATCCGTCTTGGCTACGGCGCAGCGGTCAAAACGCTGGTGCTCAACCTCATCGACCAGGCAGAGCGAGAGATTCAGGGCACCAAGCGCGGCGCAGAACGCAAGGCGTGGTGCGTCAAGATGCTGCGCAAGGCATTGGACAACAGCAAGTGGGGCAAAATGGTCTCGTGGGCTATCACGGAAGAGACCATGAGCAAGGTGATTCAGTTTTTCTTTGACCGCGCACGGGCGGCGCTGCAAAAGCAGTAAGGAGCGCACCGTGGGAATAAAAATCTTTTTGGTTGCAGGATTTATTTCTATTTTTGCGCAGCTTTTGCTGTTTACGCCTTTCTATTTTATATGGAAAAGCGATTGCAAATCTATTGGCAAAGAAAATCTTGCAGTTCCCCTCAAGACCAGGTTTGTATACTGGTGCATTTTCTTCCCAATTTGGGCTATCCCGCTAATTTCTCGTTGAAAGGAGTTTATCATGGCAAGCACTACATACGAGCAACAACGATTTTGCGAAATCAAGAGATGCGGCAAAATCGACCATCTCGGTAATGTCACCGTAATGGTGCGCAACGCAGGACAGCTGCCGCAGCCTTTCTGGCTCGGTGCTGCCTGTGGCGGCGGCTCGTGTAGTGCTGCCCGCTGCGCTGCAAGGACTTGACAGACAGCAGATGACCGCCGCCATCAAAAGCGCACCGCTTGGGAGGGTCGACCGTAAGATAGCCTTACTGCGGTACGTTGAGCGGCTCCCGCTGCCGGACATTGCAGCACAGACACATTACAGCCGGACGGCGATAGGCTATCGACTGAAAGGCATTGAAAAAATGCTGGATGTGTGATATACTATCTATACCGTCCGAAGTAGAGTACACACACTTCGGAGAAATGTGTACAGAGAGCCAGCGGAAGAACGTTTACCCGCTGGCTTTTCTTTTTGCACGAATTGTGGTATAATTATCTCAACAAATCCTCCCGGCCTCTCGAAGAAGCGCATTAGGGTGGATATTTGAAAGGCTACGGCCTTTGTAGAGAGCGGCATTGCCTGTGGGCGATTCCGCTTTTGATTTTTTGTCTTATTCGCACTAGTTTTGTCGAAAGGCTTGCTATGCAAGCAAAACCGTGATATTTTAGTATTGCACTTCAAAGTGTGCACCTTTAATAGTTAAGCGCTCATGCGGATTTTTCCGTATGGGCGCTTTTCTTTTTTGTCCTTCGTTGTGCGTTCGTTGTCTCTCGTTTTCTGCCGATGCAGTACACTGGATGCACAAGGAGGGATGTTTTATGAGCTATTATCCGACACCCGGAGCGCCTTACGTTCCGCAACAGCCTGTCAATCCTTACGGCGGCATGGGCACGGCGGGTCTTGCCACTCCCCTGCCGAATACGCAGATGCAGCAGGTGCAGCCGCAGCGTCCGCAGCCGATGAATGGGCAACAGCCTGTTCAGCAGTCGGCACAGGATGGTGGTTGGCTGCTTGGCAGACCAGTTTCCAGCCGGGAGGAGTTTTTGGCGATACCGTCCGACCTGTACGGCAGATGGACATATTGCCCGGACTTGCGCAGCGGGGTGATCTATTGCAAGCGTTTGAATCCAAACACTGGTGAATCCGACGTGCTAGATTTTTACAGCCCGGGAGCATGGCGGCAGATGCAAGCGCAGCAGGCACAGCAGACCGCTGCACCGACACAGCAGTATGTGCCTATTGAGCAGTACAACGCTCTCGTGCATCGTCTGGATGAACTGGAAAAGTGGCAGAAGAGCTTTTCCAAGCCCGCTGCCACCGCGAAGAAAGGAGAATAAGCGATGTCCTCTCCGTTTGACATGATTACCCACAGCCCCATCATGCAGCTGGCAAATCTGGCTCGTGCCGGGCAAAATCCGATGGGGCTTATCCAGCAGTTGGGCGGTCAGAGTGCACCCATCATGCAGGGACTTAACCTGATTCAGGGCAAGAATGAAGCGCAACTCCGAACGATGGCGCAAAACCTCGCCAAAGAGCGTGGCATCGACCTGAACCAGCTGGCAAGCGTCCTGAACCTGACGCTGCCCCGATAAAGCATCCCTCTAAGCGAAACGCTTCTCAGTTTTGCGGACTTGACAAAAACCGCTTTTGTTTGGCTTCGCCCATCGCATACGGCGGTGGGATAGCATAACGCAAAACTGAAAGGAGTTTTGTTATGGACGATTTTGCAACTGGCTATCTGGCTGGGCAGGACGGCGGCAATAACAACAGCGGATTCTTCGGCAACGAAGGTCTGTGGGCTGTTATCATACTCGCCATCATCTTCGGCTGGGGCACGAACGGCAACGGTCGGAACGGCGGCGACAACGGCATGAACAGCTACATCCCCTATCTGGTCGGCACTGGCGCAACTGGGCAGGGCGGCGCAGACACTCGTGCGGCACTGTCTGAGGGCTTCTACCAGCAGGACACCTCTCGTTCTCTGGCTGGCATCCAGAACGGCATCTGCACTCTGGGCTATGACCAGCTGGCACAGATGAACGGCATCAACGCCAACATGGCAAGCGGCTTTGCTGGTGTGAATAGCGCCATCTGTCAGCTTGGCTACCAGAACGCACAGCTGGTGAACGGTCTGGAGCGCAGCGTGTCCAATGGTGACAACGCCATCAACCTTGCTATCATGCAGGAGGGCAACGCACGGCAGGCTGGTCAGACCGCACTTGCCACGCAGCTGGCATCTTGCTGCTGCGAGGGCAAGCAGCTGATCGGCGACCTGAAGTACACCATCGCAACGGAAGACTGCGCTACCCGTCAGGCTATCGCAGACAACGCCCGTGCAGTTATCGACAACTGCAACGCCAACTTCCGCAGCATGATGGACTACTTCACGCAGGATAAGATTGCTACTCTGACCGCTGAGAACCAGAGCCTCAAGTTCGCCGCTTCTCAGGATCGGCAGAATGCACTTCTTACCACTGCGATGAGCGCCCAGACCGACACCATCCTGAACCGTGTGAATCCTCGACCGATTCCCGCTTATCAGGTGGCAAACCCTAACGCTGGCGTGAACTGCTGCGGCTGCTACTAACCCACACACTCCCCGATAACACCGGGTGAACCATCGGGGCAGGGGGATTCACCTCTGCCCTTGATTTTATTAGGAGGAAAACATTATGGCTTGCAAAACAAGCTGCAAACTCTGCCCCCATCTGGTTTTGAGCCAGTCGGTGACGTTCGCTAACGATACGCTGACCATCAACATCCCTGCTGGCTCTTACGCAGCGGGAGAGAAGTATTGTCTGGTCATTGCTCAGGCTTTGCCGGATACAGCCACCATCAACGCCCCTGTGGTCATCACCATTGGCGCAGGAACCACCGCATACCCTCTGACCGACTGCAACTGCGCTCAGGCAACCGCTGAGAGCATCCACACCCGCACCCGCTACGCAACCCGCGTGGCAACGTCTGCCACCGGCACAGGCACGTTCAAGTATCTTGGCTGCTTCTGCCGTTCCCACGCCGGTGCGCCTGCGTCCATTTCGTAAGGAGGTGTAGATTATGAGCAAGACTAATTTTCGCCGCATGATGATGCTCCGTGACCACGACAAAGACCGTAAGCCGGAACGTGACCGTCTTGAGGAAGAGCGTGACCGCAGGGAGCGTGAGATGGAACGCCGTCTGCGTAAGCTGGAAGGCGGCAACGACCGCTATCCTTACTATCCGCAGGAGGAGAACCGCTATCTCGACCCCTACCCCGTCCCCCGCTATCCTGACGTAGAGTATGGGCGCAGGATGCCGCAAATCGGCTTCTCGCAGAACGGAGACTGGGACAAGCGGTCTGGTCAGTATGAGCGTGGTGGCGCAGACAGCCGCTCCATCAAGATGCCACGCCAGCACCTCACCCACGATGAAGCGGAGGAATGGTGTGACAGCATGGTGAATGCTGACGGCACAAAAGGCTGTCACTGGACGCTGGAACAGACGCAGGACGTGGCCAAGCAGCGCGGCGTGACCTGCGATAAAAACGACTTCTGGGCTGCCATGAACATGATGTACAGTGACTACGGCAAGGTTGCAAAAATGTACAGCGTGGACAACACCAACTTCTACGCAGACATGGCCGCAGCGTTTTTGCAGGACAAGGACGCTGTGGATGGCAAGCTGGTCGAGTACTGGGAATGCATTGTAGAGCACAAGTTCTGACTACTTTTTGACAACTTCGGGATTGATATTATCCGCATTTATTACGCAGTATCCGTGAGTATCCGCATTTTCAAAACAGCAAAAATCCGCATGAACACTGGATTTTCCAGCATTCATGCGGATTTTCACGTTATGCAGAAGAAGGGACTTGAACCCTTCGTACATTTCGTTGTCACGTTATTTATTTCACGGTGACTACTTATGTACATCTTTACATCCGGCTTTATCGGTAACGTAGTCGTTCAGCTGGTCGATATACTTGCGGTCCTCCTCGTCGCGGAACTGCTGGTAGATCCGGCGGGTGGTCATGATATCGGCGTGACCCATCAGCTTTTGCGCCACCATGTCCGGCACGCGGGCGTAGTAGAGGTTCGAGGCGTACAGGTGGCGGAACTGGTGCGCGGTGACGGTGGCACGGTACACCTTCCGCGTAACTGTGGAAGCCGGGCGCGTGGAGGTGGCGGGCTTTTTTATCTCGTACATGTAGTAATCCGTCAGGCCGATCGGGCGGCAGTACATGACCCAGCGGGCTCTGTACTGAGACTGCGTCAGCGGCTCGGCACAGCCGGACATGACATAATCTGTCGGCTCGTGTCCCTCGGCACGCGCAATCAGCGCCGGACGGAAGGGCGAGAGGATGGGCACATCACGGTAGCCGTTGCGGGACTTGGGTGTTTCAAAATAGGCGTTGTTGTAGTCCCACGGCATGGCTCCCCGCACATGGATGCACCCGGCGGCAAAGTCCACATCCTTCCATTGCAGGGCGTTGGCCTCTGAGACGCGCAGGCCGGTATACTCGAACAGCTGCGCCCAGAAACCACAACCTTCCGGGTGCGCGTGGATGATCTGCTGCTGCTCGGCGGTGGGTTCATCCCGGCGGCCGCGCTTCATCCCGGCGGGCGGAGCAGCCAGCAGCACCGGGTCGCTTGTGCCGTGGTAGTTTGCACACCAGAACTTGAACACGCAGCTCAACACGCTTTTGGCGTTGGTGATGGTGTGCAGGGACTTTCCGCTTACCTTCATATTTTCCATGAGCCCGCACACGGCCTGCGCATCGATCTCCTGCATGGGCGTGTCGCCAAAGTGCTCGGTGAAGATTTTTAGATATCTTTTATAGGATTTGATGGTACTGCACTTGATAGGCGTGCCCTGCCCGGTGATGTAGTCCCCATAGGCCTGCGCCATCTCCCGGAAGGTTGCCCCGCCGTTCTGCTTTTGCTCGTCCAGGATGATCTGGCGACAAGTCGCTTCGTACTTGTCCTGCGCCTCGGTGATGGTTTTGCCGTAGAAGAACCGGATGCTGCCATCCGGCATTTTGCGCTTCAGCTGATATCGGCCATCAGCGCGTTTCGTTCTTTTTCTTGGCATCCTCTATCGCCTCCTTGTTTATGGAGTAGACGTCCTCCATGTCTTTTGCTGCTGCCATTCCGCAATCGCGGGCTTGGCACAGCATTTCAATATTCGGCTGCAGACCTTCCGGATCCACATCCGTTTTTGTCGCCATAGCTATTTCATAGTGGCTCAAGATCGTGTTGACTACGGCCACCCTGTCCCGCAGCGGCGTGTGCAGGTTCGCCACCATCTCGGTGAGCACGCTCAGATGGTCCGACCCATGCGCACCGTAGCGGATGTACAAGAGTGCGTCCACCTCGTAGGCGCTGCACTCTTCGATGGCTTCATGCAGCATTCGGCGTTTTTCTTTGTCGGTGGGGCTGTCTTCCAGCCGTTCCAGCAGACCCGGGTGGACGCAGGAATCCAGATACCGCTCCAGCGAAACGCCGCAGCCCACAAACCACTTCATCATCATCGGAAATGATATTGCGTTAATGCCGCGTTCCCACTTGATTACGCTTTGTCGGCTTACTTCCATGCGCTGCGCAAGTGTTGCCTGACTAATTCCCGCTTCTTCTCGTGCCCTTACCAATGTTTCCGCTACGCGCAGTACCCAATCATCCATTTCCCAAACATCCCCTTTTATTCGACACAATTCAAAAATTCGATGGTTTATCCGTATTTTTTGATTTACCATAAACTTCCAAATTTTGTTGTCGATTCTGTACCAACCGCTGTGTTATAATGCAATTGTCAAAAATAACCAAAAGGAGTGCAAAATAATGGATAACATCAAGGTTCCGAACGAAATCCCGGAAGATATGGTAATCATTGACGGTATGCCAGCATCCAAGCCGCAGAACGCCGATGGAAGCCGCAAGCCGTGGGAGGGCTAAGTTATGACCAACACAAAAACCAAAGAAGCCATGCTCTACACCTACGCACAGGACAACGTGCGCAAGCTTGTCTACTACCTCTCGCAGGCCGGGGCTGACGGCTCTGCCTATGATGCCGCATACCAGATCCTGAATGCCGCCGTTAAGGATCGCGATGCCGGGCGCAACCCCGGTGCGCGGTATTGCAACGTCAATGGGCGCATCGTTGCAGCACCGGCAGTGTCCACTTGTCCGTGTGAGCAGGAGCATTAACTGAGCCGTTAATCTTTGTCGGCCGGGCATTCAAGGTGTCCACTGTGGACACCTTTATTTTTTATTAAGTTTTTATCGCATTTTATCTATAAATCAGTTCCGCAGTGCTTTTTCACGCACTTCCGGTGTAACGGCTTTCAGCAAATCGTAAAGGTCAATAATATCGGTGATCGCCTGCCGGTCCTGCCCCGTCCATGTGTAATCGAACTTGTTGTAATCCACGCCCTCAAAACGCATGATAACGGTATCGGCGCTCAAAAGGTTCCGCAGCCATTCAACTTCACTGTCTTCCATTTCAAAGGTGGCCGCTGCAAACCATTTACCAAGCTTTTTGTCGTATCCATAACCGGAGTTATCATAACCGCAAGTGTAAGTGTACTTATAATCTCCACCGCGCAGAATGATGTCGTCAATATCCAGCTTGGAAGAGCCCATGTAAGTGAAATCTTCCCAGAAAACAATAGTGTTCCCCTTGTCCCAGATATAGAGGTTGGGGCCAATGCCACAGGTCTTGCGCTTGTCGATGCTTTCGTAATGCGGCGTTTTGATAGCCCACCGGTCTTCTACTGCATCATAGTCAACACTGCACTTTGCAAGTGCATCCTGAATACCGAGAATCTGCTGTGCTTCTGCCAGCACACCAAAATTGGTGACAGCAGCTTTTCCTGCATCATCCAACTGGTTGTAGGCATCCAAAGCAGCCACGATTGCTGCACGTCTGCTGCGCGTGACCGTGCCGATCTGGCTGATCAGCGCTTCCACCTGCTCCGGGGTCACAGCGCTATTCTGCTGCGCAAGCACCGCAAAAGGGACGTTCCCGGCGGGGCTGGCGGCCAGTGCGGGCAATGCGGTGCCCGCCAGCAGAGCAGCCACCATTGCGCCCGCCACAACAACTTTGCATTTTTCCGCAATTTTCATTCGAAATTCCTCTTTTCTCTTGATTTTTTAAGGATAACAGTTGTAACATAGAATTACCAAATACACAAAAAGGAGTGTTTCTTATGCCTGACGCTGAATTTCTTGCCTACCTGAAAGAGCACCCCGCGCTTTGGGGCATTGTAATGGGCGTTTTGCTGGAGCATTCCGAAACCGAAGATGCTGCACAGGCGTCCTGAACCGGTTTTTTACACCAGAAAGGAGACTTTATATGTTTGGAACTACCCGCAAGAAGGATGTTTGCGAGAAAGACACAAGCAAATTTTCGGAAGAATTTCCCATACTTCCTACCTGCTCAC
>CYGL01000714.1_pt1 | contig 10880 bp, 18 predicted proteins | sample 485531 | NCBI WGS metagenome assembly CYGL01 (sample SAMEA3497897, study PRJEB9818) | human gut metagenome | reverse complement strand
AGCAACTGACCTGCTGGTAACACCGCCACCGGTTGTTGAAGAGAAGTACAGCTACAACGGCGCGGTGTACACCAAAGCGCAGTTGCTTGGTATGCCCGGCTGGAGCGAAGAATTAATCGCACAACACTGTCAGAAAGTAGCATAACCACAACACCCCGGTGTGAGCCGGGGTAATTTAACTGGAGAGATGATGAAACATTGCATGTTAGACCTTGAGACAATGGGTAACGGTAATCGTGCCGCAATTATTGCTATTGGTGCTGTTATTTTTGATGCTCAGAATGTTGAGCAAGAAGGGTTTTACGCACAAGTGTCGCTGGATAGCTCAGTGCGTCAGGGACTTGAAATGGACACTTCTACAGTGCTGTGGTGGTTGCAACAATCCGATGTAGCACGTGCTGCATTTGAGAACAACGAAAAAGCCCAATCTCTAGCAACCGTTCTTAATGATTTTGCAACCTGGTTGGGGCAATTCCACGATGTTCAAATGTGGGGAAATGGTGCCGCATTCGATAACACCATTCTCAGTGCGGCATATCGTAAATGCGGACAAGTTCAACCATGGAAATTCTGGAATGACCGTTGCTATCGCACAATGAAAGCGCTGTTTCCAGACGTTAAGTGCGACCGTTTCGGCACGCATCATAATGCGTTGGATGATGCGTGCACACAAGCGTGGCACTTGATTGAAATTTGTGAAAAGCACGAGATGAAATTATGACCGAACAAGACCAACGACTGAAACAGTTTGATGAGAAGCTAGCCGAACTTAAACGCGCCATCAAACAGGTGCAGGAGCAACGCCGGGAATACATCAACCGGAGAGGGCTTAACAAATGTTCAAAGTAGGCGATGTGGTTCAGCTCAAAAGCGGCGGACCGGTGATGGTTGTTATCAGCACATCAATCATCGGCGCAGAATGTCAGTTCTACAACGAGAAACGTGGTGAATATGACTCGATTGTTATCATACACGAAGCGCTGGAACCATTTTTAGCCCCTTAACTGGGGCTTTTCTTACAGAGAGGAACAGAGATGCACTATTTATCAAAATGCGAGGATGCAACCTGCGACAAAACTTATCCCGCTGACCTCCACAATTGCCCTCACTGTGGGGCTGATTCAGCGTTCTCCAGCATTGCACCACTGGACCCGCGGGACTGGGGATACGATTTAGAGATATACAAGAACATTTTCACCGCCTCATTTATTCACGCTGCGACGGGTATGGAGTTAGTCTTCGAAATCAGTGACCGCAAAAACGAACAGTCGCAATTAATCGAATTCGTGTTCAACCTGGGACGTAGTAAAGCACGTGGTATTGGATTTAATAATCTGGCATTTGACTATCCAGTGTTGCACTACGTGGTTAATGCGCCCGATTGTACACTGGAACAGATTTACGCAAAGGCGCAATCACAGATTAAGCCCGAAGGTCAGTGGCCAGAAATTATATGGGACCGCGACCAGATTTTCGAGCAGATTGACCTGTACAAAATTCATCACTTTGATAATAAAGCCAGACGTACCAGTCTGAAAGCGTTAGAAGTGGGTATGCAGTCCCCTAACGTAAAAGACCTGCCATTCCCGGTCGGAATGGTGCTAAACGACCAGCAGAAAGACATTCTTATCGATTATAACAAACACGACGTGCGAGAGACGCTGAAATTCTTTGTGCGTTCACTCGACAAAATTCATTTCCGCGAGGAACTGACAAAGCAATACGGTCGTAACTTTATGAACCATGCTGACACTAAAATCGGTAAAGATATATTTGTTCATGAACTGGAAAAGGCCGGGGTGGATTGCTCCGGGGTAACCATTCGTGAACGTATTGCGCTCACCGATGTGATTCCTTCATATGTCAAGCTGGAGACAACGGAGTTCACCGATATCATGAACAGAATGAAATCGGTAGTGTTGACCAAAAAGACAACAGGACGAATTACTGACTACCAAAGGCGTATTTAGTGACATGGTCGCCACTGTTGACGGTATTGAATATACTTTCGGGCTGGGTGGTATCCACAGTGGGATTCCGAACTGCATATATAAATCCGGTGACGGTTTTGTCATGAGCGCGCGCGATGTGACGAGTCTGTATCCGTCGCTCGCCATTAAAAACCGGTACTATCCTGAGCACCTGGGTGAAACATTCTGTGATGTGTACGAACAGTTATTTTTTCGCCGCCGCGATGCAAAGCGTGCGGGTGACAAAGTGGTTGACGCCACGCTCAAACTGGCACTAAACGGTACATTCGGGAACATGGGCAGTCGTTTTAGCCCCTTCTGTGACCACAAATGCCTGTTGAGCATCACCATTACGGGTCAGTTGAGTATGGCAATGCTGGTCGAACAATTACGTAAAGTCCCACAGATGACCATCGTGCAGACTAATACCGACGGTCTCATCCTGCACCACCCGGCGCAATACCTGGAACACGTGGACAATGTGTGCCAGTGGTGGATGGATGTCACGCAACTGAATCTGGAATGTGAGGATATCGCCTCGGTTTATCAACGAGACGTGAACACTATATTCAGGTTGGTACGGACGGTAAAATCAAGCGCAAAGGCGCTTACGAGTACAATTACCAATGGCATCAAGACCCGTCATCAATGATTGTTGCCCGCGCCGCACAAGCGGCCCTCGTACACGGTGAGGACATCCGCACGTTCATCACGCAGCATCGCGACCCGTTCGACTTTATGCTGCGAGCAAAAGTGCCACGTTCTGCACGTCTGGTAATGCGTTGGCCTGAATGGGGCGCTGAACAGGAGATGCAGAATACCACACGTGTGTTTATCTCGCGTAATGGTGGGTCACTGGTCAAGCTGTTACCACCAACCGGTGTACCGGGTACGTGGAAGCGTAAGAATGGCATCAAGGACGACGCGTACAATGCGGTAATGCGTGAGATTACCGGTCAACCGGGAGACCTCGACAGCATCGGTACACCTTGGGACGAGCGTATCCACACGAAGAGCCGCAGCAAGCATGATGCAGTGCGTGAAACCGGGATGTATGTCGGGTGGAAAGTAACAGAATGCGCAGATGCTAAGGACTTCGACTGGGGCGCGCTAAATTATGACTGGTATATTCAGGAGGCAGAAAAGTTAGTTTTACCGTTGACGAACGCGTCAAAGTAGTTTAGAGTTATTCATATCAACAACAGAGAGGGCAGAGAAGATGAGTAAATTATACAAAGCAGTTGACAGAAATAACCCCGAGTACGGTTTGAAATGTTGGTTAGTAAACGATAAAGGTGTCGCAGTAAGTATCCACCGTGGCGACGACATAAGAGAGATTAACGATTGTGAACAGTGCGAAGATGTGCTTATCTATTCGAGTTTAGAACGATTTAGCAATGCTATTGACCCAGTGCTAATTGCAGAGTGGTAACAAACTACCGGCGCGTCACTGCGCCGGATTTGATACGCGCCGACGCAATTCATCAAGTTCAAGCTGTGCTCGTTCAGCCTCCAGACGAGCAATGATTTCCTTTTCCTTACGCTCGGCGGACTCATTACGAATTCGCCGTATGTGGCCGTAAATCATTATGATGGTCAACAGAATACCGCACAGGGTGGCAAAGATACCGATAGTTTCCGGGGTGATACCATACTTAGTCATCAATCCTGTCACTGTCGTCCCGCTTGCTATCAATGTTCCGGCTTGTGTGTTTCCGGTGAAGCTCATAGTATTTTCTCGCTTTGATGTACCACTCAACGACCTGCGCCAGCATAAGGATGATGACCAGAGTTGTCGATATGAACTGCAATACCTCCAGCATCGTCACTATCCTTTTTCAGTATCGTGAGGATTGCCGCACAGTATAGCATCGTGAACATTGCCACATAGACGTCGAGTGGTTGATAGAAAAACCACAGGAGCCAGCCTACCAGATTAATCGACATGGAAACAATGCTGATGAGCATCATATCGAGAGACTTTCGGGATGTTCCGAACCGGTACAGAGTACCGGCTACGATGAAATCACAAAATGCGGCGAGGAAAAATAAATTGAACCATCCAGATTACCACACAACTCCTGAAAAAGAGTTGCTACCATCACGAAGAGAAACGAGGCTCCCCGGGGTCTGGCGATTACTGAGGCAATCAGGAAGGTGTACATTGTTTATTTGGTCCGGCGTTTTACTTTGGCACCGCCCGCATCACCGGTTTTACCACGGGGTTTAACACATGCTCCACCGGCATCACCTGCTTTACGTGGTTTAGTCTTGTACATTTTATCGCCCTTGTATGTTAGGATTAAACCTAATTGTACAGCAGGTGTTACCGAATGAAAAATCCTTTAAGTAAACAAATGACCGCCCTTCTTACCGCATTTGCAATGGGTGGTACGGGTACTGCGGTAGTCACGCAGACGGATATCCTCAATCAGTTCCTGAACGAGAAGGAAGGGAACAGGCTGACGGCGTATCTGGACAGTGCAAATCCTCCCATCTGGACCATCTGCCGGGGTGTGACGCGCATCGATGGTAGGCCGGTGACAAAGGGTATGCGGCTTACCGAAAAGCAATGCGACCTTCTGAACGATAAAGAAGCACAAAAGTCACTCAAATGGGTACGTGACAATATCCCGGTAAAACTGAACCCGGTACAACAGGTTGGTATCGCATCGTTCTGCCCGTACAACATTGGACCTACTAAATGTAAGGGGTCAACATTCTTTAAGTTGCTGCAAAAAGGCGACTGGAAGAACGCGTGCAAACAGATTCCTCGTTGGGTGTTCGATGGTGGTAAAGACTGCCGCATTAAAAGCAATAACTGTTCCGGGCAGCCAATTCGTCGGGAGCAGGAAGAGTATTTGTGCCTGTATACACTGGGGGAGACTAAACCAGGGACTCTCCCACATGAGGCTGGTAAATATAATTTAGGAGGCTAATATGCGTAACGTGATACTCGCCGGGGTAATCGGTAGCATAATGGTTGCAGTGTACGCTATGGGTTATTTTTCGGGTAAGAATGCGGTCAAGCTGGACGATTTCAAAGAATATAAGGCAGCCGTCGAAGCCCGTGACGCGCTGCAGGAAAAACTCAATGCTTCTGATGTGGAATTGCAGAAAAAGCAACAGGAACTGAAAGAAGCCCGGACCAAGAAAGTCGTTGAAAAAGTCATCGTCTACCGTGACCGAATCAAAGACTCCGCCACCGCTCAGTGTGTCAAAGATAGCGGCATCCTCGACCTGTATGATGCGACTGTAAAATGAAAAAACTTATCCTGCTGATATCTGTACTCGCTTTAACCGCCTGTACTCAGGAAGTGCGTAAATGCCCGCCTCCGTCTAATGACCTGCTCACACCGAGTGGTGAACTGTGGACAACCGACGGTGACCCCGAAAAGGCCGCTACGGTAATTCCACATAACGGGGAAGTTCTGATGGCCGACCGGGACAGAGTGTCCCGGTGGCAGAACTGGTGGGAAGGTTGTAAAACCTTATGAGTATTCTTCGATGATAACGATTCCCGGGCGTCCAGCGGCACCGTTTCTCAATGACTGAGATGGACCGTTGGAACACCCGGATGCTCCGGAACCCCAACCACCGCCGGTTACTGCCGGGTTGTTGATCGTCTGCACCGCACCACCCACGCCCATGAGCCCATCTGAGCCCCTGGAACCGATAGTGACATCGGTCGAAATGGCGAAGCCAGCGGCGGAACCCGGTCCAGGAACACCGAAGATGTTCCAGCCGGTAGGGGAATTACTGTTGGCGTTGGCGACGGGTTGGAATGGTGGGTTCGCCGGACCAGCTGGTTGACCGGCTTTACCACCTGGACAGCTAATCAAGGTACCCACGGACGTCGTTCCACCATCACCACCGTATGTAGATGAAGATGTACCAGCAGTACCTCCGGCACCAATCGTCACTTGCAGAGAATTAATTGCGGTGACATCGTAAATACCCTCGGCATAAGCACCGGCCCCGCCACCGTTACTCATTGATGTTTGTCCCGCACCCGTAGCTACCGCTGCCGAACTACCGCCACCACCGCCGACCGCTTTAATTTTCCACTTTTTGGCACCTGTGGTTTTCGACACCAGTGTATCGGTCGTGAACACGCGGACCGCGAGTAATCTTCCGGGGGTTGCGGTCATTAATGCATCATAGAGTTGACTGTCAGTCCCACTATCGACAGTCCCGTTCGGCGTAACACCTGCTACGTTGAGCACACGGGCAAAAAAACCGCTCATGTCGTTAGCCCAATCGGCTTCAAAATATGAACCATCTTCTGCTGTCGGTGATGTACGGTTTTTAAATGCACCCTGGGGTTGCTCCGTCGTGGGATTCTCAAACCGTCCCGGGTAGCGGTTGCTACGGTCTAAAGCCATTATTTAAACTCCTATAAATCCGGTCGCTTGTGCCAATGAGTCACCAAACTGAGTTGATGAGTCACCTGCCTGTACGTAATCATAAGCCTCAAGGAAACCATTGAATTTTACACCCTGCGGCTTCGGAACGAAAGAGGCATTGACGAGTGCCCACCGTTCGAGGTCTGTGATTTGCCCGTAGAATTCTACGGAGAAACTCATGTCCTCACCATCAACCAGACGAGTAACCTGTGCGTTAGGTAACAGGAAATTCATCCCATTAATAATGTCTTCAATAGTCGCGTACGAGTTGTTTTTAAAATCTTGGACTTAATTGCGAGACGATACAATTTGTCCGACATTGCCATCGACTGGTCAACAGATGGCACACTACACATCGCAGAGGTGTCACCGAATTCAGCCGGACCATTAATATCGCTGGCACACATTGCAGTTTCCATTGTGACTTTACCCATAAAATCCCGGGGTATCACCACAATGCGCCCAATAACGTCGAGTTGCTCACCTTGCGCCGCATCAATCGAATATATGGTGCGGACAGCTGCGGCCACGTCTGCAATCTGCGTAGCCAGACTTCGCGTGATGTTATACCACGCGACAGCCTTTGGCTTGTTACGATACTGAGCGTAGACGCGATTCGGAGCATCTGACTCATTTGCGACGTAGCCGCTGACAATTGTCAGCGGTACGAAGTAGGGAGCGGGGAAGAAGTTCATCGGTACCCACAGGGATTGACGGAAGATACACTAATGATACCCCGCGAATCTCTCATTAGTCAATTTAACTGCAAGTTTGGCGTGTTGTGGCGTATGGGTTAAGGGGTGCATCGATAGGATATGTGAGAAAAGGGCCGGAAGGCCCCTTTTATTAAACAGCCGTACCAGTAGCATCAACCCATCCTGAGTTAGCCGCATTACGCCATATTGGCTTATTGAGGGTTGTATCAAAATATTGCATGCCAGCAACCGCGGTTGAACTTGGTCTGGAAGCGGTTGTCCCTGATAAAACACGTATAACATCGCCAACTTCTCGCCAGATATTTGTTGCCGTCTTGACGAATCTGTAAACTTGACCTACCCTCATAGTTTTATCAGCATGATCTGCCAGATTGTTAACTAAAAATGATGAGCTATTAACAAGCGTAACAGTAGCTGATGCGTTTAGATAAATATCTACCTGCTGGCCTATCATACCCCCATCTAGTCCGGTTATTTGACTTAATGATGTAGTATTTATAGCGATGACACTAACCCCATCTACGTTAGGGGTTGTCGTAGCGTTACTAGTTACAGATAATCTACCTATTGTTGGAGTGTACTGTAACCCATACGTAGGCGGAGAGTTTATCCATCCTAATGAATGCCCATATGAAAAGCATTGATCAACCCATGGCTTTAACCTTAATGAAAGATAATCTACAACAGAAAAATCATACCCATATTTGTGTAAGCGCTGTTGTCCCGTACCGTCTACGGGAGCACTATCTGTCCACGCCAGACAGTTAGATGCCATTATGCGAGTTGCCCCGGGTAATGCTTCAAAACCTGAATACAATCCATCCCCAGTGCGTGAGTTGTTATAGGAATGGCATGTGTCCATCATTACGCCGTTAATGAGGTATCCTGGTCCAACGTTGTTATCCGCTCGGCATCCCCACATTTTATGATGAACTGAACTAGCGCTAATATATATCCCTGTTTCAGATATCTCTCCCATTAGTGCAGAGACATAATGGTTATTGCCGGCTATTTTTATACCGCAGATATACGGCGCAGCATTCGTTATTGAGCCAAGGCCTTTTACCTGTGCGTTACCTTCCAGTCGGTGAATCTGACAGTCTGATGCACCAGATATCTCGATGGTTCCAACATAATCAGAACGAACACGGTTTTTTAGGCATTCGTTAGCAATAAGGTCTTCAAAAAGACCAATGTTGCCGCTTGCTTCCAACCCCTGGTCCTGAAATCCGTAAAAACTGCAAGACTTGACGCATATTTCAGGCCCACGAAGGCGCACACCCCCTGTGCTATTAGTGGCGTCTTTCGCGTCAAAATCTATACCAATTATGCCAAAGCTACGGGAAGTAACATCCGATTGTGATGCGGTTGCCGATGATATAATCCAGTCGTTAGCAAAGTTTCTGAATCTCGTAGACCCAGGGTTAGCCGATACTGAAAAAGCCCACGGCATGGCTCGCCGAACGGATGGTCCTCTTGCACCAACCAATATAACATTCGGTTTTGTTTTGACATTCAAATAATATTGACCAGCGGGGCAATGTATGGTTGCACCACCCATCGTATTTGCTGAATCAATCGCCGCCTGCACGTAAGAGGACAGGTCTTCTGTGCTGGTGAAATTAACAATAGCATCATGTTTTTCCACGGGTATAAAATCGAAGAGATTCAGCGCAGTTTTTAATCTTGCATACACGGTATATGGGAGTGTTCCAGAATTCCCTTGTTTATACCCAATCAAGGATGAGCCACTTTCCGCTGAAAGATTTTGTCGCAATAACTGGTCAGTGCGAGGTTTCCAGTTAGCGTCCGCCGTCGGGTCTTCCCCCGCCGATACAATTTTTGGCAGAGTGCCCGACCATGAATACCAGTTATTGTCCGCCGGGTTGTACACTGCTTTATTGCGGTCGGTACTATCGAGCGTCCCACCACTGGTAAAATCGAAATCAGCGGGCTCAAATGTCGAATTCATCAACGCATTTATCGCCACAGTGGCTGAGGCTGTGGCGTCATCGGCCGAACTAGCAGCACTATTTGCACTATTAAGTGAATTCGTAGCACTGCCTGCAGCGGCTGTAGCTGAAGCAGCAGCACTTGATACAGCCGCTGATGCTGCTGCTGTCAAATCATCAACCTGCTGGAAATTGTCATCCAGTTCGTCCCACGTTAAGGGTCGACCCAGGTCTGCGCGTTTGATAATGGTCATACGATGGTCACCGTGATGTTTGATGTTGTCCAGCGGGATAATTCGTTAAAGTCAATGGTAACATTCGTGGTGCCGCTATTCAACGTCATACTGCTAACGTAACTGTTACCATATGAACCAATGACTTTGTTGATAGGCGTGTAAAGCGAACTGTATGGAACTGTTTCACCGATGTCAAACCCGTCAGGCTTAAAACCGTACTCCGTCGGAATCAGACCACCCGCGGCGTATTCCATGATCGCATCCTGAATGAGTGGTTCAAGGGTTGCCTGAGACGGTAGAGAACCATCATCTTTGATTTCAATAGCTACAACCATGTCCACATATACGGGGCGACTGAATTTGATATCTTTGGTCATCGTGGGGTAAGTAGGCGATGTGACCGTGACTGTTACACCTGTTCCAGCCTGATAAAGTGTGACGCCCGGATTTTTTTAAGGTAGATAGCCATCGCTACGTCGTCGTCCGTACCACCGTCGATAATGGGTGCAATACTGTGACCCGGCTGACCGTTGCTGTCGGTTGTGGCTTCGTCGTTCTCATAGACACGAACACGGCGTACACCATCCACATTGAACAGTTGACCCAGCATTGAATCAACCTGGTTACTACCCGGCAGACCCACAGCCGTTGCTCGTTTAAGGCGTAATGACCCATCCGATTCAGCAGATGTACCGGGTGTTGCGGGAGTAGGGTTATTAACTGACACCAGTCCAGCAACCGTGTCAACAATGGTCGTGATAGTATTGGCGTCCGCTTCGATTTCACCAACTGTGGTACATGTGATATCGACCGTTACGGTACCTGAACTATCCAGCGTCCACGTCTGGTCGAGCGTAAATCGATAACCCGTCACAGATGATTCAAAGCGTGTACCTGCGGGAACCTGAGTACCGGGTATACCCGTTAACACGAACCCCGTAACAGTGGACGCGGTACCTTCACTCCTGACGGTACCTGTCAGCGCGCAAATCACATCGAGGTCATAACCACTGGCTTTGTTCGGGTCTTTGGAGTTGTACGCCTGTTGCAACACTTCATCGAGCGCGGAGAAGATTTCAGCATCGTGCGCTATCTTCAGCCCATCCGGTGTGGATGGGTCGAGATTCCAGTTACTGTCGATGTCCAGATATAACTGTTGTTCTTCGTCGAACCAGTCATTCTGTGATTTTACGCTATAGCCGGTACTGGTTAATTCAGCCATTCTCGGTCACCGTTAATAATCCGTAGGAGGTCAACACGCTGGCGGTGACCGTATAAGTTTTGTTGTCGATGTCGAAATCGGTACTAAAACTGGTTAACTGCAGGACACCTGGAGTACCGGAGATGCGTTCACGGAGGCGTGCTTCGCGGACATCCATGGAAGTTTGTTTGTCGAGTATCTCCTGAAACCATGGTGTACCGTCGGTCACATCCCGGAAATACTCACCCAGGAACAGGCGCAGACGAGTACGTATCGTCTGTTCTATTTCCAGTTGTTCAGTGATGAACATCGAACCCTGGGTAACGATGTCACCATCTTCATCTAATTTACGTACTGTCATCAGTTATTCGGCCCCGTATTAGAACCACCGGAAGCAAC
>CYGL01000712.1_pt1 | contig 10882 bp, 17 predicted proteins | sample 485531 | NCBI WGS metagenome assembly CYGL01 (sample SAMEA3497897, study PRJEB9818) | human gut metagenome | reverse complement strand
CTTGGTGGCCCTCCGGGTATTCCTCATAAAAAAGTCAAAATCAATGGCTCCGAGGTTGTTGAAATGAACGATGGCGTACAATACACATATAATTTTGATACAGATAGTATTACTTACGACAATTAGGATACTGTAAGGGGAAACAATGCAAGCAATATCTAACTTTCTATACGAGGCATGGCGGACGTTGACGGATTCGTTTGTGCTTAAGGCCTTACCTGCATGTGTTCGACCTACTTAACTATCACACTTAGGGGGAGTGAATGGATATATTGAATGACATTATACTAATGCTGATTAGTGGTGTGTCACATGAGCATATTGTCAGTATGGGCGTTATCATCATCTTAACGACTGTACTGCTGTTCATTGACGCAGCGCAACGCATTACAGCGGAGGTGCTTAGGTACAACAAGGATAATCACAGGAACAATACACCTATTACATTACTTACAACGCTCGCATGGTATGGATGGGGGAAGGGTGGATATGTTGACGCGACTACAGGGCTGAAACGTAGGTACCTAATGAGTGAACGCTTACGATCCGATTTACTGACGAAGTTATGCGTTCAGTACCCAGCCTGGATGCTCTTATCGATAGTGTTTGAATCCCTACCGGATATCCCTATTCCGAATACGGAACTATTCATCGACCATATCATATCCTTTATGTTTATGCTGTTTCCGTTCTTCTCCGAATGTTGGTCAATTATTGAGAACTTACGTGAAATGGTTGAAGATGACCTCATCGACTTTGGAAAGGTATTCCAGGGCGTATTAGAGATTATCAGAGCATGGAGGGGCAATGGATAAGTTAGCTATCATTAACCGCATCAAGCGGTCATATCAGTCCATCCGAATAGCTGGCATACGGCCAACTGGAGTATTAGCAACGAGGGCGCTAGTCCTCGTCATGCTAGTACCGATGATACTCGTAGTTGCCCAGTATGTTCTATCAACGATTAGAGGATATGTATCGCCTGAAGCCAATCAGCTTATCGATAAGGGCATACTTATCATCGACCACATATTCGTTCCGTCGGTGCTTATGTCTATCGTCGGACTGTGCGGCATGTTCATCGATAAGGACCATAACGGGATACCGGATAAGCTGGAGGAACCGAATACATTGCCAATGAATCGACCTAACATACAACAACTATCTGATGACGTTAACCATGACGAGAGGGGGAAATAAATGTTTAGACAAATTACAATGGACGAGTTACAGTCCTTAGCGCTAGATGCATATGGACAAATTGAAAAGGCCTACCTTCACTGGACAGGGGTCAAGGGTGGTAAGCACTTCAGGGATTACCATATCAACATCGATCGAGACGGCATAATGTGGACCGATATGGAGGCCTTAACTGATTATAAGGAACACACCTACATGCGCAACAGTAACGCCGTAGGCATAGCTATTGAAGCGTGTTGGGACGCCGTAAGTGAAAATAATTTAGGTAGCGAACCACCAACAAAAGAACAGTTGGCCACCATGACACAGATTATGGCGGTGCTCACTATAAATGCTGGTGTGCCACTTGACATACAACATCAAATGACACACGCTGAAGCGGCCGATAATAAGGACGGCCTAGACCTCTATTATTTAGATCCGACTGGATTCCCAAATAACACCTACGGCCCAGACTCCAATGTTGACCGATGGGACCTCTTAGTGTGCCACGAAGGTGACGAACGGTGGAGCGGTGGCGACTGGCTACGGGGCACTGCTCGATGGTGGGGCGCTCAGTGGGGCAGTACGATTTAGGAAGGAGCAATTATGTATGAAACTAGCAAGAACAAAATTATATCTGCGGTTACTCGTAAGCGCGTTATTCTTGGTGTGCTTAGTGTTCTTATCATCTGTTTCGCATGCAGCCTCATTAGAGGGTACCTCGACACAAGAGCCGACTATCAGCGTACCCGTGAGCAGTTGGAACGAACTCAAAGGGCGCTTGATGAAAGCAGAAAGCTCAATCGACAGCTCCGAGAAAGCGTTGCAGCAAGCCAACAACTTAACCGCGACGCAGGGCGACGAATTGAGCAGGCTCAAGACTATCAACGAGAAACAGGGGCAGGAATTGAACGCCTTGAAACAAATCAACGAGAAACAGGGGCAAGAATTAACGAAAGCCTCCAATCTCTTGACGACGCAAGAAGCGAAATTGAACGAAGCCTCGACATCATTAGAAGAATTGACAGAACAAATCAAACGCAACAAACGAACAGAACAACGCCTTAAACGGCAACGTGATACATGGGCAATTAGTAATGCTGCATTATTCCTTACAGGTGTGTTGCGTAGATAGACGGAGGTGATCCAATATCTCCATAGCGTGTAATGGTGGATACACGCAACTATAAATAAAGGAGCCTACTAACCTAGATTGAATCTATGTTGGTAGGCTCTATTTTTGTTTGTAAAAATCATAATAAATACTTGACTTTATACACGATATAGGGTATAATATAATTGTAAGGAGGTGATGATAGTGGACATAATAGAAAAGCTAACAAGTTTAGCAAATGCGTTAACGCCACTGGTACTGGCACTAGCAATACTAAAACTTGTTAGCAAGGAGTAGTAAAAAGCAGGCGGGTGAAAGCCCCGCCACCTTTTCAATAATATTGTAAATCAACGAGGTGACTTATGCAATATGTAGAATGGTTGATTAATATAGCAACTATTATTATTTTGATACTAGCTGTTAAACGTTTAGTTAGAAGGTGATGAAATTGAAATTTGAACTAGATGATATCATGACAACGCAAGAGGCTGCAGAACGTTGGAATGTTACTGCTGATGCATTGAAACAGAATTGTAGAGGGCGAGTAAAGAAAGGCTTTTTAGAAGGTGAGTTTAGAAAGTCTGGAAAAATGTGGCTTGTAACAAGGCAAGGCATGGAACGGTTGTACGGAAAAGAATCCGATTTAAATCGTGTAACAGAGGACGCGTCAGAAGGTGATTAACCCTTTAAATCTCTGCAAAGTTTGTAATGGTTGCTTAACCGTTGCTCAACCTAAAATTAAAGAAATTCAGTATTTATGCGGATAGATAGGTGTATTTAATTATCTCCGCTGAATAAGAACGCAAACATAGAAAGCCAGTAAACACTTATGTTTACTGGCTTTTTTATTTTTCAAAATTGGCAAAAATCACTACATTTCGTCAGCGTTGCTCAACCGTTGCTCACCCTTTAGGAGGGCCTCGCCGTATGGTAATCGGTTAACTGCATCAATGTATTGTTGTACAGTTTTATGCGTGTACACTTCCTGGGTGATATTATCCTTACTTGAGTGGCCAACGATCCGTTTGATTATAATTTCATCGATTCCGATATTGCTGGCCAAGGAGATGAAAGTATGACGGGTGTCATGTGGCTTATGCTCACCTAAGTTAAGATTTTGACACATACGCTGCATTTCTCTGCGGTAGGTGTCTTTATGTATTACCTTATCTAGTAAGCACTCTACACGCTTAAATTTGGCTTGCTGATATAGTTCCTTGATGAAAGGGTAGATACATTCCGCGATCGGTATGCAACGGTCTTTACCGGCTTCCGTTTTAGAACCGCCAATCATGTATCGTTCTTTCAAATGGATATTATCAAGCTTCATAGTCTGCAATTCGTTCAATCTGAGGCCCGTATAGGCGTATATCAGAGTTAGCTTAACAATTATATCGTCGGAGTGCTGCCAAAGGGCGTAGAGAGCCGAATTTGAAAATATGTTAGCTTTCTTGATAGGCGTAGCATTTTTATTGATGATAATATCAGAGAAGTAGTTCCTAGGTATGATTTCTTGTTTTACAGCTAAGGTACCTACGGATACTATAATAGCCTTAATAAGCTTTTGATATGATTTAGTGTGTGTCGAATTATCGAATATAGGTTGGAAATGTGCAGCACGCATATTCTTCATCTCGATATTGTTAAGATGGCTAACCATCTTTTGTATTGTATGGATGATCTTCATTCGACCAGCGGACAATCCCTGGCGTTCGGCTTCTTCAATCCGCCATTCAAAGCATTGGCCAAACGTAATTTTGCGTTGCTCTTCTTGCGGTGGATTAGTAGAGTAGAGGGCGAGGGCTGTGTAAGCTTCCTTTTGCGTGGCAAACGTTCCTATCGATTTGCGGATTGCTTTGCCGTTAGCATCATACCCATAAGTTACCACCGCCCTATAGGGCTTGCGTAACGGCTTATGCTTCATTTTGTAAACGGATCCTGTTCCGTTGGCTCGTTTCATGGCCATAATTTCATATCCTTCCTATAACTAAGCCCCTATCTGTAGTAGTATCGGATAAGGGGCTTTAACTTTTATTTAAATTGAAATCTGTTTAAGCCTCTCCGTTAAGGTAGTTAGGTTACTGTAAGGCTTATTAGCATTGATATAATCGACGAGTTCAGGCTGAACCGGTGCCACATATATAGTGTGGTAGAAGAACGATTCAGGGAACATATTGAATCGGCGTGCCGGTGGTATGGTTTGCACGAGTTGCCAATGCGCCGGTACAGACTTCCCATTAGGGAAGGTAATCGTGGAGTTCTCTCCGCCCTGGGCGGATGTAAGGGTCCAGTCATCAAGAACCACATTGGTTACGGTAGTACCGAGTACAGACTCATTCCTAAACTCTATAGTTGGTCTAGGCCATAGGGCGAATAGGGCGATGCATATGGCGACTATAAGGATAATAAGAATAGCGATAATTGATTTAATCTTCATGATTATAAAACCTCCCGAAGTTAAATAATATGATGGTAAAAGTCGATTCCGTCGAGGTCGCCATCCTCAAGCTGTGACATCCTAACCATACGTTCGACTAAATTAACGTGCTGATCCACATAAAAATCATCACGGATAATATGGCTTAACTCATGCTTTATTTCTTCCCTCATACGATCATGAGGGAGGTTTTTGTTTATATAGATATTATGAGTATCTATATCCTCCGTTTCCTCAGATATAGCCTTAACACATGGTAAATTGCAGTAAATTATATTCACTACCAATACAACACACTCCCCATTTATGGTGCTTGTCAATGCATAAGTACCATTATTTATTTTTAGTATTTTAAAAACTCGTACATTCCCAAACATCTCATTGTTAAATACTTGTAATTCGTTCATTCAATCACGCTCCTTTTGTATGATATTTCGTACATTTAAAGTTAAAAAATTTGGTCTAATGACATATCAATATTCATTGCTTTTTTTAATTTCAAAAGCCTCTTTCAATGTAAAATCAGATTTGCCATTCATCTTTTCGTTTAAGGTTTGGTATCTAATGTTAGTTGCTTTCGATAGGTCTTTTCTTGTCCACCCCATTCTTGCTAATTCCGCCGTTTCTGGATTTGTATAATACCCTTTTTGTACATCTTCATCGCCTGGCATCTTCGCTAGATCATCAGCTGATATACCTAAACCTTTACATATCTTTATTATGTTATCGATAGATGCACCACCTACATTTTTTAGAATAGAAAATAATGTAGAGTGGGGTATACCAACATACTTTGCAAATTCACGTTGTGAGCCATATTCTTTGATTAGTGCTTTTAAGTACTCTTCTCTCGTCATAGTAATACTCCTAAAGTGTAATAATATTATTTACATACATAGAATAACATCATATGTCTGAAATATCAATAATTAAATCCGATATTTCAAACATTAAATAAATTTAAACGAAACTTCAACAAGATTTTATTGGACATGTCCGAAATATCAAGCTATACTAAAGCCATAGAGATGAACGAAATAACGGATATCTGAAACATTAAAACGAAAGGTGGTGATGATATGTACAAAAACTTAAATGCGGAATTAGCAAGAATGGGGTGGACAAGAAAAGACCTATCGAAAGCAACTAACATTAGATACCAAACCTTAAACGAAAAGATGAATGGCAAATCTGATTTTACATTGAAAGAGGCTTTTGAAATTAAAAAAGCAATGAATATTGATATGTCATTAGACCAAATTTTTTTAACTTAAATGTACGAAATATCATACAAAAGGAGCGTGATTGAATGAACGAATTACAAGTATTTAACAATGAGATGTTTGGGAATGTACGAGTTTTATTACAAGGCGATGAACCTTGGTTTGTTGCAAAGGACGTCGCTGATACTCTCGGGTACCAAAACGGTAGTCGAGATGTAAACCGACATACTGATGAAGAAGATAGAACAAAGACAATGGTGTTTGATGGTAATCAAAATAAAGAAACGATTTTGATTAATGAAAGTGGACTTTATTCATTGGTACTATCTAGCAAATTGCCAAACGCAAAACAATTTAAACGTTGGGTAACAAGTGATGTATTACCTAGCATTAGAAAATACGGCTCATACAGCATGGATATTCCTAGAACATTGCCAGATGCATTAAAAGCATATGCCAGTGAAATTGAAGCACATAACAAAACAAAAGCATTACTAGAGGAACAGAAACCTAAAGTATTATTTGCTGATGCAGTCAATGCAAGTCATACAAGCATCTTGGTTGGTGATTTAGCGAAGCTGCTTAGACAAAATGGTTTGGATATCGGTCAAAATCGATTATTTGAAAAACTACGACAAGAGGGTTACTTAATCAAACAAAAAGGCGAAAGCTACAATATGCCAACGCAACGTTCCATGGACATGAAATTGTTTGAAGTTAAAGAAAGCACTTTCACAAATCCAGATGGCAGCACACATATTACCAAAACTTCAAAGGTTACTGGTAAAGGTCAAATTTATTTTGCTAATAGATATTTAAGTGAGGTGCAATGATCATGACTAAAACAATCTCATGTATTCAAATGGCAAAAGTACTAGGCCGTACAACTACATCAATTCGTGAGTGCATAGCAAGAGACAAATTTAAATTTGCTCAATGCTGGAAAACGGAAGGTAAAAAAGGCCGTACCTTTGATATCGACAAAGAGGGGTTTAAAAACTTCCTACTAATTGAGCTTGGTTGGCCTAAATCTAAAGTAGATAGAGAATTTAAAGGAGCAGATATCTATGACTAAACTCTTCACAGAAATTGGCATATTTTGCCTTTGGATTTTGGCATTGGGTTTAAGTGCTGGTATTAGCTTATTTGTAATCATAAGCCTTATGAAATTAGCACTATAAGGAGTGATTGTAATGAACGTACGATTGAATTTCAGAAGAGATGCAGAAAGTTGGGTTAGAAGAATTGAAAACGAAGAGTTAGATGTCTCTGAGCAAAAGCGAGCACATGATTTCGCATGGAATGCTTTTAAATGGGATTGCGATAGTGCGTGTCAGATGGTTGTTGATGCACTAGCGAAAAGAGGTTGGTAATTGATGAATAAAGTATGTTACGGAATGAAGATTTTGGCAGCACTCTTAATAGTAGGCGGTATGGGTAGTCTTGAGATAGATAACATCGATATGTGGACTTTCATCTGTCAAAGTTTGTTAGGTGTAACAATGTGGCTACTAAGTAGCAAGTGGCAAGAAGAAATTGCATTTTATGAAAAAGAAAAAGAGCCTACCGTGAAAAGTTATTAGAAGAAGTTATCGGTAGACTCTTGGTAGAGTAATCGCTTAAATACTCTACCTGTATTGTACAAAATATAGGAGATTAAAACAATGAAAAACATGAACAAGAAAACTTTATTAACTGGTTTGATTATGGCATCTGTTGCTGGTACAGCAATGGCTGGTGGTGTTAATAACACTGTAAATGGTGGTTTTGGTGCTGATGCTGTGGGGAATGGTAATACCGTTACGGCATCTGCTACAAGTTCTTTTGCTGTAGGTTGGAAAAACACAGTGTCTGGTGGTAATGCTCTTGTTTTGGGCTCACAAAATACTGTGAATGGGGATAACTCTTTTGCTGGTGGCAATAACTCTAAAGCAGATGCTCGTAATACATTCGCATTTGGCAGTCACGCAGAAGCATTGACTGAATATACATATGCAATTGGTAGCCAAGCTCGCACCAATGGAACAAACACTGTCGCTGTTGGTAATGGAGCATACGCTAGTAATGATAATGCTATTGCTGTCGGTCCATCCACAGTAGCAGATGGAAAAGATTCTCTTGCGTTTGGTTCTCATGCAGAGGCTCATTCCAACCACGCAGTAGCTATTGGTACTGCGGTTATTACTAACAGTAGTGACAGTGTTGGCATTGGTCATGGTGTTACTACAAATGATAGTAATAGCGTTGCATTAGGCAATGGTGTAGTTAATACAGGGAATAACACTGTTGGAATTGGCAATGGGGTTACTGCAAACATTAACGCAGTAGCTATTGGTAATGGTGCTGGTGCTAACAATATCAATACCATTGCTATTGGTAATGGAGTCAACGCAAATAGCACTACATCTGTAGCTATTGGTTATGGCATTACTACAGACGGTAATGATGCCGTCAATATTGGCAATATTAACAAAGGTGCTACGAAAGATTCTGTATTAGTTGGTGCTTTTAATACTGTAAATCATACAGACCACCTTGATGACCCTACAGGTGATGTTCTTCTAGGTAATAACAATACATTACAAGATGGATATCATGGCGTAATGATTGGTAAAGATAATGCAATCAATAATGCTAACTATGCGATTGCTATTGGTAATGGAGCATCTGTAGTACAAGATGAATCTGTAGCGATTGGTCATAATGCAAAAGCTAATACAGTTCAAGGTACTTCTTCTATTGTAGTTAATGGAGAAACACATAACTTTGCTGGCACTACTCCAGTAGGTACTGTATCTGTTGGTGATGCTGGTAAAGAAAGAACAATTACAAATGTAGCTGCTGGTCGTATCGTTGAGACATCTACTGATGCAATTAATGGTAGCCAATTATACGCAGTAATTTCCGAATTGGAAACAACTGACGGCAAGGTTACTACTTTAAAAGATAGAGTAGACCGTCATGACCAACGCATTGATAAAAATGTACAAGCAATCGCTAAAAATAAAGAGAATATCAAAGATATTGCTATTGGCTTAAATATGCTAGGTGATGTGGTTAATGATCATGATCAAGCTATTGCTAATAATACAAAGGCTATTAGTGATTTAAACAAAGTTACTGATAATCATGGCAAAGCACTAGCTAATCATGAAGGCCGTATCCAAATACTTGAACAAGATAACAAAGATATCAAATCTGATGTAACTAACACTCAAAATCAAGTGAATATCAATACTAAAGATATTGCAGATTTAAAAGGTAAAGTTAGTAACGTAGCAGCAATTAAGAATGAATTGAATAACAAGGTCAACAATCTTGGACAACGTGTTAATAAATTGGGTGCATCTAGTGCAGCATTGGCCGGCTTACATCCTTTGGACTTCAATAAGGATGATAAAGCATCTTATGCCGTATCTTATGGACGCTACCGCAATGCAAATGCCGTAGCCTTGGGTGCGTTCTACAGACCTAATGAACGAACTATGATTGGTGCTGGTGTTAGCCTTGGCGGTGAAACTCAACTTACATTAAACGTAGCTTTCAAAACTGGTAAAGGTAGCGACTACTTAGCAGAAGCTAAAGACAAAGATAGCCGTATCTCTAAATTAGAAGCTATGGTGCAAAAACTCATGGCAGAAGTTGAGCAACAAAAGGAAAACAAATAACGAGGTGTAAATAATGGAAACTGTAGATGTAATCGTTCAACCAGCTATTGAACCACAAGTGATTGATAGCAATTTAACTTTAACTTGGAATAACGCAGAACTTGCGAAGTACCTTGAAGAAAAACTAGAAAAATACAACGGCTTAGTTGTTACGGAAGATAACCTAAAAGAAATGAAATCTGTATTAAAAGAGATTGTTTCTATCCGTACTAAGCTAACACGATTTGGTGCTGATAAAAAACGTGAGTTAAAAATTCCATACAATACATTTACTGCAGAGTTGGAACAAGTACTTGCGGTTGTAAGTCGAGTGGAAAACCCTATTGCAAATCAAATTGGAGAATTTGAGCAACAAGAAATGCTTAAACGCAAAGAAACAGTATTGAATATGGTTGAAGATAAGGCACAATCGTTAGAAATTAGGGATGAATACAAAAATCGAGTTGTACCAAATCCTAAATGGTGGGAGAACAAAACCGCCAAAATGTCAGATGTAGCACTATCTATTGAAGATATGTTGAAAAGGTGTTCTGGAGCAACAAAAAAAATGATGATGATCTAAAAACGTATGTCAAGCGGAAAAAAAGTCGTAAAATGATTAAGATGAAAAATCGACTTATTCAACCGAAAACTAATGCGTTAGATAACACCAAGTTCAGTATGAAGAAATTCAACATCGTGTAAATAATGTTCCATTTGGTGAACCTTGATAGTGGTTAGTTGCTGCGAGAGTTTGAAAAACGACTTAGAGATTGAACTGAAAAGCAAAAGCACCACAAGAACCAGTAGAACGAGTTGAAGAACAAGATGCAACATTGGAAGTTACACCAGTTGTAGATGAAACAGAAACAGTAACATATGTTGTTAAAAATATTAACGCAAGACAACGAAAAGCAATCAATGATTTGTGATTAAGCTAGGTGTGGAATGGAGTGAGATTTAATGAACAAAAGCGAAACGATAACAGAGATAGCGAAAGCACTATCTAAATTTCAATCGGAAGTATCTGACCCTGAACGCACAAAAGGAAAACAAATAACGAGGTGTAAATAATGGAAACTGTAGATGTAATCGTTCAACCAGCTATTGAACCACAAGTGATTGATAGCAATTTAACTTTAACTTGGAATAACGCAGAACTTGCGAAGTACCTTGAAGAAAAACTAGAAAAATACAACGGCTTAGTTGTTACGGAAGATAACCTAAAAGAAATGAAATCTGTATTAAAAGAGATTGTTTCTATCCGTACTAAGCTAAC
>CYGL01000711.1_pt1 | contig 10892 bp, 12 predicted proteins | sample 485531 | NCBI WGS metagenome assembly CYGL01 (sample SAMEA3497897, study PRJEB9818) | human gut metagenome | reverse complement strand
CATGATAGTCGACGAGCGGCAGACTGTCCACGTCGCTGATGACCAAATCGCGCGTGTACTGGCCGCGAACTCTGGCCGCATCGGCTAGGGTCGATGCCATGAACGCCTGCGCGGTGTCCTTGTCGGACACGCCACCCTGCGAACTGTAGGATTCCCACTTGCCCCAAGGCGTCGGAGCAGCCGGATTGTCCATGCGGAAAAGCAGATTATTGTCGCCCTCCACGAGAATCGTCGACGCGAGATCGCTGATGCTCTCCTCGTATGGAGCCTCGCCGATGTCACGGGCAAGCTGGAGCACGACCTGCTTGCTCAGGTCACGGCTCAATGCCGTACTGTCGGCGTTCCAGAGCCTGAGCGTCCTACCGCTTGTGCGCCAGTCGCAGCCGCCACCATTGACCAGTGAGCTGAGAATGGTCTGCAGGTCGGTGCCCAAGGAATAGTAAAGCGTGTATTTCCTCGCCCATGCCGCGCCGCCCGCGTCCTTCGCCGTGTCGAAGCCGAGGGTCAGGCCGGTGGCCACGCCACCACGCGCCTTATTTTCGTCGAGCAGCGTCTTGAGGATCACACCCGGATTCGACGAGTAGAAGGGCCTTTTGCCCTTGTTGTCGCCGTCCGTGAGCAGATGGCTGGAATCGTTGTTCTCCGCCTTGGACAGGAGCCAGCTGATCGACTGGCCGGAATAGGTGACGGTCTTGGTACGGTCGTCCGTCTTGCCGCTGCGCCCAGTGATGACATAGCGAGCGTTGTCCGGCTCACGATAGCCGGTGTCGTCCGACACCTCCACAGCCACCTCGAGACCGTCCGTCAGCTCTCGGTCAAACGCTTGCGCGTCCCCGGACAGCATCGAATACTCGATGCTGATAGCACCATCGTCATTGTGTAAAATGGACGCGCTGAAGCTCACCGGCTCCGCAAGGACGCCGATACGCTTGCCGAAGGGACGGTAGGCCACGAGTCGCGCATGAAGAGACTTGCCCATAATCACTCCCAGGAAGGTTTGAATCGGCACGTCACCGCCGACGTGCCGGACTGCTTGACCTGCAGCGCATAACTGCCGGAATCGACGGCTGGCCACACCTGCAATGGCTCGCCCGTCCAATCGATGCCGGACGTCACATCAGTGCCGCCATCCCACGATGTAGCGTTGCCTGCGGTCCAAGCGTGACGGTTGATCGTGTCGAGGTAAAGATTCGACGCATTCACGCCATTCCATTTGATGTCCGTGCCAGTCACGAGGTCGGTCACGGTCACAGATGAGACGTTTGAGAAGCGGAGGATGAGATTGAGCAGCGGAGCGTTAGAATACCAGCCCTCGCTGCCGGTCTGAGCCTTGCCGTAGAGGAAGACGCCACCGGCTGCGGGCAGTGAGGCGGTCTGCCAGTCACCCTGCCAGAAAACATCAGGCAGCTGAAAGACAGCTGTGGCCGCGCGGTGGTTGTTCCACGGTATTTCGTCACCGTCCGGCTGACAGGACGTGCATACCGCGCTAGCGGTCATACGTCGCGTCAGGCCGGTGGACGTGTCACGCTCCACGCGCGTCAGCGACGAGGCCAAGCGGCACAAGCGGTAAAAGCGGTGCATCAAAGTATCCGCATCAGGCCCGTCCGTAATGAATTTGAGCGTGATTTCAGGCGCGTCGAAAGCCACCGGACCGGATGGAAGCATCACACCACTTCTGCCATTCACCGTGACCGAATCAATGCGCGGGCTGATGTTCGTGAAATGGGTGGTGCCGACGATCAGATTCGAATGCTCACCAGTCAGCTGCTGACCATTGATGAGATAATCCGCGAGAATCATTGCACCACCCTTTTCGTTTGTGTGTCACCATTGCGGCATTGCCGCCGTCTGCAATTTTTGCTGCGTGCTGATGCTCGTCGGAGCGATCGCCGGATAATTGAAGGTCTGCTGGACATACGTGGTCGAACCACCGCCAGCATTGAGATTCGCACGCCCCGTCTTCGACGCATCCACGTCGAAACCACCGTTGATCTGCGCATTCATGCCATTGACCGTGCGCTGCACGTCTTTCCAGCCAGCCTTGAGGCTCTTATCAAAGCCCTGCATGATCGCCTGACCGGCAGGCTTGAGCATCACCTTGTCGTAGCTGAGCGGACCCTTATGTCTGACGATCCAATCGCCGATGCCACTCACAAAGCTCTTAACATTGCGGAATGCGGCTTTAAGGCCATTCAGCAGGCCATTGATGATCGACGCGCCAGCGTTCCACAGCCACGCGCCAGCACCGGCGAACACGCCACAAATGGCGTTTGGGATACCACCGAACCAGCTGACCACGTTATTCCACGCGTTCTCCACACCATTGGCGGCATTGGAGAAGAAGCCAGTGATTCTTCCACCAACTCCAGCGAAGAAGTTGCAGATCGTGTCAGGAATTCCCATAAACCAGTTGACGACGCTATTCCAAGCATTCTGAGCACCCTCGCCCGCGGCGGTGAAGAAGCCTGTAATGTCATTGCCGAGACCTGAGAAGAAATCACGGATGTTCTGCACGCAGTTCGAGAGGAAATCCGTGAACTGCTGCCAGAGGGCCTTGCCCTTATCAGTGCAGGTGAAGAAATAGACCGCAGCAGACGTCAAACTGGCGAAGAGAGAGATGACGAGGATGATCGGATTGGCGTTCAGCACCGCATTGAGCACGGCCTGAGCCTTCGAAGCGAGGCTTATGGCTGTGATCACGGCCTTGAAAACGCCAAGGCCCGTCGTGAGAGCCACGACAACCCAAGAAATAATCGGAATGATGGCCTGAACCAACGGAAGAAAATACTTCAGAGCTCCCGCAACGGCAGGGAGGATGTTCCGGACTATCGGCATCAATCCATTCACGAGACCGGTCACCATGTTCAGCACGATTTGAATGGCTGGGACCAGCGAGCCGATCAGCGTGGAGATTATCGGCGTCAGAATCGGAATGATCTCCGCAAGCACTGGAATCAGCGCCTGAACCAATTGGCCGAAAGCATCCATCAGCGTCTTGATCGATGGTTGGAGCGTCTGGAAAGCCTGCTTGAGGCTATTGAAGACGTTCGTCAAAACGTCGCCGAACTGCGCGCGCAGTTGCGGGCTTGTGGCGATAAGGCCTGCCAGAGCTCCAATCACCAAAGTGATGGGACCGCCAAGACCGCCGAGCACTTTGCCCAAGCTACCAAACATGCTGCCGATGATCGGCACTCCACTCAAGCCGCTCAACGCGCCACCAAGACCAGCCGCGCCAAGCAAGCCGGTCACTGCGGCGATGGGACCGGACAAGCCGGACAATTGGCCCGCGAAGCCGTTGAAGTCGATTTTGCCGATCTTGTCGGCGATCGCTCCGAACACTTTCTCCAGCGGCGGGCCGATCTTCTGCGCCAGCTGGGCAATCTTGTCGAACAGCGCGGTGATGAGCGGTTCGACGGCCTGCACCATCTTGATGACCGCGCCGCCGACACCGCCGAAAGCAGCGATGAGATCATTGCCGACAGAAGTCTTCAATCCGGCGATCTCATGCTGGAGAATGGTCATCTTGCCCTGCGGGGTCTGCGCCAATGCCTTGTTGATGCCGCCGAAGTTGGCTTCCAGCACCTGCGCGGCCATGGCTGCCTTTTCGGACGCGCTGCCCTCCTGCAGGACTTTTTTCTGCGCGTCCGTCATGGTCACGCCGTATTTCGACAGTGCCGTGGCGCTGCCGGTCATGACCTTGCCGAGCAGGTTGGCTATCTGCACGCCATCCTGCGCGGTCGCGTTATAGCCCTTGTTGTTGGCGATCATGTCCGCCAAAGCGGGCGTCAGCGTCTTGACCTGATCGGCCGTCAGCGCGAAGGTGCCGAGCTGTGCCTGAGCGGCCTTCAAGGTGCCGCCGGATATGACGCCGGTCTGGCCAAGCGTCTTGTTCAGGCTGAGCAGTGACTTCTGCTCTTCGTCCGTCCAATTGTTGTTTTTGGCGACCTGCTGGAATTTCGCGGTCACCTCTCCGGCCTTGAGCGCCGCATCGACGGACTGACGTCCGAAGTTGACGAGGTATGCGGCCGCTGCGGTGGCCGCGCCTGACACGACGGTGGCCATGCCCTTCGCCGCGTTGCCGATACCGGACACGGCCTTCGAAGCGAAACCGGACGCCTTGCCCACCCCAGAATGCAAGGCACTGCCGGCTTTCGTCGCCGCATTACGCGCACCCTCCGGCAGCGCATTCCACACAGCAGAAAACTTGCTCTTGATGGACGACGTGACCTCGCCAGCCGTCGTGCTGATCTTCTGCACGGCCGAGTTAACGCCTGGAATCTTGCCGACGATCTGCTGGGCCACAGACGCGAAGCCGGACGCCAGCCGGACGAAAACATTCTTCGACTTGTCAGCTTCGGCCGCCAACTGCGTCTCAAGGTCCTTAAGCCGTCCCTTGGCGGTCTTGAGGTTATCGGTCGCCGCCTTGAGATTGTCAGCCGCCGCCTTCTGTCGAATCTGCGCCTGCTCCAATTTGATGGCCGCAGCCTGCGCCTGTGTGCTGTCCGCACCATATTTTTGCGTGGCCGCGTTCAGCTTCTCCTGAGCTGCCTGCACCTGCACGCCAGCCGCCTTGAATTTCAGCAGCGCGTCCGTGTTCTTCTGGCTCGCCTGCGCCACATCCTTCTTAAAGGATTTCAAAGCATCGGAATTCAACTCGGCGGCACCGCTGTTGAACCCGTTCTTGAAGGCGCTGCCGGCCTTCTTGCCCTGCTGCGCCCCATTGAACCCCTTGCCGAAGGCCGTCTTCATGTCGTCGACGGCCTTGCCAACCAACTTCGCCACATTCTGGCGGAAGCCCTTCATCTGCGGGAAAATGCTCACATGCGCGGAGCCAAGCTCGCTACCGCCAGCCATGACAGCCTCCTCTATTCACTTGTCTTTTTGAAGCCGAAGATGCTGCTCATCGACTCCAAAGCTGCACGACGCTCCTCATCGGTCACTTCGACGTGCTTTCCACCAGCCTTTTCGGGCGCGAGGTCACCAAGAATCGACGTGCCACCGGCCTGAATCGCGGTGATGATGGCCGTCGCATCCATCGGCAGCACCATATGCACGGCAGACATGCCGCAATACGTCGATGGATCCGCCGAAAGGCTCTCCCACAAGGCGATCGCGTCCACGAAACGGAGCCTGCCGCCCAAGTCGGCCTGCAGACTCCATCCACGCGCCGCGAAATCAGCCCTTATTCGGTCGCCATCTTCCCCTCGAAGGAGCTGGCAGAAGCCGACGATTTTCCCAAATCAGCGCCCTGCACCTTGGCAATGATTTCGCCATAAGCGCTGAGGATGTTCATCGGCACCATGACTGGCTCCTTCGCCAGCTCCTTGGCCGCCTCCTCACCAGCGAAAGCAGTCAGCATGTCCTTCAACGTCTGAATCTGCTCGACATCCGACTTAATGTCGGACAGCTTCACGAAATCATCAATCGACAGCGCCAAAGGCAGCTTGTAAATGTGGCCATGCGGTGCCAAAAACCATACGGAGCCGTCCTTGATGAGATGCTTCACATCCATCTGCGCGGCGACAGCCTCAAGCGCCTTGTCCTCATCCTCCTGAGTCCATGCGTCGAAATCGGCGGCGGAGGGCATCACATTCTTGGTCATTTCTTCCTTCTTTCAAACGACTATGAAAAATTCCTTTACTCCACTGAATGAAGAGGAAGAATCCCACGCACATGCGAAGAAAGGAAGAAAGAAACACATGCCAGGAAGAATCAATGTCAGCCGATAACCGGCCTGAGACTCGTGATCATCAGCCTGATGACTGACGTTATGAGAACCGGACGAAACAGTCGGAGTCACGAAGGACTCCAAATACTTGCTGTTGCCGGAATCGCAGGCGTCATCCTGAATCCATTCGATGGTCCAAGCGTCACCGGTGTTCTTGCCGGCAGTCTCCTGCCCCTGCTCGTTGCCGGTCATATTCACGACACCCAGACGGCGGCGGTGCGTGCCGTTCTTGAAAACGGTCTCCTTGTAGCAGAACCACTTGCCATCCTGTATCACATCGGTCACGTGATACACGCCTTTGGAGTCCGGCGTGCCGATCGTCATCTTGCGTGTGATGTCGTTATCCTCGGCCACGGTGAACTGTTCGTTCAGCGAAGCCTTGCCGTTAATGCTGTAGCCGGGCTGATGGAACTTGATAGCATCGTCGGCGTCGCGGCCGGGCTGCGGCGCGCCATCCTCGGTGATAAGGCCGACGAAACCGCCTTTGCTGAAAATATCGTCCAAGCCGGTCTTCACGTCGGCCACGGTCGGCGCGATGAGATCGGCGGTCAGCTTCTTGGTCGCGTCATAGGGTGCGAAACGGTAGGCGCTTGTAACCACGATCTTCGCGGCGCTAAGGTCATTGCCCGATGAATCAGCTGCCATTTTTTGTCCTTTCAAACAAAAAGGCGCTGAAACACTTGGTTTCAACGCCTTAAAAATCATTGAATTATTGGAATTCCCCAATAGCGGAGAATCCGAGAGTCAGATAGCATCTGGCGATATTCGCGTCCTCGGCCACGAAATACGGACCATTGCACCCGTCCTCTTCGATTGCCGCGATCGGAGAACCATCAAGCGAGCAAATCGCCGGGTCGGTGAGCAAACCGTAGATCCGCGCCGCCAAGTCACGACAGGATTTCGGAGCGGCACGAGCCCCGTAGCGCACGGTCACGCCGACGCTCCGGTCGAAGAGCACGCGATTCGATTGCGAACCGCCATCATCACGCACCACGACGAGCGGCCGTGAGCCGTCGTAATCGTCCGGCTCACGATTCGAAACGATGACCGTCGGGAAAGACGGCTTAAGCCTGGCACGCAGAAAAGAGCAGATCCACAATTCAATGTCTGGCGGCAAGACTGCTGTCATGTTTTGCCTGCCTTCAACGCCCTGCGGAGATTGCCCGTCTTCGATTCCACGAGCAGGGTCTTCGGGTCAGTGCCGACCACCATGCATGTGGTTCGATGCTCGTGCTTGACCTCCTCGATCTGCAAGCCATCACGGTAATCTCCGTTGTCCACGGGAGCGTGAGCTTTCGCATATTCGAGCGTCTTCTCGGCGGCACGACGGGTCATGGCCTTGACGCCAGCCGAATTCATCAATTCGTCGAAATAGCGGTCGTTGAATTTGACCATCACTCCCAAAAGCCATCACCCCCTGTATTCGGATAGTGGAATCTCAATCGTCGGCTGCCATGATGTGAAAGCATTCGCGTCACGCGACGAATAGCCGGACACCTCCCAGCACCTGCCGTCATCCGGCAACGCTTGAATCCTGTCCCCCGGCATGATGTCGAGAGTCGGATCTGGAGACGTGATGTAAGCCGTGCTCGTGGTCTGCTCACGCAAACCGTCGGGCGTGCGCGTGCTGCTGGAACTGGCGAGAGCGCCAGTGAAATCCAAAGATTCCGGATTGGACCAGTCCTCGCCAGCCTGCTCGCCGGAATACGGGTCATCGACCTTCCTCGCACGCAGGCGTCGCCACTTGGTCGCGCCAGACATGCCGAAAGACGAGCCATGGCCGAGATAATCCAACGCGGAAGTCACGGCTTCACCCCCCACGACAAGCGGTAAGGCTGCAACGTGCGCTTCTCGGAATCGAAAAGCGCCACGTTAGGCACGCCACCATCGGAACCTGACCGGTAGGTGACGCTTGAGCCATTCGTGGATTGGGAGGATACCGTGCCGGGCACCTGCATCACACGAGACGCGATGTCCAGCAGAATCATCTGCACTTCCGGCACATCCTCCAAATCCCAGCCATCAGTGATGGTCGCTTCCACACTCCCCGGCAGATCAGGGAAGATGGCGCCATTGACCAGCACGAGGCTCCCAGCCTCGCTCGAAACGCGCGTCCGTGCACATCGCTCCACACCATCAAGCTTCAGACTCGAAAGCGCGGTCACATGCTTGGATGGCAAGAGCAGCGAGTCACCGCCATGACCATCCAAGCGAATCGTGCGGGTGACGGAAGGCGCGACATGCCAGCCGCAATACTTGCGAATCGCAGCCTGAGCGGCCCTCATCTTGAAACCGGCATCGACTTGGAAAGAGTCGGCGCTTGGAATCAGATCACCAATCACGGCAGTCATGCCGCACCCCCAATCACTTACTTGGCTGCCATCAGGCCAGCGGCCACCAGAGAATCGATAAGCGCATCGAATTCCTGCTTGGTCGGCGCGGTAGAAGCTGCCTTTGGCACATTCTTCGCCACCGGAAGAGAGACGGCACCGCCGATGGTGACCGGCTTGCCCTTGGCGTCAAACGCCACAATCTCCGCCACGTCCTGCGTCTTGTCGATGTTCGCCTCTTTCGGAGTGGCGAAGCGCACATACTTCTGCGTCATGATCAGGCCGCCTTACCGAGAGTGACCTTTACGAAGGCCTTCGGATACTTGACCTGCAGGCCCAGACGCTCGGAGACGCGGCACTTCTGCTTGAAGTGCAGGAAATCGTCGGCGTCGGAGTCGGTCATCTTCACGACCAGACCACCCTTGCGCAGCACCTTGGCGCTCTTGAAGGCGCCGACCAGCGCGGTGCCTTCGGTGATTGCGGCGGTGGCCACGGTCGGGATGTTCCACAGCTTGGCCCCATCGGTCAGGTTGAGGTAGTTGCCGTTCGCATCCTTGGCGATGGTCAGCTTCCAGAAGTCAAGCGGGTTCAGCACGTAGGCGTCGGCTTGGAAGTTGGTGGTGGTGGTGATCTGCAGGGCCGCCTTGGACAGGCGATCCGCGTCGGACAGTGCATCCTGAGCCATAGTCTGGATACCGCGATTGAACAGGCCGGTCAGATTATTTCCGGAGCCATCGCCGGACAGCAGCTGCGATTCCTCCTGCAGCTTCAGGTCATACTGCGCGGCATCGTTGATTTCGCCGATGACCCAGGACAGATCATCCATCATGTCCTCGCTGATGCCGAAGAAGCTGGCCACCTTGCCGATCTTGTCCTGCTTCCAAACCGGGTCCTTCCAATGGACCTGCGGGACTGCGCCGGTCTCCTCGACCATCTTGGCGTTGCCTTCCAGCTCATCGAAAACCGGATACTGCAGGACGGTGCCGGTGATGGCGCCGGTAGAGAACAGGTCTGCCACGACCAGCGGACGCTGATACGGGCGGGCAGGCTCGGTATCGGTCTGGGTCAGATACGGCTTGTAACCGTCAGACGGCGCACCCTCGACATTGGTGTCGGTGTTCGCCTTGCACTCGACCTCGTAGCCATGAGCGATGGCGGACTTCACGTCAAGGCCCGCCGTCTGCATGGACTGGACGTAATATTCGCCGATGCTCTTGGCATGGATGGCATCGGAGCCACCGACATGCTGCACGACAGACTTGGCATTGAGCTGGCCGATCTGCGTGAGCAGATCATCGGCCTGCTTCATACCGTCCATCTGACGGTCGATGCCCTCGACTTCAGCCAGCGCGTTCTTCACGAATGCGATGGTGTCGCCATCCGCCTTGCCAGCGGCCAGCAGACCCTGCTTCTCTTCGAGCTGCTTGACAAGCGCGGCTCGCTTTTCCTTGAGAGATGCCATTACGGTCACTCCCCTTTCCGCCCGACTTGGGCAATCTTGATTGCGAGTTGCAACGCTTCCGACTCGGAAAAACCGTCCGGCTCCTCGGACTTGGCCCCTTCAGGCTCCTCGTTCTTGGCTGCACCGGCATCCGATGCCTTCGCATCGTCACTCTGGTCATTGTCATCATTGTTGTCGGACTGAGTGGTGTTCTCAGCCACGAAATCCTTGAGCTTCTTCGCCTGACCGGTCAGGTCATCGGCGATCTGCGAGAGGATGTCGAGATTCTTCGGTGAGAGGGTGCGTCCGGTCTTCAACATGCGCAGCGCGTCCTTCACGTCCACGATGCCCGTATCCTGATTCGCGCCGATCGGCACGAAGGACGCCTCATACACCTTCAATTCGCGCAGTTCATTCGCCTTGGTTCCGTCATCAAGCTCCACCTCGCCCTCGTCCACCACGTCGAACGCGAAGGACAGTTGACTCAGACGCTTTTCCTTGATCAGGTGATAGACCTGCGCGGCCTTCGGAGAGTCCATGTCGAAATGGCCTTTAATCCACCAGCCGTGATCGTCCTCGCCCATCGAATCGACGCCGCCGATGTTGTAATCGGGGTCATCCATGCGATGGCCATACAGGACAGGCAGCGTGTTCCCGCTGTCCTGCCATCCCTTAATCGTCTTATCAAAAGCACCCTTGGCCACCACGTCACCGTAACAGTCGGGTACTCGGGTGAAAGTGGAAGGGTAGGCGATGAATTCGCCGTCCTTGAGCGCCGAGTCCTCGCCGTCGGCCTTGAATCGGCAATCGAAATCCTTAAAGTGCATCATGCACCTCCTTGAAATGCGTCCGCATGTCCTCCGTCTCCTGCAATGCCCTCACACCGGCATCGAACTGCCCCAACCCGGCCTTGATGGTCAGGTCGGCCTGCAGTTCGTTCTGCCATTTGAGCCATTTGATGTCATCGACGCCCATGCCGGCGCCGAAACGTGATCTGACGCTCTTTTCCAGGCGGTCGCGCCAAGCATTGACGATGGCGGCTGTTTTCTCGCCGTCGTCCGATTCAATGGCCGAACCGTCGGCTGGACGCGACGGATCCCCGCCATCCTGCGGGCTTGACTGGCCGCCCTTGGTGACATTGAGCGGCACAACCAGTTCGTCACCGCCATCGACGCGCGGCAGGTTCTGACTGGCGCGCGCCTCGTTAGGCGTAATCCACGGAGCTCCCACCGAAGTGCTCATCACACTGGCCTGCTCCTCGAAATCGCCGGAAAGCTTGCTGCGGATGTCGAATTCGATGTAATTCGCGTCCGGCGCACCGACCTTCGGAGCGAGGAAAGTGTTTATCCTGTCCTCGATCATGCGCATGGTCGGACCAAGCGTCTCGGAATAC
>CYGL01000710.1_pt1 | contig 10908 bp, 8 predicted proteins | sample 485531 | NCBI WGS metagenome assembly CYGL01 (sample SAMEA3497897, study PRJEB9818) | human gut metagenome | reverse complement strand
AAACTCAGTCAACATTGAGTGACCCTCTCAAACTTGCAATATCGGAAATTCTGCCAGAATACAGCACATTCGGAGCGGATGCTAAAGGATGGTTTATCACAGGATTAACCGGAACTGATGCCGCAACAGATTTAAAAGTGCAGGAAGCTTTCAAAAAAGTCCTTGAAGGTATTGATACAAAATACACAGAGGATATCGGAAAAGCTACCGGTAAAAATATGACAGGCGGAATAACGAAAGGCATGGAAGAAAATTCCCAAACCGTCAAAGATGCCACAAACAAGATGGTTGATGACGGTATAAAGACTCCGGCACAAGATTCTCTTGGTATTCATTCTCCGTCAAAGTGGTTTGAGGAACTTGCCAAATTCTGCGGCAGAGGATTCAGAGAGGGACTTGATACAGGATTCGCCAGCGCACTTCACTGGTTCACGAAACTGAATGTGAGAATCAGTAACAGCATAGGTTCTTTATACAATGTCGGAAGAAATGCCATTGTCGGGCTAAACAATGGATTTGTGGAAACTGCGAATAACACTTTGTTTAAAAACATTCAAAACATAGCAAGCAGCATATCCAACACATTCCGCAAAGTCCTTAAAAATTCACAGCCCATCTCAGGTATTTGAAGAACTCGGTGGCTATACCATGCAGGGCTTCCAGATAGGTATGCAGAACATGATTCCGGCATTACAGTCTACAATCGGAGATATAAGCACATCTATACAGGGCATTCAACTCCCACAGATGGAAGCGAATATAAAGGCTGTTCCGACTGCCAGAATGTATCAGAAACCAACATCTGCAAGTGGCACTTTCGGTGATGATATTCGCCGTGAAGTAATTGCAATCAGCAACAACACATTCGACAATAATCAGAATATTGCACAGATTATCCGGGAAGCTGTCAAGGGCATGGCAATCTATGCAGATGGTCACTTGGTCGGATATTTGCAGGAAGAAAACGAACAATTCAGAAACCGCAATGGATTCGGATTATTTGAAAGGTAGGTGAGGTAAATGAGTAATTTTATTGCAGGTAGCAGTTTTGAGGGATGGCTCTTGAAGTATGGAAGCAAAATTGTTCCAAACAAATACCTTGCCTACGATGATTACACCGCAACTCCAAACCAGAGAACAGAAGTAGAAGCATACAGGGATTTGAACAATCTCTTACACAGGGACACAAGCCCGAATTTCAAGACGAAGATTGATTTCAACACCAGACCGCTTTATCTGGCGGAGAAAATGGAGTTGCAGTCTATATTTGCTTCTGGACTGGTCAATAGAGCACAGCGAAGATATAATGTCACATACTGGGACGATGAACAGAACACCTACAGAACGGGTGTTTTTTACATGCCCGATGTGGATTACAAAATTATCAATGTGGACGAAGAGACAAAGAACATTCTTTACAATAAGATGCGGTTCGCACTGATCGAATACTAACAACCAGAGTGCATGGGTGTCACAGCTCATGTGCTCTTTTATTATAGACGGGAGGATGATTATGACAGATACATTCGAATTTAAAAATTTAGTCGGAACCGTAAAAGGAATGACAGCAATTCTTGACAATATAGAATGCGATGATGATTCAGTAGAAGTCCTCGGGGTAGATTGGTTTACATACGCAGGCAATCCAGCGACCACCATATATGTCAATGGAAATAATTATATTGGGTTCGGAGTAGACGAAGAACAATTAAAAATTTGCAATGACGATGGAGAAATATACTATGTATACAGGCAGGATGGAACTCTTGATACAGGCGAAAAGTTTTTAAAGATTCGAGTTGAAGGATTTACAGACTATGATATTGACTATCAAGATGATAGAAGCGCATTAAAATATGAACTGTTTATTTTGAATAATCAAACAATCAAACTATTATTGCTTCAATTGCCTTCTGATTCTAATTATCTAGGAACATCTTCTATTTCTGATGGAACAAATACTGCTGATTTGCCTATAACATCAGAAACTAAAGCGCCTTTTTTGGTTGAAGTAAAAAATGCCGGCGTTTCGCAGGAAGTTACTGGAACAGCTATCAATTTTACTAAAATTGAAGTTACAAAACTTCCAAATAAGACCGAATACTATCAAAAAGAACCTTTTGACAGCACAGGAATTGTAGTTACAGGAACTTCTGATATAGGCAATTTTGAGATTAACGGGTACACTCTATCTGGCTTTGATAATAACAGTGCAGGTACAAAAACTATCACGGTATCATACGATACACTTACAACTACTTTTAATGTCAATGTTTCAGATATTGCTATTACAGGAATTGATTATACCTGTCCAGAATCAGAATTAAAACATCATTTGGAAAGCGAACCAAACTTTAATAATTTTACTTTTTATAAAACGCTATCAAATAATCAAAGAGTTGAATTAGCTCAAACGGAGAGAAACGCATTAATTTTTAGTGAAAGTGTTAATTCTTGGAGCCCCGGAAATTATACAGAAACCGTTACATGGGGCGGCTTTGAAGCCAATATTCCTATAGAAATAATGCAACCTACAGAAATGACTGTTGATAAATATACTTACGCACCGCAGCCGTGTTTTGTGGGAGACAGCGTATCGGCTGTAATACATAAAATAAGTGTAACTTACGAAGACGGTACAGATGTTATAGATAATCCAAACGGAATGTCGAGAGACAAAATAGATACTACTACCGCTGGCACAAAAGAAATAGCAGTAAGCTTTCACAAAGCTGTTTCAACAAATATTTTAATTCCTGTATTAAGTCTTGACAATTATGAGGAATACATCGGTGCTCCAAATAAAAACGATGTTTTAGCAAAATACGATAAGAATACAAATACGTTGATTATTAGCGGAACAGGAAATTTTACTAGCCTGACATACAGAAAAGAACTTTTTGTTGACATGGTTAGAAAAATTAAATTCGATGGTAATTTACCGGAAATTCCGATTGGTTTTTCTGCAAGTATTCCCAATATAGAAAACGTTATATTTTGCGACTCTATTATAAAAATAAATAACGGAAACTTTAGTCCGTATTTAGGAGAAGAAGTTATTCTCCCTCCGAAAATTCAATACATTGATGGTGGAGTTTTTAACGAATGTAAAAATCTGAAAAACATAAATCTCCCGGAAACGCTCTCGTATATGCCATGGTCGTTCGGAGTTTATGCGTTAGAAAACATAATAGCAGGCGGCGAAAATGTAAAGATTGGAAACGGGGGAATAAAAATTCCGGCCTGTAAAAATTTAGTAATTCGCGCTGGCACAATTGAAAAAGATGGCATAAATTTCACTAAAACGGAAACGTTAACGTTAAAAGGAAAAGTAAAATTTTCTGGAAGTGGTCAATCTTATGGCGGTTCTCAATTAAAATCTATTATTCTCGAAGATGGAATAACAGAAATTCCTGATAATTGTTTTGGAAGCTACGGAAACGTGTCAGAATTAACACTTGCCAATACCATAAAAACAATAGGACAGTATAATTTCAATAATATGAAAATCACAACATTGAAATTACCTACGTCCCTTGTATCTATTTCGTCAAATTCATTTTCTGATCTTTCCGTTCTTACAGAAATAATTTTTCATGAAGGATTGGAAAGAATAGAAGGAGGAGCATTTTACAATTGCCAACATTTGGATTCCGTGGTATTCCCCGAAAGCCTGAGCATCCTGCAAGGCGGTTTTGGAAACGGAATTGATAATGTTGAAATTGGCGGTGCGGGAAAAACAATTTCTTCATCGGGAATAAAAATTCCGACCTGTAAAAACTTAATAATTCGTGGTGGCACGATTGACGGAAACGGTGGAACAAGTTCGCTTTTACAGCTGGAATCTCTAACCTTAAAAGGAACAGTTGAATTTTCAAATGATTCACAATTTACACCGGCATACACTTTAAAAACTGTGATTTTAGAAAGCGGAATAAAGGAAATACCAAGTTCGTGTTTTTCAGGATGCAAAATTACAAAAATCGTAATTCCTGAAAGCGTAAAAAGCATAGGAGATTCCGCATTTAGATTTACCTTGCTAGAAAATGTGACAATTCCTGATGGAGTTGAAACTATTGGAGTGGGTGCATTTTCTGGAACAAAAATCGCAAATATAGTTATCCCCAAAAGCGTCACAAGTATAGGCAACAATGCCTTTTCTTCACAGGTTTCAACAAATGTTTCTTTGAATAAGAAAACAAACGAAATCACCGGCTCTCCATGGGGAGCAACAGGCACAATTACATGGTTAATCCGAGCAACCAGACTTGAAGTTACTCATATGCCAGCCAAAACCAGATATTTTGTAGGAGAAACATTTGACAGTACAGGGCTCATAATTACTGCATACTACAACGATAATACGTCCGAACAAGTAACTGGATACACCCTGTCAAGCCCGGATATGACCGCATATGGAAGCAAAACTGTAACGGTTACATTCGACGAAAAGACTGTAGATTTTAGTATTCTGGTGGTAGATATATCTGGCATAGAAATTAAAACGCCACCCACAAAGCAAGAATACCTTGTAGGTGATGCACTTGATTCCACAGGATTGACAGTTTTGGTAAAATACACCGATGGAACATCTGGAACGATAACATCCGGCTTCACTGTTTCCGAACTTGACAGCTCATCAATCGGAGAAAAAGAAATCACAGTAACATACAAAAATCATACCGCTACATTCAAAGTTCTTGTGTATGAATTGCAAGGAATCCGTATTACTCACTACCCGGAGAAAACCTATTATAGAGTAGGCGAAACCTTTGACCCGACAGGGCTGGTTGTTGTGGCTATACGGACAGATAATACAGAGAAAGAAATCACAGATTACACTGTTTCTGGTTTTGATAGTTCTAAAGCCGGCGCAAAAACCATCACAGTGTCTTATCAAACCGAAATTGATGGCATAGAAACGTTCGTTGGATATGATGAATTTGAAATTAAAGTAACCAAGGATGGAACGAATCCATTTGAAGATAACACCGACCCAATCAACGTAAAAGTTCATTGGATAAACGGAGAATTTGAGGACTTAACAAACGATAATATTCAATCCAATACGCTGTCGTTGCAGGAATCATTGTGCAATAAAGCATACTTTATTTTTGGCGGCTGCATATCCAATCAGATCACATTCAAGTGCTACCATCCGCAGTTTATTGGGACAGATGAATCTACTTATCCGTCTGGAAAAATTGAAGTCTATCTTGAATGTAAAGGGACAGAAATTAAGATTTTTACGGGTGAAATTGCGACAGGAGAACGTGACGCAAACTCATTTGTTCGAACCATTGTGGCATACGATTATCTGTATAAATTACGCAATACTGACATTGCATGGTGGTATAAAAACAACACAAAAGACAAGCAAATGGTGTTCACGCAGAAGCAGTTCAGAGATGCTTTATTTAAGTATCTCGGCATTGAACAAGTCGATGTAAAACTCAAATATGACAGCGCATATGTGCCGAATACTGCCAATTCTTCTGAAATGAATGTGGCTAATATACTGGAAGATTTATGCCTGCAAAACAATGTTTTTGGGTGGATGAACCGTGATGGAAAATTCGAATATAAGAAGCTCAAAAAGAACTGCAAACACCGCGGAACAACCGTTTCCGGCGTTGAAACATTCGACTTTTACGAATCCGAAGTACACCTTGACAGATTCAAAAGTTTTAAGGCAACTGAGGGAAGAGTTTGGTATTTTAACTACGTTTATACCGACCCAGACCCATCCGGTGAAGTATTTACATCCGGCGAACCGACTGCACAAGACGCATATGAAAGGAATGTATTCTACAACCGCAACAGCTTTTTTGTAGGCAACCAAGACTGGCTGAATTACGCCTACGATGCTAACGAATACGGAGATTATACCCGAACAAAACCGAAATACGCAATCTGCTACGGAACTGTTGCAGAGGATATCATTAAAAAACAGTATTATCGGGCGCAGGGATATTCCGTGGAAGTACAAGGGAATCCGTTCAATATGGTTGGCCAAACCGTGGAAATGGCACATTCCAAGTTTTCAGAGGACGGTTCTGCAATACAGTGGGTGATTCACAGCTATATCATGAGCAGAACGCTGAAATTAGGCATTACAGGGCTTATCGACACATACACTGCCAATAATTCCCCATATAACGGGAACAATCAGCAATTAGGTAAGAATACACCAGAGATCACATCTACAATTAACAGAACAAGGTCTGAAATGCCAACAATCAGTTATGCAGAGTTCACAGATGGTTCGGATTCTGAATTTTCACCGGCAATGATTGACGATTTTACGGACGGTTCTGGAAGTTCTTCAACCGAACTTAAAAAGGCACAATTGAGGTGCGTAAAGCGAATTAAAAAGTCCGATTATGATGCGCTTGTAGCCGCAGGAACTGACCGGACAGATACATTGTATTTCACATTTGAGGAGGGCTGATAGGATGATATATAAAGCGTTTTTGAACAGACAGGAAATCACTGGGTTTCCTGTCAAAGGAAAGGATGTGAGCAAGATTTATGGGGGAAATATTTTGCTGTGGGAGAAATCAAAAAAATTGCCTATGAAAGAAATTTGTTGCGCGACAGGAAAAACTTATTGGAGCCCAGATATAACCAAACCTTACACTATGTATGACATAGTTGAGTATTCAGTTCGCAATCAAACAGAAAACGGAGAAGAATATTTAACCCAAAATACAAAAGCCGGAATTTTTCTTGAATATAATCACAAAACAGGGCAATCGTATTCGTGCCGAGCATATATTATGTATGATGGTGTTGTAATGCCAAACGGAGGTTCCATCAGGAATGTTAAATATAGTTCAAAAAGATATGACATGGATGGAAACCTTTTAGATCAAAATGAAGAATGGCAGTTCAGTACCTTGGTCGACAAGAAAAAACCAGGATTATATCAAGTCGGATTTGGCGAGGGGGTATCTCTCGGCCTTAATGCATATCCAATTGAAGGAAGTGCCACTGGTTGCATAATGTTTAAGACACTCGATGAGTTAAAGGCATATATGGGTGTCTCTTGATACAAATGTTTTCCCTAGCTTTTTGCTTATTTAAACACTAATTTCATCAAATAAGACCCCCAAAATTGCAAATAAGAGCGCATTTTCCCGAAAAATCCAAATAAGCCCTTATTCGCCAAAATAACCTCAAAATCTCAGCCCTGACCGTACTAAAATGTAACTATATTGAAAATAAAAAATGAATAATTTGTAAACGTAAATTTTGCTAGTTTTCAGAATAAATCAATCATCTGAGAAAATAATAAAATCCAAAATAAATATTCTGTCAACTAGCAATTTTCGTTTACATAATATCTCAATGTAACGTTACAATAACGTTACCAGTAACGCAATGTAACGCAATAGAATAAGAATAAGAAATAGAATAAGAATATAATTAATATATATGAGATATATATTAATCGTCAAATAAGCCTTATTTGACCCTGACATTCTTAACTCGTTTCAACCCAAGGCAAACCATTTTTTATTAGCAACCTTGTATTTGACTCATATAACGATTTTGTGTGTAATTCGATAAAATCCTCGAATGACATATAAAAATTGATTTTAGGGGTAAATACGGAGCTTACAAGACACATTTAACAGAAAGGAGCAACGCGCATGAATAAATATGGCAGGAACATCCCAGAGCCAGGAACAATCGTAAGGCATTTCAAACGGGAAACAATCAGGAATCCGGGAACAAATGACTATCTGTATGAGATTATTGGATTAGCTGAACACACAGAAAGCAAGGATTACATGATGATTTACAGGGCGTTGTACGGAAACAGAAAATTATACGCCAGACCGCTTGATATGTTTATGAGTGAAGTTGATCACAATAAATATCCGGGCATTCAGCAAAAATACAGATTCGAAAACAATGAAAGGAGCGGATTGTATTGACAAACGAACAGAAAACAGTTCTCAGGAAGATTATTTATGCAGTCGAAACCGGTGGACAAGTCTACGGACAGCAGGATTATTCGGACTTCACAGAAGCCTATGCGAACAATTCAAATGAACATGCAATCACGATTGGGGCAGGAGCGTGGTATGGAACCGAAGCCAAGACGCTTCTGGAACGAATTTACGATGCCGACCCGGAACAGTGGGAGAAGATAGACAAGCTAAGACTTCTGGAACAAGTTCAGACCGCAAATTGGGAATGCTTTAATATTTCCAGAGTGTCACAGCTTGCTGATACCATAGTTGCCCTTATTTCATCCGATTTGGGTATTAAATGCCAAGATAGCCTTATGGATGAACAATTAGCCACATACGCAGACGAAGCCCTTAAACAGGGCGTTACGGACGCTAGAACGCAAGCTATGTGCGTGAACTTTAGGCACCAAGGCGGGCAAGGGGCGGTTACCCGGATTCTGGCAAAGACCCAGAAGCCATATACGCTGGATAATCTCTATGCAGCCTGCCAGACGGATACAGGGAATCAAGTGGGAGCATATAAGGACAGACAGAGATTTGTTTATAACGCATTAAAAACATGTTTTCCAGAAAGCGAGGAGAAAGGTATGAACGCAATTGACAAATTAATCCAGATCGCAAAGAATGAAGTTGGTTATCTCGAAAAGGCAAGCAATAGCCAACTTGACAGTAAAACAGCAAACGCCGGGGAAAATAATTACACAAAATACTGGCGGGATATCAAGCCAGATTATCAGGGGGAGCCGTGGTGCGCTGCATTCGTTTCATGGTGCATGATGAAAGCATTCGGATTAGACACGGCAAAGAAACTTTTAAAGCACTGGCCATATGTTTACTGCCCGACAATGGCAGATTTGTTTACTTTGAACAGTAATCCGAAAGTCGGAGATATTGTTATTTTCTACAGAAACGGCACATTTACACACACTGGAATCGTAATAAAGGTATCAGGAGACCGGTTCTGGACAGTCGAAGGAAACACTTCTGGTGGTTCTACAATCATTGCAAATGGCGGTGGTGTATGCCAGAAAAGTTACTACAACAGCAATCTTCCGGAAACAAAATTCTGCACTCCAAACTACAGTTTGGTGAAGAACACAACGCCAGTTTCAGACTCAGATACCGTCAAAAAACAGAACACCAGAGCCTACATTGCACAGATAAAAAAAGACACAAAATGTTATACAAAATCAAACAAAAACAGCCCGTCAAAAACTGTTTCCGAAGCTGAAAAAAAGGTGCAGTTGTAGAGGTGATGAAGTATGTGGAAACCGACAGTAATGGATTGAGATGGTACTTCATCCGCATCCCGTATCCAAATGATGAGGGATTTGTTTTTGAGTTTATCCCAAAAGGAACATTCAAAAGAATCACAGAAATTTCTAAATGACAGTTGTAATATAACAGGTAAAATGATATAATAAATTTGTTCCATACATTCACCCTTTGTGAGCAGAAACCGCCAGTGAGCCCGGTTAATTCCCTCCGGACGCTGGCGGTTTTTAATTATCCTGCTATGTAATTTTCATATTTTTCTCTGATTTCCTTTGCCCCATTTTGTCTTATCCGGACAGTATCACCAGAATCCATAATAAAATTATCACCTGCTGACTGAATGTGATCCATGTTCACCAGATAACTCTGATGACAGCGCAAGAATCGCTTATCGGACAGCTTTTCTTCCAGATCATTCAGCTTGCAAGTGGTTACAAAGCAGCGATTATCAGTCGCAAAGATATGACAGACTCTTGCCCGACTCTCAACATATTCAATTTCGCCATATTTGAGCCGGTTAATCTGTCCGCGGAATTTGAACGTTAATGTTTCGTCTTTCATCTGTGACAGGACTTCATCAATAGCCCGGTATATTCTGCCGTATTCCTTGCCCTTTACCACATACTGCATAGCCCCGACATCGAACGCCTCCTGCAGATGCGAATTGTCGGCTGTCCAGAAGATAATCTTCCCATCATATCCAATATCCCGGAGCTGGTTTGCAATCTCCAGACCGTTCTCCTTTTCCAGAATCATATCCAGTACAATTACATCGTACCATTTCCCTTCTTTTACATCCTCAACAAGCGGATATCCTGCCGAATACTCGCTAATTTCATAGCGGTAATCTCCTCTGCGCCGTAAGAATCCCGATACGCGCTCTCTGAATAGGTCAACTTCAAGCTGATTATCGTCACATATGGCTATTCTCATACGCGCTTCCCCCTTTCCAAGTCTCAATTTTGTCAAAAAACGCCATGTTTTTGACAGCACACACATTTTTCTTCCTGTTTGTGGTATTATTGTCCCACAAACAAAGTGTAGCACTTGAAGCTGTCAGTGTAAAGCGCTAACGTTTGACATAATTCGCAAAATTGGTTTCTGTGTCCGGGAGGATGTGTGGATAGAGAGACTGCCTGCGAGAACGACAGGCAAAAGAAAGAGGGGCGGTTGCCCCTCTTTCCAATTTATACAAATGTAAAATATCCTAATGCTACAAATATTGCTAAGCCTGCGCCAATTAACATTCCAAAAAACGAGCAGAAATGTTTTACTGATGTATCATTTCTTAACAGATCAGTAAGCCCTGTAATTACAGAAGCCACTCCCATTAGAAAAATCAAAATTATTGGCATAGGAATAATTGTGCCTACGATAGCCATTACGAATGAAACAATCCCTAAAGTAGAATTTTTGCGTTTATCTTTTCCCATGATTTTACCTACCATGTTGAACGTGCTGAAATCTCTACATTATCATGTTCTGGCAAGTCGTGATCAGAGATTTCAAATACTGTTGTTTCTCCACTTGTTACATCGACATATCCATAAAATCCACCAACAATGCTTTCTCCTTGTTCAAGAAGAACAGTTACGCAAGCAGAAGTGCAATCATCTGATGCTTCGCTTTCGATTTCTCCGGTAATTGTGGT
>CYGL01000709.1_pt1 | contig 10911 bp, 17 predicted proteins | sample 485531 | NCBI WGS metagenome assembly CYGL01 (sample SAMEA3497897, study PRJEB9818) | human gut metagenome | reverse complement strand
CTCTCGATGGTTACAGACTGCTAGATTACGAGTTCTTCAACAACTCGCAGCTAGCAGTCTATTGGATGAAGCATATGAACGGCAATAAACTGAAAATAGTAGGAGATTTAGTCGAAAATAAGATTGAAATCTACCTCAATAAAAAATTGAATAAGACGATAAATTTATAAGTATAAAAAATAACTTATGCAGCAACTCATAACAACACCAAACAAAATCAAGTGCATCAACTTGGACTGGCTCTCGGTATATTGCCTAGAGCCTAAAGGTGTTGCTATGAATGCTGCATACTTCAAAGCTTTGGGATGGACTGTAGAAGAGCGTGAATATGGAACACCGCAATACCGAGAGAAATTTACCCTCATGAATGGCCGTCACCCCTTCTTGGAGATAGAAAGAAATCCCTACTCCCTTAAACAGAATGGTGGAATCTTCGAGCCCGAATCATGCCATATCAGATTGGCCAACAGAACCCTATATCAACCGCAGCCAGTCCAACAACTCACTAATTTTATAGTGAAATATGGGTATGAATATAAAGGCATATCCCGAATTGATGTTTGCTGTGACCTCACCATCTTCGACAACGGAATGAAACCGCAAGATTTGGCCAACAAGTATATGAAAGATAAGATTTGGAAGGTTCATCAAAGCCACATGGCCCCTTACACTGAAGATGGCGATGATACTTGGCGAATCCCTATACATTTGGGAGCTCATGGAAAAGAGACGAAGACGGGCAGAACCTGGAACTCCCTAAAATGGGGTAGCCCGAAATCTGCTCTCAGCACCAAACTCTATAACAAAACGTTAGAACTCGAAACCAATACCGGAAAGTTCTACATCAAGGATACCTGGGTGAAGGCTGGCCTATGCGACCTACAAAAAGTAACATACGAATACCGGAACCCCAAAACAAAAGAAACTGAAATCCGCTCAAAACAAGTGTGTGTTGCCCCTGGTACCGCAGTTGATCAGGAGATACCAATCGAGGGCGCAAAGAAAATCGATATATGGAGAGTTGAGTTTTCGATGAACTCTGAGGGGCGTAAATGGATTGACCTTGGCGATAACCATGTAGTCGATTTGTCCCTAAATGCCTTCGACAACCTAGATAGCTTAGCTGCTACTTTCTTTACTTGTTCGGAATGGCTCTTCTGCTTTATCTATGCCAAGTGGATAACCAAGGGACCAACGAGGATGAAGGAAAGAACAAATCGATGCAAGAAACTACAACTGTTCAATACCAAGTTCTTGCACTCACACTACAAGCCACAACGACAGACTGAGACCGAAGACCCAAGCCGAACTGAAAAAATAATGATGTACAGACTGATACAGAAGAGCAAAGACGATAAACTATCAAATGAATATCGTGAAGCTTGCCGACAAGTCGCTGCAGAAATCAGTAAAGAGCATGGTGATTGGTGGGTACCGGACGAAATGTATGCCGGAAGAATGGTCAATCACTCGTTAGAGAGACAACGAGTGAAAGAATATAAAGAAGACCATCCACAGACAGTAGAAGAGTTCAGAAAATGGGCAGAGAGACAATCCGAAATCACTGCCGACTATAGCAAAGCTAAAATCGACAGATATATAGATGTAAGGCGAAAAGTGAATAATCAAATAGAGAAACAGATAGAAAAATATAAAGATGAAATAAAGCTATTGTATCAGAGAATAAAACAGAATGAAATCCGAACTCAAAAAGATGTGAATGAACTTCACAACATTTTTGGAGACCCATTCTAGAATAGATATTGAGTAAAAGATGAATGCATAATTTTTAAAATGAGTGAAAGTCATAAGTTTTTAAGTTCTTTAATTTTTGAGAAAACTACCGATAGGCTGGCACGTGATGTGTCAGCCTTTTTGGGTTCCCAAATTTTGACACGGCAACTGCTACGATGCCCACGTAGTAAACCTAAGTTATTGAGTACAGAAATAGAGAGAAAACCGAGGAAGAAAGTTGTAATCAGAATGCGCTTTCGGCGGTGCAGTAGCACCGCCGTTAGAGTGCCAAAGAAATTTCTTCTAAATAATTGGTACACAACACGTAAAGCCCAGTTTTGGGGTACTCCCAAAACTGAGACCCCCAAAACAGCCCCTAAACCACTCCCAAAACACCCCGATACCGTTCCCCTTAGAGCTTGCTTGCGCACTAAATGAGCAGATGAAGAAAATAGACAACAACCAAAAAATAACACCATGGAGACGATATCTATAAATAGCAGACAGTAGACTAGAAGAAAAGCAGACCTCGGGCAAATCCCCCCTCCGCCCCACCCAAATATGGGCATAGTCGGTAGCCCCCTCTTTTGGTTTATGGCGCATTGTCGGGGGCTGCCGCCTATACCCATATCCCGTGCGCCCTCCCCCCAAGGGGGTGGGCTCCCATACGTTTAACCGCCGCCTACCGCCTGCTGAAGGTGGGTCCAACGGCTACGCCGCCCACCTTCAGCAGACGGTAGACGGCTCTAAGGTAGCCGCAAGCGGCTGAATTGTTTGTGCGGTGTGGGCTATCGCCCTCCGCCTGGCGTTCTCGCTCGGTCGGGAGCACTTCCGCTCGTTCAGCACCGCTACGCATGGCGGAACTACGCTACGGCGAGTGGACACGGTGGACTTCGCTGCGCTCAGACCACCGTGTCCACTCGCCTACGCTACGCATCCGCCATCCTCCGCTCAGCTTCACTCTCTCCGTGCACCCTCCTTCGCTCGGTCAAAAAGCGGTGTCCGGCACTGCTGCGCAGAGCCGGGCGTTTATGTGCGGTGTCGGCTACGCCGTCCGCCTTCCGCCCTCCTCCCTTCCGACCTCCTCAAAGTATCGGTCGCGGCTACGCCGCTCCCTTGTGGCTGCCGCCACACTGCCCTCGGGCGCATTGCTAGCTTGCGAATCCCCCCTCTGCCCCACCCATATAAGGGCATAGTCGGTAGCCCCCTCTTTAGGGTTCGGGCGCATTGTCGGGGGCTGCCGCCTATACCCTTATACCCGTGCGCCCTCCCCCCAAGGGGTGGGCTCCCACACGCTTAACCGCCAAGCCGCTTCAAGGCGAAACCGCAAGCGGTGAACGCCTTGAAGCGGCTTGGCTCTAAGGTAGGGCGGCTGCGCCGCCCTGGTTGTTTGTGCGGTGTGGGCTATCGCCCTCCGCCAGGCGTTCTCGCTCGGTCGGGAGCATCTCCACTCGTTCAGCATCGCTACGCATGGCGGAACTACGCTTCGGAGGGTGGACGAGGTGGACTTCGCTACGCTCAGACCACCTCGTCCACGCTCCTACGCTTCGCATCCGCCATCCTCCGCTCAGCTTCTCTCGTTCCGTGCACCCTCCTTCGCTCGGTCAAAAAGCGGTGTCCGGCACTGCTGCGCAGAGCCGGGCGTTATTTGTGCGGTGTGGGCTATCGCCCTCCGCCTTCCGCCCAACAGATCATAGCTTGCTTGTTCGTGGGTGTTGTTCAGTCGGGGACGCTTGTCGCTCCCTACGGTCGCTCTGCCGCTTTCCCCCTCCTTCACCTCTCCCCCTCCCTCGCTGCGCTCGGGCACCTCCCCCGCTGGGGGGTTAATTAGTCTTTCTGGGGTGTGCCCGCCGTCATTTCGGCACCGCCTTCGGCGCAGCCTTCATAACGGCGGGCACAAAAGCGGTTGGGTCCGTTTTTGTGCGGTGTGGGCTACGCCCTCCGCCGGGCGCTCAGCGAACATCGGATAGAAAGAAATGGGGTCCCCCGCCCCATTTCTATTTTCTATCCGATAACCGCTTCGCTCAGCGCCTAGCGGGAGTGTAAGTGTTCTATGTTCCGAGGAACATTAAATCGAAAAGTCTTTCGATTTAATAACCCTCGGAATAAATGTACCGCCTCTTATGTGCATTCTGCTTCCAGGAAATTTGTATTTGCGGGGTGCGGTCGCAGTTCTTAATCGTCCGAACAGTAGTTATTATCCGCAAGCAGTAGTTCTCGTGCCAACCGGGTACGCCCGTCAGCCGCTGCCCCTCTAGGGGGCGCGTCTTCCGGGCGGGCGCTTGGGCGTGTTTATCGCGCGCCATACTTCCGCCCGCCGCCCTGCTGCGCTGCCCTTCGGGCGTGCTCGCCGCTGCGGCGGGCTCCCCCCCGGGTCGGCTTCGCCGCCCCGCCCCTCAAGGGGGCTCGCTCGTTCGGGCGTACCGCCCTCGCGGCTCGGGAGAGCGGTAGCGCTATCGCGCTGCTTTTATATGCGGTGTCGGCTTCGCCGTCCGCTTTTATGTCGGTTGGCGGCGGCGGGATGCATACAAGGTTGGGCGATAGGGGCATGCATGAACCTAGCCTTTGCAAGGCTAGAACCATACATGCCCCTCTCGCCCTGGATGCAGTCCTTTTGCTGTAACAGAAACTACTGCAGTAAGTATATACTATTTAAATAAAGTGTTAAAGAAAAGTATATACTTTTAACTTAAAAAATTTGGTGTTATCGGGAAAAAGTCGTACCTTTGCATCAGAGGAAGGGGGAGGGCAGTCCTCTCTTAACTCTTAATGCTATCGTAATATGACTATCAAACAATTATTTCAAATCGAGGATTTTATAAGTATAAATGGGTGCATAAATATCCATGTTGAAATTAAAGCTGAAAGTACAATCAAAGAAGCTTTTGGAGAAACATTCACTTCCGATATGGATGACGTTAAGGTGAAAGGTTTGTATATCATCATCTTCCCGGAAGATGATGATGACGCAAGAGATATGCGTAAAGGACTAGAAAATATTTTTGGCCTTTATGAAATTGACGCTAATTGGTACGTATATCGTGACATGCTTACAACAGATTTTAGAATAGCAATCGAAGTAGAAAAATATAAATAAGGAATCGAGGGGCTAACCACCCCTCACAATAAGATAACAAAATAATAATGTTCAATCAACAAAGCCCTAGCGCATCACGGCTAAGCGCAATAATATGAAGAAACAAGACATTAAAACATTAGATGACCTCAGAATCTTTTTGATAGCTTATCAAAAGGAGAATCCAGAAGATGATTGTTGCGAGTTAATTCGCAGCATCTGCAAGGAGAACGGATGGATTTATACCGATAACTCTCCTATAAGTTATGATGAGGAAGATTTCGCTACTGATGGCGCACTCATACTTTCTTTGACATCTAACGGATTTGAAGTATTTACTAACGAAGGGCAAGATATCAGTCACAACGGAACAGATATCACGGTTCGTGAAGATGGTGAAAATTTCTATGTAGATTTCAATACTGGGCTAGGCGGTGGTATCTACCCTAAAACAGATTGGACGCTAGAAAAGGCTATCAAGGACCAAGAGAACATCTATAAGGAGAATATATAAGAGTAAGGAAAAATAAATAAGGTAACGAGGAGCCAACCACTCCTCATAAATGCTATCGTGATATGAAAAAGAACAACCTCGACCATGCAGATTTGGTCTTCCTCACATTCTTGGATAAGATGTGTGTGCACTTCGCTTATTGGGCAATAATCACTCTTGTTTATGTGCTTTGTAGTAAGTAGCCTATGAACAGAATGACATTAAAGTATTATCGAGCGTTGAAAGCAACGCTAGATATGCTAGCTAACAAGTGCAAACAAGGCATACTCATGTATGGTACCAACACCATCGAGCAGACAACCTTTTGCAAACTTATCGACCTTCGCAAAGCAGCGAAAAGGCTTCTCAGTTGTACGAGCATCGAGATACGAGGTATCGGACATTACATCGCAGCTGAAAAAGCCTTCGCAGCTTGGCTCCAGGAGCATGTGACATTACCAGGTAACCCCAAATGGGGCTATCTCTCTTCTCCTCATAATTGGTTCCGCAACAATTTCGCAGAAGACTTAAACATCTTGAAGTTGTCTATAGCGCATACCGAATATTTTTTGATCCTCAGAGAGGAACACCTACTTTATATAAGGAAACAACTTTTCAGCCCTCGCCAACACGGATAAGGCAATATTTATGAAAAAAGTAAGACTATTCAACCATTATAATAATGGTGCAAACAGTAAGGTTAATATATATTTTGAAGATGGGACAGAATGGCATAGAACAGTAGATGCTTCAGATGTTCAGAAATTGGCAAAGGAAGGAGAGAAATATTTGCCACAACTCATGGATAAATATAAAGAACCTCAAAAGAAACAAGAATGGGTAACGGCTAGGGTGAATCCATATACTGGCATTTGAATGGATAATCCATATACATGGCAGCACCTTCGGTACTGCCTTATACTCATCATCATTTATTTATTAATCTCAAAAATCGTACAGTTATGGCAGTAAACCAAAAAGCAATCGGGTGCAAACTCGACATTGAAATCTTAGACAAGCTAGAGCAGTATTGTGCTAGCAAAAAACTCAAGAAAAACAACGTTATTAATCTCGCTGTTGAATATTACATCGACCACGGCATCACATATCCGTGATGTCACTCTCAAAGGCTGGCTTTCGCCAGCCTTTGAGAGTGCCACCGCGTCCCCGGCCACCACCCCTAAAGGGGTGTTGAAATCCGTAAGCAAAGTTAAGCCCCTTAAAATAAAGTTAAATTCTGATTGTTAAATTGTCAGATAAAATTCAAGAAGAGCGGGAAAACCGCCAAAACCTTGCAGATAACTCGGGAGTAAGGCGCGTTTGAAAACTTTTTGTACCTTTGCGCACGGTGAGGTACACCCCCTATCCGGGCAGCATGCTGCAGCCATGGCAAGGGCACCCCAGGGGGTACCGCTACGAATGTATTAACTGTTTTGTATAACTAAAAGGTATTTATTATGGCAAAATCTAAAGGTTTCTTCGGACTCCGCAAGGGCTCAACGAAGAGTTTGACGTTCTCCGTACTCGATGGTAAGCAGATTACTAAAGACCGTGTGTACGATGTTAAAAACCCTCGCACTGAAGCACAGATGCGTCAGCGCATGCTCATGACCACCGTTGGCGCAGCATACAAGATGCTGAAATCTATCGCTGACCACTCTTTCGAGGGCTACTCTAGCGGTATGCAGTGTATGCGTCAGTTCAACTCTCGCAACCTCAACCGCTTTAAGAAGGCTGCTGCAGCTAAGGGTGAGGTAGCTTTTAATGAGTACAAGGATGGTGATATCAATCCACTTCCTTTCATTCTCGCTAGCGGTTCACTGCCAGGTTTCGAATTTAAACTCAATGCTACATCGAACCTAGAAATCGTAGGAGAAAAGGATGCAGCAGATTTCACAACTGCTGAAGGTATCTATGCAGCCCTGGGCGTTCAGCGCAACGACCTCATTACATTCTGCACTGTTATCGGTGAGGGTTCAGTTTCTAACGGTGTTTACACCTATAAGGCAGAGCGATTCGATATTGTACGTTTGTACTGCGATAAGAGTGGTACTGTTGCTAAGGCTGCTGATGCTTTTACCATCAGCACTAACAACGATAAAGCAGCCGTTTCTATGTCTACATCAGGCAATGCTATCACTATCAAGTCTGGTGAAGCAGACTTCGGAGCCGTTATTCAGTCTCGCAAAAACGATAGCGGTTGGTTACGTTCTAACGCTGTTATGGTTGTCAGCGATACTGCTATCAGCGGTGTTAAGACCGCAAACCAGTTGGCTACATATCCAGTGGGTACAGAGTTGATTCTGAATAATGGTCCGATGGCTAACCAGGGCGATGGTGAAGTAGTTGAACCTAAGCCGGGTGTAAAACCTCTATCCTACACTATCGAAAGTGAGGAAACTGCACAGATTGGTATCTCGAATCCTAACAACGAGACCGTAACTTGCACAGTAACTGCCGGTGCATCTTACTGCACGGTTACAAACACTGGCCTTATCACTAGCAAGAATAAAGGCGAATCTGCACAGAATGCTACTATAGAAGTAGCTATCGGTTCTGAGAAATTCACTGTAAGCGTAACTCTGAAAGGAGTTTCAACTTCCGGTGGCGGTGGTAACTTAGGCTAAAAGTCACTAATGTTTCTTATCATACAATTTAGGCTGGTACCTACTTGTTGGGTTCCAGCCTTTTTTGTAATAAAACCTAAAAATTATGTGCCAAGATACAAAAGACAAAATAGAGTTTTCTTCTGCAGTTTTATGTATTGCTGCTGCCATAGCTATCGGTATTACGAGTATAGTTGTCAGCCAAACGCATAATATAGAAGCAGGTGTTTTAATCTTCGTTGCTCAGTTACTCATCTTTGCAGCGTCAGTTTATCAAATCAATTACAAAATTTATCAATATGGGGAAAGTAAATCAAAAGACGATAAAAAGTGATTTCTTCACCCTCGAAGAGTTCACTCGTTCCTCAACCGCTAAAAGGTTGAAGATAGATAATACACCTAGTGATGAGATAGTTCGTAACATTCAATATGGTGTGCAGATGGTTCTTGATCCTCTAAGGAGAATTATCCGTTCACCTATCATTATCACTTCGGGCTTTCGGTGTTCTGCATTAAACAAAGCAGTCGGAGGTGTGGCCAACTCATGGCATACGAAAGGAAATGCAGCCGATATCAGAATCAGCAATGAGGAAGAAGCGAAAGCTATATTCCAAGCTTTGCAAACATTACCTTCTGTTGATACTGTTCTATTTGAACACTCGGTCACATCTATATGGATGCACGTACAATGGGATATGGAACGTACACCGCGACATCATTATAACTTTAATTACCAGGTAATATGAAAAAGTTACTCTTTATAATTATGCTGATTGCTCTGATAGGATGCAAGGCAAAGCAGACTATCGAACAAGAGAAAGTGCAAACAACATCATCTACAAGCCATAATACTATAATGAATGATAGCAGTATTATCACTATAGTATATGATATGCTAGATGATTTTGACACTACCAGGTACAACACAAGCCCTGGAACAAATGATACGGACAACTCTTCGAAACCGCCCAACGTGCAACGACATCGAAAAGGCAAAATAGTGATTTCGAAGACGACTAAAAGTGCAAAATCCGAGAAAATTGATAGTACTGCAGTAAGTATATACAATAGAACACCGAAAAAAGTAGTTAAGCGTGTTAACACTTTCACCTGGCTCCCATGGGCGATAATTGCAATATTGATACTAATTATAGTGATTTGTGTTAAATATCGAATTTGGCTGCAAAAAATATCGGGAAAAATTAGGCACGATACCGAATAAAATCGTATCTTTGCACCGTCTGAAGAGGATAGAAGCAACGCTGAGGAGCGACTTTGAACGGCTTCAGACGCACGATAGCAGATAGCCGTGAAACGAAAATAAGACCTCGTTTCACGGCTTCTTTCGTAAATCTAAGTATAAACATATATTTAGATTTTCTGCAAGCCATAATACCGGTTATGGTTTTCGTGTTTAACCGATTTCTCCTCAAACTGCTAAATCGTGACTTATGGTAAATAGAAAGATTTTCACTTGGCAAGTTCTTCACTTGCTAGAAACTGATACCTACTTAAGAGTATCAGACGTATCGTCAAAGCTTATGCTGAGTAAGCCAACAACTAGAAGATTGCTAGACTGGCTATGTTATCAAGGTGTGCTCAAGAAGGAACTCAAGCCTTTGTCGGGCAACGCTAATATTTATCTCTACTCCAAATTTTGACACGGTATCTGCTTCGTTGCCACCGAAGTAAACCTAAGTAATAGACAACAAACAATAATTCCTAAAAAGCATGATAATGAAAGTACTACCAATAGGCGCAATCGCCAAATATCACGGCATACGATTGCAAGTAGTGAAAGCCGTTGACGGTTGCCGAGGATGCTACTTTAAGCATCAGAAAATGTGTCACGCCCAAATTGTCGGGGCGTGCTCTCCTCCTTTTCGTTTCGATGAGGTAATTTTCCGAAAATACGACAAGAACAAAAAAGAAAATCTCCATGGACGAAAATAATAAAACAATAGTTGAAGTAACTGATGAAGGTATAATCATTATTGACTATCTAATAGCCGATTACGAGTTTTTATTCAACCTCATCATAAACAAATCTTGTCACCTGGAAATAGCTTCTGAAAGAGGATATCTTGCATTAACTCTAGGTATACAAAATTGGATGTTCGAAAACAAATCAGTGGAGGAATATCAAGAAGTTACGGACTTTATACAAAGTGAATATAAAGCTAGTGTTGAACAAATAAATATATAAAATTATGATTAGACTTGAAATTGTCGGCAATCTTGGAGCCGATGCAGAAATCAAAGAGTACAATGGAAACAAATTTGTTTCCTTCCGAGTAGCGCACTCTGAAAAATGGGTTGATCAACAGACGGGAGCAATATCAACGCAAACCACTTGGGTATCATGCTCCCTTAACGGAAATGGCAAAGGCTTAACCCAATACCTCAAAAAAGGAACAAAAGTTTTTCTAAGAGGTACACCAAACTTTGTTCAGTACTCTTCCCCAAAGACCCACAAAATGGAAGTAGGGGTAAATCTGTTTGTGAAAGAGATAGAGTTATGTGGTGGACACACAGAACAATCGCAAGATAATTCCGGAAGTATACCAGGGCATCCGGAACTGAATGGAGTGAAACCTTTTTAAAAAATGAATATGAACGAGAACAAAATTGAAAGAGTAGCAAAAGCTACAGCCAAAAATTATGCTCTCGATGGTTACAGACTGCTAGATTACGAGTTCTTCAACAACTCGCAGCTAGCAGTCTATTGGATGAAGCATATGAACGGCAATAAACTGAAAATAGTAGGAGATTTAGTCGAAAATAAGATTGAAATCTACCTCAATAAAAAATTGAATAAGACGATAAATTTATAAGTATAAAAAATAACTTATGCAGCAACTCATAACAACACCAAACAAAATCAAGTGCATCAACTTGGACTGGCTCTCGGTATATTGCCTAGAGCCTAAAGGTGTTGCTATGAATGCTGCATACTTCAAAGCTTTGGGATGGACTGTAGAAGAGCGTGAATATGGAACACC
>CYGL01000708.1_pt1 | contig 10914 bp, 9 predicted proteins | sample 485531 | NCBI WGS metagenome assembly CYGL01 (sample SAMEA3497897, study PRJEB9818) | human gut metagenome | reverse complement strand
TATGGCCCATTTTCTTGCTTTAGCCCGCTTTTCAAAATCAGCTTGCTCTATAAGAACGCCATTATCTCGTACTTTGTAAGTAATCAATATTAAGCCGTTGGGGCCAATCGCGGATAGTATTTCGTCCTTATTCTCCGTGAATAGTTCAGTAGGTACCGCATAGTAAAGATATTTAACATTGCAGTTATCGTGGTGATGATCCTTTTGGAAATCACGTCTGAAGTCCTCAATACTTGTTTTGATTTCAACCTCCGTGACATACCGGGTTTTCAGGTCAAAGTAGATGAAGTCCGCTTCATACTCAGTATTATGGGGTCGCCACATAAGGACATTAGGAATACATATCTTTCGCAAGAATAACTTCTTGCCCAATATCTGCTGAACCTTTCGTTCAGTTAGTGGATTTATATCATCTGCTGTTATCCTTTCACATATTTATCAATCCGTGCCTTCAATGATTGAAGAACATATTCTTGTGCTTCGTCTTTCTTCTCAAGGGCTTCCATCATATCTTCATCTCGTGTGCCTACGGATATAAGGTGATGGATGATTACCTTTTCATTTTGCCCTTGACGATGCAAACGCTTGTTCGCTTGTTGGTATAGCTCTAAGCTCCAGTTAAGCCCGAACCATATCACATGATTACCGCCGTCTTGTAGGTTTAACCCATATGCCGTTGATGCGGGATGCGCTAGTAGTACGTCAATCTTGCCGGCGTTCCAATCGAACTCTTCATCCGCACCTTTTAATTCACGTACACGCAGATCCGTTTTAGCTAGGGCGTCCTTCAACCTGGCACAATCATGTTTGAAGTTATAGAACACTAACACAGGCTTTCCATGTAGTTGTTCAATCAGTTCCATGAAGGCTTCTATCTTACAGTCATGGATTTCATGGACGTTACGTTCATCATCATATACGGCTCCGTTGGCCAACTGTTGAAGTTTATTCGATAATGCGGCCGCACTCATGGCGGTGATTTCTTCATCCGCTCCAAACACTTCAAGGACGGCGTCACGTTCCATGCTTTCATAGGCTTTCTTCGCCTTAGCGTCTAAGACTACCGGAACGGTATCATACACAATCGGTGGTAGGTCTAAGTAGTCGCTAGCCTTCATCGATATGCATAATGGCGCTATTGCTGACATAATCGCATCGTTGGTATTGGCCTTTGGCTTGTAACTGTAGATCACGTCACGACCTCGTTGGTCTGGGTCAAAATAATGTTCTCTAAACGCGGTATATGTCTTACCCAAGGTTTGGCCACGGTCTAATAAGTAGACCTGGGCCCATAAGTCAATCAACCCATTCGGTGATGGTGTGCCGGTTAACAGCACCATGCGGCTGATGTGGTTGTACATATTTGATAAGTCCTTGAATCGTTTGGCACGATGCGATTTAAAGGAACTCGATTCATCGACTACCACCATATCGAATGGCCATGCGTTCTTATAGTAGCTAACCAGCCATGATACATTCTCACGATTGATGATGTAAATATCCGCCGGTGTGTTTAACGCTTGTATGCGTTTCTTTAATGGGCCTAGTACGGTGGATATTCTAAGAATACCAACGCCATCCCATTTGGCCGCTTCACGTTGCCAGGTTGCTTCCGCTACTTTCTTAGGTGCTATGATAAGCACCTTCTTAACCTGGAAGTAGTTGTACTTCAACTGGTAGATAGCAGATAGCGTAATAATTGTCTTACCAAGGCCCATATCAAGGAAGAGGCCTAGCTTATTTTGTTTTACGACCCTATCGATACAATACTTTTGATAGGGATGTGGATTAAATTTCACTATAGCTCCTCCTAATCCTTAACTGTACATCCGTATTTTGCCTTTTGCATTTTGTGACGGATTTTACGCACGTTTGTCATAATATATGACTGCACATCGATATCATCATGGTCCTTCGCCTTTTCGTATTTGCTCAGTACTTTGTACAGGCTATACGATGGACACCGTCCATGACATCCCGGGGTACGCCTGGTACAAGTTCTTACACGGAACTCTCGCCATGAATACCACCTTCTATTCGCTAGGTAATCCCTTAACGGGCTTCAGGGCCGTATAGGATGTAAACGGTCTGCAGTAGGCTCAATAGTTTCTTGCACTGCACATCCTGTAGTTGACTTAATCGACCTCGGGTCGTTTTAAGTTCTACAAATTGAACGGTACCGTCTGGCCATATCACAATCCGATCAGGTACACCTACGTTGCCAGGCGATACGAACTTATAGGCCTTACCTCCCAACTCTCTAACACCCCGAACGAGTTTCTGTTCGATTTGTTTTTCAAGCATCTATCACACCTCCATTTTGAGATTATCATTTACGCAAGGTAACAAAGTTACACTTTTTTTCTTTACATATAGATACATACCCTATTTAACCCCGTTTAACCCCTATAACGTACTTAAATATATATATTTCTACTATATATATATATAAATGTTACCTTTATATATAATAAGTACTATAAATATAGATAAATACTAGGTTTGTTAGGGTAACATTCTGGGTAACATTCCGGTAACATTCGGGTAACATAGTAACATTCTCAGGTAACATTCTTTTTGAGAATATGGGGGTATTTTCAGGAATGTTACCTTCGAAAATTACATTAATCCGGGTATAATTGAGAATCCCCTTTGGGCTCCATAGGGTCCAAATTTCTTCATCGAATCAAACCTCATTAAGAATGGGATGTTATCTAAAATTTGATTAAGCTCACGGCTATCCGACTTCTTCATCCAGGATAATGGACGCCCAAAACATTCAACCCATACCTCTGCAGCGCATACCCTGTCACGGAATACTAGACACCTGTCCAGGTACTGCATGTGTGCCGGACATAAACATATCACGCGCTTTAGGCGACATCGTGCTCCAGTTCTCAGGTACTTTCTGTTTCAAGAACTCAGCTACCACACCTGCTTTAGCGTTTCCTTCCATATGGCTTTCACGTGCTAAATTTGCAAGGCGAAGTACTTCCTCATTATCTTCAATTATGAGGCTTTCCCCTTGGCGGTATCTAGCTTTGGCTTTCCGCCCACAGCTGATCCACTTCACCAGGGAGATTCTTAAATACGTTTTTCGTTGGCTTCTTTAAGCCTAATTGAATTGGCCAGAATCGGCGGTTGCCTGTGATGTCCTTTAAGAACTCGTGCTGATTAGTGGAACCAAAGAACACGCATTGGCGTGGATACTCTTCCGTACGTCGACCATAGGCCTTACGGAATACGTCGACCTGGCGTGATAAGAATTGTTTCGAAGCATTTTCTTCCGCCTTGGAGTATCCGGCCATTTCACCGCCTTCAACTAACCAACTATTTTGGATGCTTTCTGCAGCTTCTTTACCATCAAAGGTATTAAGCCCATCAGCGTACCAATCCTTGCCCATGAGACGTATAAGAGATGATTTCCCTATCCCTTGGGCACCGACTAATACCGGCATCGTGTCATATTTACACCCTGGCTCGTAGGCACGTGCTACCGCAGCTACGAAGGCCTTACGACCTACCGCACGGGTATACACGTTATCCTCGGCTCCTAGGTAGTCGATGAAGATTGTATCTAATCGTTCGACACCGTCCCAGGTGAGGCTGTCTAAATAATCTGTCACTGGGTTGAAGGCGTTTTGTTTCGCAATCAGTAACACACTATCAAGAACCTTATCTTTGCCGGTGATATCAAATCGGTTTTCAAGGTACCACTGGATACCACTATCATCCGTGTCAGTCCATATTCGTTTACCATGTTCCGATAACGCCCAAGGTAGGGCACCCATCGCCATATACCGACTACCGAACTTATCGTAAGCGATACGGCCTTTGATAGCCGGATCATGCGTTAATATCTTAAGGATATTATCACGTGTTTTCTTTAAACCTTGATTTATCGTTATACTTGAGGTCAGCGGACTTCATCCATTCAGTCTCGAGCATAGCGTTGGCGTCAAGGTCTGTTACATCGGTAGTATTAGAATTACTTATCGATTCTTGGAACACGTTCGTAGCGGACTCGCGTGCACGTTCCTGTTGGATACTGATGGCTACCTCTGAGTCCTCAAAGGCAAGCTTACTCATCGCTAGGAACGATGGCATCTTATGAGGTGGTGTGCCGTCCTTGGCCGTCTCATCGAGGTCATGGAACTTATGAAGTCGAACCAGGTCAAAGGCGTTCACAAGTTGGCCACCACATGGGTCCGTATTGTGATGAGAGTATAAGAACTTATCATCATCGTAGATTACCGCACCGCCGATAGTAGAACCCTCGACGTAGGTTAGGCGGTCGTTGGAGCCGTCAACGTATGTGTACGCGTTAGGTAAGAATGTATCGGATGGCTTCACGTATGCCGTACTGCCGACAAAAGGCGCCTACGATACCATGCTTGGATAATGGATCCTGTTGCTTCGTAAGAAGCTGTTTCACTCTAACCGAAGTCTCTGAACCTGGTACCTGTGGCCATGACGCCACGTCACGCCAATCGGCGTACTCAGCTAGGATGCCGTCAGCTGATAAGAACGGCTTATCGGCATAGCGGAGCACATACTGTGCATCACTGGAGCATCCTGGCCAGTACATGAGCCTTGACGCCTCAAACGTAGTCGAGTCCATCATGCCGATACCGATTAGACTGGCCACCTTACGAGCGATAGGCTCGTACTCATCAGGTGTCATCGTGCGGTCAGTTGGGATGACTACACGTAACCGTGGACGGTGTGGCGTGTGTGAACGTGTACTGTACACGGCGTACGCCATACCTAAACTGTCCACTGTACGCACTACATTATCCGTTTGGCCAGGCTCAATAGCGTCAAGGTCAAGTGTGATAAGATCACGACCGGTGACGTTAATCGCCTTACGTTGGAGTCCGATTAAACTACCACCGACGAAGCCTCCAATGTCCTTCAGCTTAGCCTGTGCAGACTTTGGAAGCTGATGATACTGCTCAACGGTTTCCGTAGTACGTTGCGGAGTTCGTAGGCGTTCGATGAACTCGGACCACATGAGCTCCGTTTGTATCCATTGCTTAGACGTGCGACTTTGGCCTACGCTAATTATTAGTTTTTTGTCATTAATCATACGGCCATCGCCCTTTCTAATCCTTCATATAATAACGGCTGGTGAACCCGGCCGCTGAGAGGTGTAATCCTTCCGCCCATGGAATTGGAGCCCCAAATATGGTGTTAACCTTATCAAGAGTTTCCTCCTTACCCTCGGAAGGGATTTCCATAACCGCTTCATCGTGGATGTGCATAGTAATCGGATACCCCGCCAGTGTCAATCGCCGTAACGTTACCGCCAGGCAGTCACGCGCCACGGCTTGTGTGATGTTTTCGACTAACTTGCCACCGTAGGTACTATCATCCACCCAGGCGTTGTTGAACTGCGCCTTGAAATGGACGGCGTCCTTACCAAATTGGTTTTCTTTGATGTACGCTCCGGGGTAGAATAGCTTCCGCCCGCTTGGTAACTCTATCGTCATGTAGCGATAACCATAAATCGGATCAATTTCTAATCGGAATATAATACCGTGGTCAAGGCCCATAGGGTTGCCAGTTGTTACCGTGTACACCGCAGCGTTTTCAACCTGGTACCATAAATCACGAATACGTGGGGAAGCTTCTCGCCACAACCTGACAATGTCCGGAAGTTCCTCTTCCGATAGCCCCATATCAAGGGCACCCATAGCCTTTAACGCGTTGACGCCACCTTGATATCCAAGGGCTAATTCTGCTACCTTCCCCTTTTGGCGAAGGTGTCCGTTTTCGCCGTGCTTCACGACCGGAACGCCAAACATTGAGGATGCCGAGGCGCAGTAAATATCACCATCATGGGCGAATACCTGTTGACGCCACTGCTCACCACTGAGCCAGGCGATAACCCGTGCCTCAATGGCGGAGAAGTCAGCCACGCATAAGGTCTTACCCTCTGGTGCAATAATAGCCGTACGGATTAATTGTGAGAGCGTATCGGCTACATCACCATATAAGAGCTCTAGCCCTACACGATTACGATGTGTCACGAGGGAACGTGCGACGTCAAGCGTTTCGATGTAGTTTCTTGGTAGGTTTTGGACCTGTATGAGCCGTCCTGCCCATCGTCCGGTACGATTGGCCCCGTAGAACTGTAACACACCTCTAAGACGATAATCTGAGCCCCAGGACTCTTCCATCTTGACGTACTTTGATACTGATGACTTGGCCAACTTCTTACGTAAGGTAAGAACACGTTTGGCCACCTGGTTAATGTCACTCTTGAGAGCGCCATCAACGGTATCTTTTGTTAAGTTTGGAAGATTAGCCCCTGTGTTGGTGTTGATCCAATTAAGGAGCGCTTGCGTAGAATTAGGATTGGCCAGGCGTGTGATTTCCTGGGCTTCCTTAGTAAGGATGTTCGTGTTTTCTTCATCGATACAAAGCGCACCGATGACGAGGTCGTGGTCGATGAGTACACCACGATTATTGATTTCAATATCGATGTACCAATCGTTCCACGTTTCATCTGGTACAGGGAACGACGCGAGCCGTTTGTAACATTCCATTTCAGTCACTACGTCTTGACGATTGTATTCGACGTAGGTTCGCCACTTTTCAGGCTCATGGTGAGGTAGGTTACGAGTTCGACCACCGTTCGACTTGGTCGGATTACATGGAATGCTAAAATATCGGATTAATGCTTTACCAGCTTTATCCTTTAATTTATTTTGCGGTAGCCCTAGGGCAACGCCTAACTTAGCAAGGCCCATAGGATACCCTAAATAGGCTCCGTGAATCATCGTGCAGTGCCATTGACGTAATGGAGTAGTATATCCGGCTTTGTTTAGGCAAGTGATTTCAAACTGTGCATTGTAAGCGTGTTTAATTACGTCCGGATTTTGGAGGTCTTGAATGACCGCATCAGGTATCGTTTCCCCTTGTGCTAGATCCACAACTTCAACCTGGCCAAAGTCATATGCATATGCGAATAGGAGGATTGAAAAATCCTCCGCTTCGACATATTTGTAGACCCCTGCGCCGATGTCATTGGATGAGAATGTTTCAATATCAATGTTTAAGTGGCGCATAATGGCCACCTATTACATTGGAAGGCCAGTAACAGGGTTGATAGCTTGAACTGCTTCAGCACCACCGAACACATTTGCCGCGCTACCTTGAGGAGCTCCGAATACGGATGCAGCGGATGCAGGTTGTCCACCTCCAAGAGGTTCACCATCACGTACTTTTTGTACAGGACCTAAACCAGCAGAAATGCCAGAGGATTGGTTGTTATAGAAATAGAAGTTAACCAATACGTTGGCATACATGCCAGAATATACTTGGCCAGGTTCAGTAAGGGGTTGACCTTGAAGGTCGACCACTTCAGGTTTGAATTTCATGGATTGAGACGCATTGAATACATAGTGGCCTTTACATTCAGGGCCGTATTCTTTACCGCCTGGCGTATATCCATCACCATCGTGAATCGGTGTTTTAGGTTGCGCCGGTACTTTGGCGCCGTGTTTCACACGAGCATCAGCGATTGCTGCTTCAATAGCGTTATTAATAGCTTGCACCTGTGCCGTATCAGATTTAGGCACAAGGATCATAGCGCTATACTTCGCTTCGCTGAAATTGTTTGGATTAGTGTATGGTTCTAATAAATGAACAAAGGATAAACGTACATTTTTTAAAAGAACTTCTGTTGGTCTGCATTGAAATGCCATAATTAGTTACCTCCATTATTGGTATTAAATACTTGCGCCGCACTAGGTTGGTTGGTGATACGTGGGCGCTTATCCGTATCAACTACAAGAGTAGGTTTGCCAGGATTCTTAACGACCTGGTCGCCTACGAGTTCATTAAATTCTTTCTTACCGATAGCTTTTTCAATCTGTGCCAAGGTAAGAACCTTACGTTCGTACAGGATAGATTCATCTACCCCGCCATTGATAAGGGTTTGAATAGCAGTATCGCCATCTTGGAACGCACGGGAGCCTCTGCCCTCTACTGCCTTCCAACCTGGCACCTCTGCACCGGCTAAGGATTCAGATAGTGCGTATTCCTTGATATCCTTGTACCAGGACTCGATATCTTTGCCGTGTTCTAGGTAAGTACCTAGTTCTTCAAGGCTAATCAGACGAGGGTCTTGGTTCGTAAATACGTGCATCGCATCGAAATGCTCACATCGTGTTCTGCATTGAGCCTTTGCCCTACAGAACCCACACCAGGCACCAGCCTCGAACGTGTGGCCTTCCATTTCGTAGGCCTCTTTAGCCTTCGGAGCAACTACCTCTTCACCCCATTTACGGAGCTCATCGGATGACATTTCAAATTCTGAAATGTTGTTAACACGAGGCTGTACGATGGTCATCTTGATAGTGCTGAACTTATACAAGAGACTGTAATCGTGTATCGCGCCAAGAGCATATAACATCATTTGCGGATTATGATCCGCATCAACTACAACACCTTTACCGTGCTTATAATCGATGATGTGGAGCGTATCACCGGCCAAGATGATGCAGTCAGCCGTACCAAAGCCTTCTGGTACATATTGACTAAAGTCAACACGCTTTTCGATGACTACGACGGGAGCGACTTTGTAACTCAGCATGATGGACTTGATGTATTCGAGGTATACGTCTGTAGTTTCGTCCATTTCAGGCGCCCATAACTCATTCTTTTTGATTTTGTTATACGCCCTGGTGTAGGTACCCTTGGCCATCGCCGTAGTGTATTTCTTAATTTTCAATTCGCATAGCTCATGTGCGAGGGTTCCTTCCTTTGCATACTCTGATGTAGTATCGGGGAAGGTCGCCTCTAAACGAGGCGCCCCTGTACAATGTAGCCACCTATGCGAACTTGATGCGCTTAGTAGCGCATGGCTAGCCATTAGATTCGTGCCCCCATGTTGCGAAGGTCAACAACTAGATTAGGGAATTGGTCTTTTGGAAGTTCTGGAAGGCTGGCCACTTTGTACTTTTGCATTAAGCCTACGATTTCATTCGTGCGACCAGCATCCATTATTGGCTGTAACGCCACTTTGAATTTACTTCCAAAGTATATTCCTTAACCGGTGCTACAGGTACAGCCGATGTAGGTGGTGCTTGTGTTGGTTCCGTAGTTGTTGGTACCGACACAGATGTTGGTACCCACAGGGGCTACTGTAGTAGGTGGAGCGACTGGAGCCACCGGTGGAGCTTGGACTGTGGCGGGTACCGCAGGAGCTGTGGGCGGTTCTTCCGTCGTAGGTATATTACTGTAGCTGAGGAACAATTTAAGTTCTTCACAAAGGGATACATAGTTTTTTGCTTCAAAAGTGATTCTTATCATGATGACCTCCTAAGATAATTGTTCTTTTGATTTAGTAAAACCTGGATTATCGATAAACTCCATAATCGTTCCGCACATGGCTTCTGCGAACTTGTGCGGTGCACAGCTATGATCATGAGCGATAGCTACTACTGCGCTAGCAAGTAATGCAGCTAATACGGTTTCACTTTTAACGGTTGTACTACACTTACAAATGCAAGTATCCATGTCCTCAGATAAGGACATATCGATGTTGAGCGTGTAGGGTGCGTTCTTGTTCATAGTAACCTCCTAAATACGACGTTGCGCAGCAACTTCTTGCATTAACTCGTCAACCAATCGTTCTAGTTTGCTGATACGGCTTTGCGCATCTTTAGCTTCTGCGATGTAGTCAGAACCTTTACCTGTTTTGAAAGCTACATTTACGGTGTATTGGTTTTCACCGCCCAAAGTAGCACCAAAGCCAAGCATGATACGTTCATTAGGTCTAGCGAACACACCTAGCGCTACTGCATTGCTGTTACGGTAGTGGCCATAACTTACAGCGTAGCTAACCTTGTCGTTTCTATTGAAATCGAGCGGGTGAAGACCAGCAAGTGCTGCGGAACTTGCGCCTAAACGATTAACACGTTGGCCAAGATTGTTGACCTTGTTGTTAATGTCATTAGCTAAGACCAAAGAACGATTTTCTAAAGTCGTGATACGAGCTTCGTGATTATCTGCCACATGTTCAAGGCTTCTGATATCCGCTGTATTAGCAGATACCTTTTGGCCAAGAGAATTGATAGCGGATGCATTATCATTGATGCGGTTAGTATTGTTAGCGATTGCAGTAGTATGACCTGCGATAGCTCGATCGTGGTCACTCACCGCGTCGCCTAACATTTGAACACCAACAGCCAAATCTTTAATGTTTTGCTTGTTTTTAGCAATTTGTTTAGCGTTGGTTTCGATTTCGTCAACTGCAGCGAATAACTGTGAACCGTTCACAGCGTCCAAGCTATCGGCTTCAATTCTGCCAGCAGATACGTTCTGTAACTGACGGTTATATTGAGTTACCCCGCCGGCACCAGCTCGAGCTTTAGCCCCGAAAGATACCACGCTTGCCGGTTGCTCGCCAGCGAATACGTGGCGAGTGCCGTTAATGGTAATTCCATCAACGCCTACCGCGTCATCTGTGACGCTATTTGTGCCAATGGCCACCGCGTTAGCACGATCTGATATTGTATTATTACCAAAGGCTAAGGCGTCAGTTGCTAAGGACTTGGCATGCGTACCAAATACTAGCGCCCCTTGACCGCTGGATTCGGAGTTAGAACCGAATACTAACTGTTCTTTGTCAGCACCGATTTTATTGTTGTAGCCAACCACAGCGGACTGGCCACCTGCTACTGTGCCGTTGTTAGCGCCAATCGCTACGGAGTTTTCACCGGTTACATTGTTGGAGCGGCCAAAGGCTACACTGGATTCACCGGATACGAACGCGCCATTACCGATAGCCACGCTATCATAGGATGCAGTTCGAGCCTGGTTGCCAATGGCGATGGTATACTCTACCAAGCTTTCGGCGTGAGAGCCAAAGGCAAAGGAGTTACGGCCGGATGCTTTTGCATC
>CYGL01000707.1_pt1 | contig 10920 bp, 14 predicted proteins | sample 485531 | NCBI WGS metagenome assembly CYGL01 (sample SAMEA3497897, study PRJEB9818) | human gut metagenome | reverse complement strand
CATATGGTGTATGGGGTAACTGCATATGCAAGAAATAATTTATTAAAAAATGTAATAAAACTTGATGAATATGTTATATATTGTGATACTGATAGTATGAAGTTATGTACCGGATATGATAAAAAAGTAATAGAAGATTATAATGATTTTGTAAAAAGAAAAATAGAATTTGTATCTAAGAAATTAGATATAGATATAGAAAATTTTGCACCACTTGATATAAAAGGTAAAAAAAGAATGTTAGGAGTATTTGATACAGATGAACATTATGACAGATTTATAACACAAGGTGCTAAAAAGTATGCGTTTGAAAAAGATGGTAAAATAGGAATAACAGTTGCAGGAGTACCAAAGACAGGTGCTAAACAATTAAAAAAATTAGAAGATTTTAAAGATGATCTAGTTTTTGAATTTGAAAATACAAATAAAAATTTATTATTTTATTGTGAAGATATGAAAGAAGTTGTAATAAAAGATTATTTAGGAAAAGAATATAAAGTAAATGATAAAAGCGGATGTAGTCTTTTACCTAATACTTATAAATTAGGAAAATCACTTGAATATACAGAATTAATTTCTGAAAAATCAAGTAAAAGATCTATATATAAAGAGTAGGAGGTGATATAATAGTGGATGCAAAAGAGTATGTAAAAAAATTCAAGAAAATAACAGTTAATAAAATATGTAAAGAAAAAAACTTAAATAAAGGAAATGTTGCATCAGGTAGAGCAAATGATGAAGTATATAAAGCAATTAAAGAAGAAATAGAAAACAAGATTGCTAAATTATATATTAAGGAGGAATAGTAAATTGATAACACAAATACATTATAATTTAGATAATATAGATAAAGAAGATGCAAATTATAATTTAATTTATGGTGAAAAATCGAATGGAAAATCGTATCAAGTTAAACATAAAAAAGCAGTAGAAAAATATTTGAAAACAAAAAGAAGATTTATATTAATGCGTAGATGGGCAGAGGATCTTAAATCTGATTGGATAGAAAAATATTTTAGTGATGTAGATATACAAAAATTAACAGATAAAAGATATAATTGTATTACAATGTTTAGAAACGAATTATATTTAACAACTATTACTGAAGAATTAAAAAAGAAAAGAGGAGAAAAAATAGGATATGCAATACCTTTATCATTAGAACAAAGGTATGCAAGTGCTAGTTTTTTAGATGTTGATGATATAATATATGAAGAATTTATGAGTCGAGGTGTATATATTAAAGATGAGCCAAGTAAATTAATGACCTTTTATTCAACAGTAGATAGAAAAAGAGGAACAACAAAACTTTGGCTAGTTGGAAATACAGTGTCCAGAGTATGTCCGTATTTGCAAGCATGGGGACTAACTGATATAATGAAAAATCAAAAACAAGGTGAAATAAAAACTAAAATAATACATAATGATACAAATGAAGTAAAAATTGCAATAGAATATTGTAGATCAAGCGGTGGTAAGCAGATGGACAATAGGATTCTGACAAAAACAATGATTGATTAGTGGAAGTTGGCAAGTAGATCTGCAACCGTTACTACCTAAATCAAAAAAATATTATAAGATATTATTTAGATTTGGATTTCAGTATAAATCGTTTAAATTTATATGTGAGTTTTTAAAGGATTATGAAACAAGTGATGTATGTTTTTTTATATATCCATATGATGGAGAATTTGAAGAAAAATTTTTTGTTTTTTCAGATGTAATAAAAATTAGTCCATATTGGCAAAGAAGTATATATAATGCAGATATAAAAAATAAAAAGCTAGTAAATTTATTTAATGAGTTTAGAGAGAATAAAATTTTTTATTCAAGTTTTTTATGTGGTACGGATTTTAAACAATGTATAGATTTTGAAATAAGAAAGTGAGGTAAATATGTTAAATAGTAGAATAATATTAGCAAAAGGAATTAAATTAGATAAAAGTTATAATAATGTATTAAATTATACAGAGGATCAGATGGTTACATTAGTAGAAAATAATAAATTATATAGTAATAATACATATTCTTTTATTAGACCACAAAATACAATATATGTAAAAGTTCCATATGGAACTGCGTTACAATGCAATTATATGGCATTTCAAAATACTGATTATAGCAGTAAATGGTTTTTTGCATTTATTAATAATGTAAAATATGTTTCTGATAACGCAGTAGAAATTGATTATACTGTAGATAGTTGGGCAACATGGTATGGAAAATGGGAAGTTAAACCTTGCTATGTATTAAGAGAACATGTAAATGTATCAGATGATATTGTAGGTAAGTATGTACAGGAAGAAGGATTACAATTAGGAGAATTTATTGCAAACAAAAAAAATAGATGGTTAAGAAATAGTGATGGTATATATACTGGTACAGATATGGTTATTGTTTTAGGTGCAACAGAAAATAATGAAAAAGCATTAAAAGGTGGTGTACAAACTAATGGAATATATTCAGGTTTAAGATATTATGTATTTCATAATAATGCTGAAGGTATAAATGATTTAAATAATTGGTTTGAAGATTATGAAAGCAATGGTACATCAGATGCAATAAAATGTTTATATATGTTACCTGAATTTTTAATAACAGGTGCAGATAGAGCAGATCATCTATATGCAGGTAGCAATATAGTTACTACTCGATATATAAATGTAGAAGAAGGATCAAATAATAAAAATATAGATCTAAGTAATTCAACAATAGATGGATATGTACCAAGAAATAAAAAGGTCCTTACATATCCATATCAATATTTATTAATTAGTAATAATAATGGTGTAGATGTTGTATATAGATTAGAAGATTTTTATAAGATAGAAAATGGTGAAAAAGTACAAACTATACCTACATTTAAAATTGAATGTTGTGTAACACCATCAGGATCTGTAAGAATGATACCATTAAATTATAAAGGTATATCAGAAAATGACATTGAAGGAATTAATTTAGGAAAGTTTCCAATATGCAGTTGGCAAACAGATGTTTACACAAATTGGTTAACACAGAATGGTACAAATATAGGATTACAAATTGCAGGTGCAGGAGTTGGTATAGTATCATCAGCATTAACAGGTAATCCGTTAGGAATTGTAAGTTCTTCTTTTTCAATAGCAAATACGATTGGTGAAATATATAAAGAAAGTAAAATACCACCTCAAGCAAATGGAAATATTAATTCAGGTGATGTTATAAGTGCAGGCGGAAGAAATGATTTTTATTTTTATAATATGTCTATTAAAAAAGAAATAGCAGAAGTTATTGATAATTATTTTGATAGATTTGGTTATAAAATAAGTAAAGTAAAAGTGCCAAACTTAACAGGTAGACCGTATTGGAATTATGTAGAAATAGGTGCAAATGAAGTTATCGGTAATGGTGATGTACCTGCGCAATTTATGGAAGTAATAAATAATGCGTGTCGACGTGGTGTAACAATTTGGCATAATCACGCAAACGTTGGGAATTATAATTTAAATAATACTATTGTTTAACGTGAAACAAATAAAAGAGAGGTTTATCCTCTCTTTTATAAAGTTGATATATCATCTGAATATTGAAATTCTTTATTTGCATATATTTCCATTGATTTAATTGAATATGGTGTACCAACTCTTGTTAATCCAAAGAATATATATTTTACATTATCTGGTATATGAATAAATATATCGTGGTTAAGATCTGCTGTTGTTCTATAACCGTTAATTATATCATTATATTTTGTTAATGTTTCGCTAGTTTCATTAAAATTATCACCTAAATCTGTTATTACTGCTTTATTTTCATCATAACATCTTAAAAACCATCTACCGGGTTCATTAAATAAAGTTTGTTTTCTTGCATAAAAATCTTTTAATATATCGGTTTTAATAAATATACCAATAGCTTTTTTTGTAACTAATTGTTTTAAATAACCATCACTTATTAAATAATTATTATTATAACCAACAACTTTTGAAGTGCTTCCACCTGAATGCATAATACAGTATTTATTTGTTACCATATCAATAGTACCTTGTTCCGTAGTAGTAAATGTTGTATTATCGTTATAATTTATACTATATACTTTTGTTGGAGTTAGTAAAGGTTTCATTGCCTGTGTTCTTAAAATATTAGTTTTGTTATTAATATCATAAACTATATTACCATAACCAATTTCGAATTCATTAATTCTTGATAATTTATCAGTTATTAATGTATCATTTATTTTTTCACATCTGCATTGTTTAAATGTATTATTTGCACAACGTGTTAATACCACACATTTGTCTAATTGTTCAAATGATGGTTTTAAGAAATAATTATTATTTGTGTAACTATCAGGACCACCATTTATTTTAATTCCGATTGTTCCAGATTTATCAAGTTTATTTGAATATTTGAAATTTCCGTTTAAAAATAAATTTTCATTTACCCAACCTATACCTGTTGGTTGAATTTCTAAACCAAGATTATTATTATAAATATTATAGCAATCTATTTTATTATAACTAAATCCTTTATTATTTCCATTAAGTGTAACACCTGTACCGAATCCATAAATATATTTTAATTTAATGTTTGAATTATTTATATTAATAAGTTTTAATCCTTTATTTTTAATTGATTTTTCACAAGATAACATAAATTCTAAATTTAAATTATTTTGCTCATTTTCATCACCAAGTGTTAAAGCATAATCATTACTATTACCATTATATTTTAATTCACCGTCCATTTTTATATTTGGTAGATTAGTTATTACTATTGGTGTAGAAAATAAAAATATTCCTTTTGGTACATATAAAGTACGTTTATTTGTAAAACAATATTGAAAAGCTTCAATTAAATTTTGTGTATTATCTGTTTGATTATCATCTTTACAACCAAAAGATTTTATATTTAAAGCATAATCATATTGATTTAAAATTTGTAATAACGTACCATTTTCTGTCATTTCATCTAATTTTATATCTATTTCATTTTGAACATCTAGGTTATCAAAATAATTATTTACATAATTTTGTAAATTATTAAATGCATCTGTTAATTTCTCAACTTGTTCTCCGCTTGAATTTACAGAAGTTATTATTTTATTCATTTCCATTCCTAATTTGCAAAATAATTGCCAATTAGTCAAAGCGTCAAAATCTGCCTCGATAAATGGAAAGTTTTCTAAAACAAACCACTTAAACGGACAAAGTTTTTTATATTCATAATTATTCATATTTTCCTCCTTATAACAAACCATAAAATAAATCATCTAATTCTTTAAAAATCATTTGATATATACTGGTTAAATTTTCTTGAAATTGTTTATATATACTTATTTTATCTGCAGGTGTTCTACTAATTTCTTCTACAGTTTTAACATTTTCATTTGTATTTGTTGATCCATTTGTTGTTGAAGTACCACTTGAATTAGAATTATCTGATCCATTTACCGTTGTTTTATCTAAGTTATATTTTGTCATGTAACTTCCATCTTGAACATTGTCTATTTCACTCTGTGGTAGATCACTTTCCCTTCTATCTGTACCAGTTATATTTTCTGTAGTAGATTTGTTTTCTAGTGTATTACTTGTAGTATTGTTATTAGTAGTATCACTTGTTTTTTCATCTGTTAATGTTCTTGTTACTTTTTCACCATCATTTAGAAGATCCCAACCATCTAGCATATCAAATAATTTATTATACATTGGCATTATACTATTTAATTTTACATTTAACTGTAATTGAAATGCAGTTACTGTTTCAAAGCCTATTCTACGCATCATGTAATGGTTTAATATCATTTTTTCAAATTCTTCTTTGTCGACTTTTGTAGTTAATGGATATGTAAAATTAAATATTTTTTCTCTTGTAGCACTTGATAGATCTTTTATCTTAGTTTTATCTTCTTTACCAAAGTTAGCAATAGAATTTAAAATTGCATATAATGTTGGTGGTTTTTCATTTAATGGTGAAAAAAATGGATAAAATAATGGATTATATATCATATTCTTCATCCTCCAAATCTTCATTATTTTCTTTTTTATCTGTTGGTATACCATCATAATATTCAACTTTAATTTCTAGATTAAACTTTTTATTTATTTCTTCTATTGCTTTTTTTCTTGGTTCAAATCTTTCATATCTGCTTGCAATAGTTCCGCCTTGCATTGCTTGTATTTCATCTGATATATTTCTTTCTTTTTTTTGAAAACTTAAATTTGATATACCTATTAATCGTAAAAATTCGGACCATATTTTATCTTTTTGATCTTGTAATTTATCAGTAACAAATGGTGCAGGTGCTAAAACAAGTTCAATATCATCTAAATTAATATTATCATATGTTACTATTTTTTCTACATTACCATCAACTTCATTTGCAAGATCTCTTACTGTCTTTTCTTTTTCAGTTGATGTTTTCCAAATACGAGGTGTTCGTTGTTGTGCAATATTCGTATCCATCGTTTTTGTTATATTTGCATATCTTTCTGCATATTGCAAAATATCTATATATATTGGATAACGGCCATTGTTATCATACATTATTACAAAATCGCCTTCTTTTAATGTATTAGTATATCCATTTCTACCATAAACTTGAATTCTTTTAGGCCTATTATATACATCTAAAGATCCTATACTTGTATATGGAAGTGCTAAAACTTTTTCTAGTACATCATCATAAAAAAATGCTATTGCACCTTGTCTTACTAATGTTTTATTCAAATATGCAGTATCTATATAATCAGGCATATTATCATATATAAATACATTTTCAGCTAGTGTTAAAAACTGTCTTAAATACATTTGGTAAGTCATCCAGTTACTAAGTTGCGAATTAATTAATTTATGTTTCATTTTCTTCTCCTTTCTTATAAAAATAAAGTGCTACTAATTATATGTAGCACTTTTATTTATACTAGGCTACTGTTATACTTGCAGTTCCTTTTTTTGTACTATCAAATACTGATGTAGCAGTTACTTCTATTGCACTTTCTGCAGGTGTAAATGTTGTAGGGAATGTTACTAATCCATTTTGATCTACTTTTGCACCTTGTTTTGCACCTTTTGTTATTGACCATACAACGGCTTGATTTGCAAATCCTGTTGTATCTACTTTTGCACTTAATTGAGCTTTTCCTATACTTGCAGATACAGTACTTTCTGCAGGTGATACAGTTACACCTGTTACTGCTGGTGTATCTTTTACAAAAACTACTGCATTTTCAAATGGCGAACTTGATATACAACCCCATATGTGTAAGAAATGATTTCTTTTTAATGTTTGTGGATTGTAAAATTCTGTTTTCTTTAAATTTGCACCATATTCACTTGAATTATCCATACCATATCTATAATCTTGAAAGAAATCTTTACCAACAATTACCGCTGGAATTTGACTTAATTTATTCATTTCATCTTGTGTTAATGGTGTATATCCTTCAACATATTCGCCTTCAATTACTTTTCCATTATCATCTCTTTTTGCAAATACATGATTTAATCTTTCAGTATCAAAGTTACCAAATCCATCACATAATTCCATATGTGCTTTCATCTCAGCACTATCTCTAAAATAACTTGTAGCAAGTACATTTGTTGTGAATTTAGCATCAAATTTTGTTGATACTATTGCAAATTGATCATCAAAAGCTGTTGCTTTTCTTAATCCTGCAGGATTGAAATTAGGTGATCTAAATGTCATATCATTTGATACACCTTTCATTTCTGCAACTATATCTCTATCTGTTAATGTATCAAAATTAACTATTTGATGCGGTGTTACTGTACCATCTAAAATTCTTCTAGCAAGTACATATTTATTTGTCTGATAAATATCATATTCATAACCTTCATATAAAGAATTAACAATTATATCTATTAATTTGAATAGATCTCCTGTTTCAAATGCCATTGCCATTTGTTCATCAGATGTTGTTGTTTTATAAAATTTTTGATAATTAATTTCATGTAAATAACTTAATACATTTGGAACTTCTGTTTTAATAAAATCATATTCATTTTTTAGCATTTCATTATAATCATATACATTTGCTATATCACATATAATTTCTCTTATTTGTTGTCCATATGATAAAGTTCCTTTATCAGTAAATTCTTTCCATGGATTTTCCCAATGATTTCTTGTTATAACTGTTAAACCAATTAAATTTAACGTATTTAAAAATGCATTTTTATATGCTACATTTTCCATTATGATTTTTCCAATTGGTTTAATACTTTCACCTTGAACAGGTAAATCAATATTTTCTGATAAAATAGGTGTTTGATTTATTACATAACTTAATAATTCAGCACTATTTTCTACTTTTAAATTTGCTTGAGCTACTGCTTTACTCATAATTTTTTCCTCCTAAATTAAATTTCTTTTACATCAATTACTTCTTTTTCTTCTAATCCTTCATCTTTTATATCTTCAGGATCTTTTTCTTTACCGCTTAAAAATCTTTCTTTGTATTTTATTTTTAATTCATCATACTTTTCTCGTAGATCTTCAAGTTCAGAATTATCCTGTGTAGAATTTTCTTCCATACTATCTTCAATATCTTCTAATAATTCAATTACTAAATCATCATTATCTGTTATACTATCAGATATTTTTTGCTTTAATTCTTCTTTACTTAGTTTCATTATTTCTTTCCCTCCTTTCCATTATTAAAATATTCTAAAATCTTAAAATCAAGACCAGCTTTTTTTAGATTCTCTAATATAGAAGTTATTTCCATTACACAAATATAAACACATACTATTGCACTTACTTTAGGTAAACTAAACGCATATTCAATTACAAAACTAGATATTAATACTAAAATAATTAAAAATTTATGCAATAATCCATTTCTCATTTTAGTACTATCAGGACATTTATTAATTATAGCTTGAATATATCCAGTTATTACATCAAATAAACTAAACAAAAGAGGTGTTATTATTTGCCAAATGATATTAGAAAATTGTAAATTTTGTATTAGTTCTTCCATAAATTTTCTCCTTTCTAAATTAATAATAAAACAAAACAAATTTTTTGTCAAGAAAAAACCGATTATTTTATTAATCGGTTATTTCTTATTTTATTTGCATATAATACCCATTTAAATTTATTTTTCTTTTTACTTGGTGTTGGCTCTGGCGGTACAGTTCCTGTATAAATATAAGCAGTTTGATTAACGATATTTTCAATTCCTAAAATGGGACATGGATCAGATGAATTATCAAATCCATATTTAAATGATTCACCTTTTGTTAGCATTTCTAATTCAACGTGAACGTGATTTCCTGTTGAACCTGTTCCTGACGGATTTCCTTCTTTTGATATTAAATCACCTTTCTTTATTCTATCGCCGATACTCCAACTAGTAAATTCTTCTAAATCTCCATATAACCATGTTCTACCTGAATCTTCTTGTATTATGATATTCGGTCCGATAACCTCCGCCTGTTCCCGAATGTGTAACAGAAATTACAGTTCCTTCAAACATATTATATACATTTGATTTTTGCCCTGTTGCTATATCGATTCCTGCATGTTTATGTGTTGCACGTTGTTCGCCCCATGCGCCAGTTAAATAAAATTCTATATTGATAAATGGTGCTATATTACATTCTATTGCCATATTATTTCAACCTTTCTATATTATATCAAAATGACAACAGTCAGAATTATTGATGTGATAACAATATCTAATTTTACCTTTTTGTTCTAATTTTCTTAAATATTCTAATAAATCATACCAGCTCACATTTTGAACATACATATCTATTGCTTTTCCATGTAAATGTCTACTATTACTTACACCGCCAACTTCTTTATTATGCTTTTCACATCTTGTTCCTGATGTTACTATTGCAGGACTTCCAAAGTGTTCTCTTACTTCATCTGCTATTTTTACAACTCCTAATTGTATGTTGTTTAGTCCACAACCGCATTTACATGTGAACTCTTGTTTTTTAAAATGTTTTATTGAATCCCAACTATTATTTGTACAATACTCACACCATGCTTTTTTCAGTTTCTGCTCCTGCTACACCATCGACTGTTACACCGATTTTTGTCTGTATGTCTATTATTACTTTCCTTATTTTATCTATTGTTTGTTGTCCTGCAATTCCGTCTACTTTTAAATTATTATTTTCTTGAAATTTTTTTTATTGCATTTATTGTTTGTGTGCCTTTTATTCCATCTATTACACCTTTATATAGGCCTAAAAATTTTAAATTCATTTGAAGTCTAGTCATTGTCATTGTTAACATATCTTTATTCCTCCTTAAAAATCTTTATAAAAAGTGTTCACTTTCATTTCTTTAATATATAAATTTTCATTTATTATTCTGTATTTTATTATATTATCATATTCAATTTTTGCTTTTTCTCTAATAGTATAAATACCATATAAATGGACTATTTCACCGCATTCTTCCTCACATATAACATAAACTTTTTCTTTTAGTTCTTCACTAACTATTTTACCATATAAAGAATTAAATTTTTGTTTTTCTTAATATATTATCTTTTTTTTCTTTTTCACTCATTTTTTACCTTCCCTAAATTTATAATTTTATCATATTCTACTGGATTGTTTTTACTTAATACTTCAGCAATTCGCATTAATTTTATACTATGATCTATTTCATCAGATATTATTTCTTTTATTGCATCTTTGTATTTATCAGGTATTATTTCTAATAATTTATAATAGTAATCTCTTGCATCTGCTTCTTTGCTTTCATTAACTTCAATTAATTGTAATACTTCATTTACATTATCCAACTTTTTTCACCTCCTTCATTAATTTTTTATATATCCATTTATATAGATTAAAATGTAATACTCGATAACATATTAATTGTATTATCATAAACATAATAAATCCCATAAACATATATATACTTATTAATATTATATCAAAAACTAATAA
>CYGL01000706.1_pt1 | contig 10941 bp, 8 predicted proteins | sample 485531 | NCBI WGS metagenome assembly CYGL01 (sample SAMEA3497897, study PRJEB9818) | human gut metagenome | reverse complement strand
ACGACACAATCCAAACTCATTTAAGGCATTTTTTAATCGGTTAGAAGTTTCTGGTGAGATTAAATTATTTGTTGCCGCTTGTGTATAGAGTATGTCTAAATTTTTAAAGATAAATTTAAAATGTTGTAATGCGGATGGGGTGTCAATAACCTTCTTTCTTTATTTTCCATTTCGATTGTAATTTTATTAGAATTAATTATCGAATATAAAATGCTTTGTCCAATATCTATTTGGGTGTTTTCAATATAGTCATATATAAAAATTAGTAAAAACCAAAATTGAATAGTATCAAAATCGTAAGTTCCTATAGTTTGTGCTAAAAAAAGTATTGCTTCTATATTTTTCCCAGATTTCTCTGATTTTTAAACTATTTCCTATTCCCTTGATATAGCTTTTTGTCGCCTCAACAGTTGTTTTATGTAATGAAATGTAGCTAGATTCTGATAATCTTATTTCTTCTTTTGTAATGGCATAATTATATCGCAATGCGAATATAATAGTGGGATGAATTGATGATTTCTGCCCTATGCCAAATGAATTAACAATTTCCTTGACGTATTCCAATTGTGGCAAATTGCAGATTTCATCAAAAGTCATATTTTTTATTTCTGACAGCATCGGTATGCTGTTAAGCTTATTATTTTCTTGTTCCATATAAAAATGTATCTTTTTTGCCACAAATTTAAAAAAAATCCCCACTTACGCAAATGTAAGTGAGGAAATTTTTGTTATTTAGTCCCCAAAACGTATTTTACGACCTTAGCGTTGGCTTTATTCTCGTTCTGAAAGTCTCGCTCGATATAAATGTCGGTCACTCTCATAGACTCATCAACGTGGTTGAGTGCTGCATGGACTGTGAATTTGTCTATGCCAACCTTGTTTATGGCTAGGGTAGCCCATGAATGTCTTGCAGCGTAAAACTCCAAATCATCTATAGCTAATTCTGAGCCAATTTCTTTCAAGCCTCGATTTATCGCCTTATTGAAGCCTTTGTCGTTTGCATAATATTGATAGAAGTTGAAGACTCGTTTGCCCGACTTGTCTCTGTACTTCTCTATCAATGGTTTCAGCATTGGAGGAACATCAACCACCATCTTCGCCTTGTCATTTCTACGTGCTTTGGTCTTGGTTCTGAAGTATGTCAGCTTACCATCTTTGTAATCTGTCACGTTATAAAGGTCAACAGAGTTCATGCCGATTAGTCCAAAGGATAAGATAAAGCAATCTTTAGCTAGGTCGTATCTGCACGTCCCCTTGATGCCTTTGCTTGTATTCCTATATGGAAGAGCATAAATCTTCTTGATGGTGGCTTTATCAAGTGCTCTCTTTCGGGTTGCCTCCTGTTTCGGAATCTTGAAATTGTCGAAAGGGGATGATGGAATAAGTATCAAACCATTGTCGTAGTTGTTGTATTCCTTCTGTGCCTCCTTAAACAGGTGTCGTAAACTGCCTAAATATAAAGACATCATTCTGTTAGATGGAACACGCTTCCCTGCTTTCTCCAACTTCTCTATTTTTGCTTCTCTACATTTCTTTATATAATCAGCATATCTTGTGATAAAGGATAAATTGATTTCTGAAATGTTGAGGCTGTCACGTCCAATAAATGAAGTGAGTGAGTTGAGAACGGTCTTGTAATTGTTTGCTCCTTTTATGGTAGCCTTAGCTATCCACTTTCTGGAAAAGTCGATAAAGTCAATCTCCTTGTCTTTCATATCCTCAAACTTTAGGTGCTTGAAAATATCATCAAGGGAATAGCTGTTTAAATCAACCTGCATTTCATTACACTTGTTCTTGTACCCTTGTACTAAGTTCTCAATCTCCTTGTAAATCTTGGTTGTTTTCTTGAAATCTCCAGATTTAGTTAAGTCCTTTGGAGAAACGAAAAGACTAGATGATAGTCTCTTCACCTTACGATTGAGCGTAAAGCGTATCTTTACATTGTAAGTACCATTTGCTTTAAGCTCTCCTTTTTTAATTTCTGCTTTGATTGTCAGCATGTTACGTTTAATTTAATTAGTCAACAATCAGTCAACAATGTAGCAAATAAAGAGGAAAAGCTCTGGTGGTTGTATTTCTTAATCCAGAAAGGTCTAGAAACAAAAATAGGTTAAGTATCTAATATTCAGATGCTTAACCTTGTGGACCAGCTAGGGCTTGAACCTAGGACCTCCAGATTATGAGTCTGTGCCGAGCCTTACTAACTCCTGCGGACTTAGCAAGGTGTAACCAACTGAGCGACAAGCCCTTTTATGCTATTTGTCAACCTGTTAATGAACACTGAAAGAATGAAATTAGTCAACAATGAGTCAACAATCATCCTTTTTGCAGGTGCAACGATAGATTGCACGATGCAAAGTTTTTAGGGATTCATTTTATAGAGAGAACCCCCATGTCTCTTATAATTCATCAAGAAGACTATCTAAGGATTGGAGTCGCTTCTTATCCTTGATATGGTCTTTCACTTCTTGAAGTGCTCCACGAAGTTCTGTCGTGATGTCTTGTCTCTTGTATTCTGTCATATTGATATATGTTGGTGTATGGCTGCAAAGATAATTTTTTATTTGATTTGGCAACCATTTTTTTGTTTTATGGAATATTAGCTAAAAAATAAAGCCAACCTCCACATGATGGTAGAAGTTGGCTTGTGTTTAATGTAGAATTTCTTCATGCTGTATTACCCATGCAATAAAGTTTCCTAATTTAGAGTCAATATAGTTTATAGCTTTCTTTTCTGCATCTTTTTTGCGAGAATTATAAGTTGTAAATAATCCAGATGGTACAGTTATATGAAAACTAAATTCGACTTCACGTAGTTTACCCAAAAAATGACCTGCGACCTTATTTTCATAATCGTCTTTTTCAATAAACTTCCAATCAATTTTCTTTTTTAGGGCAAGTTCGGCAGTTTTTAAAGAAAGGTTTACTATATTTTCTAGTGTAGGCTTTATAGTGATGTCAAAAACATCTCTATCAGGAAGCCCTTCAATAAAAATATTCCATCCTTGATGGTCTCCTAGGCACTCCATAATTTATAGTTTTGAATAATATTTATAGCTTAATATAACTCTATTTTGCCGAGATTGTTATTTGTCTAAATTTTCGGCAGCAGTAATAATAGATGCAAGTAATCCAGATAAATCCATAAGGCTTATTTTCTTACCCTTAAAATAATAAGGTGCAAGAATTACAGAACGACTAGAATTGCTTGCAATGCTCATGATTTCATCCATTAGAACAGAAATTGTGCCACATTCTACTTGTAGTCGTGCTCTGTTGGCTGTTTGTGGATATTGGATTTCACCATAAATGTAATCAAATTTAGGCTCAATCTGCTTTATAAGAGTATTGATTTTGCCTATAGAACCAAAATTAGAAAAGAATCCCATATTGTACTATATGCCTTTATATCCCCACCAGACAGGCTTTTATTGATAGTTGTTTTTTACACATAAAGAGAGGAGCATGGGGACTATTGATGTTTACTAACATAAAGCTCTGGACTGCTTGCGACATATAAACAGACAATAGCCCATGCTCCATGTGTTATATATATGAGTATATATATGCAACATGAAAGCATGAGCACCTTGACCTGTTACCTATGTCGTTAGAATTGTCCAGATTCTATGTTAAGATAACTTCAAACGCTCATTCTAAATATGTACTTCTACTCCTTGTAGAATTGGTGCAAATTTAGCAATAATTGTTTGATTGACCAAGGATTTGTCTGTCTTTCTTCTAATATATGTTGAGATTTAACATTTCAGCTTAGTTTCTCTCATAGCTACATATATCAATGAAGCGTCTTTTGCTTATTAGTTAGTAACTAAAGGACACCTACCATTTCTGATAGATGTCCTGTCTGTGGTTAGTCGATAAACCATTTATATCGCTCGTCACCATGCAAGGCTGCATTGATGCCAAGTGCAAGTTGGGTGGTGTTGAGGCTTCTATCCAAGAATGAGTCTATATAGCTAGACTTGTTAGCTCCTGTTAACAGGTTGTAGAACTTCCATATGTTGATGTCCTCTCCAAAACTACTAAAGTTCTCATCATTGATGTATGCTTTGGCTACGCTGTTAATCTGTGTATCAGTTAGCAACATCTTAGGAATGTTTCTCTGATAGTAATTAGGTAAGCACTGATAGAGTCTCATCTTGCCAAGTATCTGGCAAAACTGATGTTCGTTCATGGTGGTATTCCCTAACGAGTGGAGTAGTTGAAGTTGTCTAGCAGGATTGAAACTGTTGAATAGCTCCAAGGCTGCACGATAGAGTTCATTAGTAGATGTCACTCTCAAATCCTCCTTGTAACCATCTGTAAAGATGCACATGTTGCAGCAAACTTGGTTCTTGAAACCTATTGCTAGACGGAATAGCTCTGGAGATTTCTTTGAATATAAGTTCATCTGATTGTATGCTCTAACTCCTACGATGGAAAGATTCAACTTGTTACCCATTATAGTCTCGAAAACTGTAGGGATGTCGATGCTGAATGCTGCACGCTCATAGTAGATGGTTTTGTCTGAATCCAAGAGTTGACTAGCAGGCTTTCTCACAGCTTCCGGTATTCTGCCTTTGATTACGTGGGAAACTCGAATGTTTGGAGTTCCAACCTTTTGACCATGGAAGAAAGTTCTGGTTGCATCCTCGATGGTCTCAATAAAGTCAGCGTGGTTGATGGTCAACTCGTTGTCTTTAGCAAAAACAGGAGTGATGCAATCGTTCTTCAAGTGCTCGAAGGTTACCTCTTGGGTATTAGCCTCAATAAAGTGATTCTCTGCTTTAAACTCGTCCAAGATAACTGCATCCTCGATGTGATTTGTTCTCTGTGCCTGTGGCAATAAAATAATGTTGTTCATAATCTCAATAAATTAGAAGTGAATAATGTTGTTTATAATCTCTAAATAAATATAGTTGTTATTACATGACTATTTTCTATATCTATTTTTCTTTCTAAGTGTGAGGAGGGGACTAAAGTGTATTACACCGTCTTTCGTAGAACACAAGGGGGATATAAAGTGGGTGTATATATAATAATGTGTAAAGTCCTTATTTTTAGTTTTCCTCTCTCTGCTCTGAACTTCTGTATTTTTGAGATATGATATTTCCTAACTAAATATGCAGGTGAAAAAGTTGAGGCTGTTTATTGGTGCTGTAGGATGGTTTTGGAATGGATTGGTCTATGTGGGCAAATAAGTGTGTCTTGTCCTGGGCTCTCTTGTCTATGGATGGTATAAAAACGAAAAAAGCCGCAAGCGTTGAGGCTCACGGCTTAGTTTGATAAATCAGATAATTATTAAATATTTTATGCCAAAAAGTGAAAACTAGTTCCATCTTCTTAGACGATGATATGTATATTCTTGAAAAATCCAAGTGATTTCTGATATTTTCTAGGGGGTATTTTTCTTACATTTTTTTACTCTATATGGCTGCGTTGTATTTTCCTACCCCTCATTAGTATTTGAATTTTATCAGCTTAAATGAGTTTATCTTACCAGATTCCTTACACTCGAAGTAACTTTTTATTGTATTTTGTGTTACTTTACTCATGATGCCATTCTGATAATAGATATCCATAATCTTTTGCTTTATGATGTTTTTATTGAGGTATTCATTCAGAGGAAAGGCTTCTTTGATTAAGTTCTTGATTTCAGAGCTGTTTCTTTTTTGGTAGTCCTCTGATTTGTCAAACTCACGGACTTTCCTGTCAATGATTTTTTTCTTGTATTCAGCTGAAACAATAGCATCTTTGCCGATTTTATCATAGGCGTTGATGGTATATTGAAACTCCGGTATCTTTCTCAGTAGTGTTCTGTATTTCTCTTTTTCTTCGAAGCTGATTCTCCCATTTGTAAACCATTTGTCTATATTCGCAAGATTCTCCACTATGAGTTTTCTTTGCTCTATAGCAAGTTTGGCTTGATTTAGTCTCTCAATATCGTCTTCGCCAACACATTCTGTAACATTGTTAAGTGTTACTTTGAAGATTCCTGCACGTTGGTAGGCTTGGTATAAGTTTTCTGCTGATTTGTAATAAGCATGTACTCTCTCTTCATTTTGCAGATTATCAATAGCGAAAGGATTGATTTCACCTTTATCGTCTAGCAAATCTTCATATTTCAGATTCTTCAAATCTTCTGAGATAGCTTCTTTCTTCATGTCATTATTTGCATTGTTATGCTGCTTTTGTAATGTTTCGTGATTTTTTATAAATTGTTCCACCTTAATGCCAATTTCTTCTTTACTTCTTACTTTAATGTCTGGATTGATGGTGGAGATATGTGTGAGACTATTGTAAGTAGCTTCTTCATCCTCTCTCTTTCTGAATCGACCTTGTATTTGGATGGCTTCTGTGAAAGGGTCAATCATCGTCCAATTTGCTGTACGTAAATCAGTAAGCATGATGATGTCTGGTTTGATTCCATCATAATTGGTTATATCTAATGCAGAATAGAATCTGCAAGTAAAGAAATTCACTCTGGCAAGTGGGTACGTGATTTCAGAGTAAGCATTATTGATTCCTCTTTTAATCAACTTCTTGGCACTCTTTTCAGAACAGAAAACTTTGTAATCTGTTATGTCTAAATTGTCAATTAAGTCAGCTATGCCATCTGTGACATTGAAGAAAATGCAGATTTTCTTGCTATCTTTCAGTCCATCTAAAGTTTGCTTTATCCTCTTGTAGTAACTATTAGTTACGATAAGTGTTAGCGGCTTACGATAATCGTAGTTTGGTACAATCTTGATTTTTGTGAAACCTTGCTCTTCAAACTTAGGGTGTGACATATCCAAAGGGGTAGCAGAAACCATGGCTTTATCCTTAAATGCAAAGAAATCATGGATAGGCTTAGTAATGCTCCTACGATAGTCAATATCCTGTGTCGTTTTTTCGCATTCGTCATAGAGACAAAAGAACTCTTCATATATGTTAATGCCTAGCTCTTTAGCGGCTTTGCGAATTTTCTCAAAACTTTCTGGAGTAGTCATGATTTTCTTGTACTTCTTATCTAACTTCAAGTATGCCTTGATGTTGTAAGGAGTACATTTCTGATAAACTGCTTCGATGTTATCGTAGCTATTCAACTTGCCTAAGATTACCGGTACATTAGGCTCTATGATTATAGAGTTTCTCTTTGCCTCGATTTCACACGATGTTGCACCTAGACCTGTTAGAGTCTTGTCAAGAATGCAGTTAGATGGAATCATATCATAGCCAAGACGCTTTAGGGCTTTTGGAAGCCATTCGCCTTTATTTAACATTGCTTTAATTGTTTGCATATTGTTTTCTTTTATTGCTTTTTTATTAGATAACTAAACTTTCCCACCCTAAGTAATAAAGCGTAAATGGGCTTATACATCCCATGTAGACAGCTGATAATCAGCTGTTTTAACAGGAATCAAAATTTATGTTATGCCGCATCTCGTGGTTGCCCAAGCCTTAAAGCTTCCGCTATAGCCAAACACTCTTTCGGAATGCTATCATTGTGCAATATGCTTTCCAGCAGTTCATCGACTTGAATAGAAGAGTTCTCGCACAGGCATCCCATGAAGCGCTCCAATGCAGAAAGCACACGTTTCCACAAAGTTAACTCTATGAGAGAATCTTTCAGAACGGCGAACAATTTCCCTGTCGTTTCGTATTCGTTGATGCGTTTGTCCAACGCCATGACGATATAGGTCATGTAGCACAACGTACAGTCTGCTATCAACTTGTCAAAGTCACGTCCTTGAAAAGCTCCGAGTCCGAGGTATTGCTTCGTCTCTTTATTGAGCACCTCTATGCTCCAACGCATCTGGTAGATTTCGAATGCTTCTACGAAGGACAGCGACATGTCGGTGGTGATAAGCACATTCCACTTTTGATTGTGTCCGTAATGTATGAGGAATATGCGTACTGGAACCTCTCCGAGATAGCCTCTGAGGCTGATGTAGGCACACTTGTATTTTCTGCAATACTGTGTTCTTTCGCGCTCGTATTTAGCGATCAGCTCTTTCGCATTTTTAGAATGTCCATCCACTTTATATTTCGTATTCCCGAACTTCGCCAAACCGACAAAATGCATTTTTCCACCATCAATGGAACGTACTTCATGCAACAGCTTTTCACATGTGAACCAGCTGTCGCACAGTACATATTCGGCTTGTAGTCCGAGTTTCGTGGCACGCTTCACCATATCTATACTCATGCTGATTTTATCAGCCTCAAGTTCTGAAAAACGGGTAGCTGTAAAGCTGTCGCTTTGGCGATCCTTTTGAAAACGCGCCTTACGCTGCTTGGCAGTAAGTCCATATGTTTTGTTGCGTCCTTTCTCGGAGTGTATGGTAAAATCTATGGGAAGTGTACTCTTACCATCGCAATACGCACAAAGCAACAACTTATAGCCAAGAACACAGCGCCCTTTGACATGGTCAAATACACGACTGATACCTTCCATGTGAATGCCTGTTTTTTCAAGGGTTGTGTCATCAATGATTAGACATTTCGGCCCTTCAGCTTCAGCGATATTTTCCTTGCGAAGTATGGCATAGAAACGAATGGCCATTGTCATCAAGAGTCTTCTCCAATCCATCGACGGTCGTTCCAACAGGCGGTAATAGCAATTCTTTCCAGTTTTCACCAGACCGTGAAAATTTGCCGTATAGGCAGAATGAATCGTTTCACCGCACACACGGAACATGCATATGGCCATTATGAGTTGGACCAACGAATAGCCTTGTTCCTTTCTCATGCCCATACGAGAGAGTAAGCGTCCTAGCGAAAAACGCTCGAAAAGCACGGTTATATCGCTGCTCACGCGAGATTTAACACTCAGAAGGTTGGCCATCTCAGAAAAATTACCGAATTTTGCTTCCATAACAATAAGTTTGAATTTGTTTGATACTCAGTTTGTTAACGCTCGCTAAGTTGCAAATTTTTCTTGACTTATTGCCATTCCCACCCCATTATTTAGGGGTGGGAAACTTTAGTTAGATAATAGAAATCTATGGGGGTAGAATTTTCAGATAAATTGCCTTTATATAGCCATATCAAATATTTCTACCCCTTTTGAAATGTTCTATTATTAGCTCCTAACTTTAATTATGCTGCCACTTGGGTACTTTGAGATTTATTAGATAGGCGTGATTCTGTTAAGAGTTCTGTTATTTTGAATTCTTTATAGTCACTACCTGCACTTTCTATTTTCTCAATAGCCTCCTGCGTAAACTTATTTATAGCCTGTATAATATCGTCTAATGTTGGACTGTCATTTGAGGCAAGAATGGCATTTACAGCATGTATGAAATAACGCTTTTTTGCTTCTTTTTTAGATAGGTTCGCTATGCTGTCATATAGAGATTGGGCTTCTTCTACAGTTCGTCCACATGTCAAATCCTCAGTTTTGTTTCCTGTAGTCATTGAAAGTAATGTTAGGTTACGAAGTTTTATGTCAAGGTACAATTTGGCTGTGTTCAGAGTTAACTGATTCTTTTTAGCAAAATCATTCACCTGTTGACATGCTTTGTCACCTGTTGCCAAAGCTGCATAGCCAACTTTTTCAACATTGCTCATAGCTCTACTTGCAAGCATAGTGTTACCTATTGCTTGTGCATATTCTTGTACAGTCTTAAAGTCATGTACTTCTACATTTTTGAGGGTTTCATCAGAGAAAACTCTCCAATAGGTATCTGCTGTATCGCAAAGAACGAGAACGTTCTCTGTATCTTTTGCAATGATATTCTCATTTCTGTCAAAAAGTTCAATTTCCTCATTCCAGAAAATTTCTGGCTTTGCAAAATGGAAAATAACTTCCATCCTCTTGTCCTTGTCACCAAGTTCAACTATCTTGCCTTTTGGTTGACTCATGCTGTACTTTGTGAAAGCTACAGTGATTGTCTCTTGTTTGCCATCAATGTTTGCCGTCACAGTTGTAGAAAGTGATTGCTCTTTCTCTTTGATGCCTTCATTTACTTCTTCTGTAGTTACAGAAATGTTACCATCCTTATTTATGTCTTGTTGAGTCATGTTAGCCCCATTGATTGTTGATTCGTTACTTGCCACCGATTCAGTTGCGTTGTCTAACTCTTGAACGTTTGAGGTCGTCGCCTTTATCTTATCTTCCATGTTTGTTCTATTTGAAGATTTTACTTACACCTACCCACATCAAAGCTATGTACATCTTGCTTCTCAGTTTCGGAATGCGGTTGCAAAGGTACAGACAAAAATCAATATGAACAAAAAAATAAACGACTTGGTTTGCTTACCTTTTAGGCGCAAAAGTACGCAAAAAAAAATGCGTACTAATCTTGAGAAAAGTACGCATGATAATTAGTTATAAAGAAGATTCCTAAATTTCCATAAATTGATTCCTTCTCGTGTTCTATAATGTTTCCTTATTAAACTGTCGTAAGGTCTTGAATGTTTGCCAAAATGGTCTTCTTCATTGAATTTGATGTCTCCGTAGCCTAGGGTGTACCAAACTCTAGAAGCAAGTACTTCTTTTCCTGTTGCAATTGGGTTATATCCTGTGGCTTTATATTTTTTTTGAGAAAGAAAACACTTGTAGAAAATGTTGTCAAATAGTAAAAGCTTTGTACTTCCTGTAAGTTTTTGACGACACAATCCAAACTCATTTAAGGCATTTTTTAATCGGTTAGAAGTTTCTGGTGAGATTAAATTATTTGTTGCCGCTTGTGTATAGAGTATGTCTAAATTTTTAAAGATAAATTTAAAATGTTGTAATGCGGATGGGGTGTCAATAACCTTCTTTTCTTTATTTTCCATTTCGATTGTAATTTTATTAGAATTAATTATCGAATATAAAATGCTTTGTCCAATATCTATTTGGGTGTTTTCAATATAGTCATATATAAAAATTAGTAAAAACCAAAATTGAATAGTATCAAAATCGTAAGTTCCTATAGTTTGTGACTAAAAAAGTATTGCTTCTATATTTTT
>CYGL01000704.1_pt1 | contig 10959 bp, 14 predicted proteins | sample 485531 | NCBI WGS metagenome assembly CYGL01 (sample SAMEA3497897, study PRJEB9818) | human gut metagenome | reverse complement strand
GTTCAAATCATCGATGTTGAACTGTGTCTTATCTAGATTCATCAAAGAAATGTACGCAAGTATCTCTACAGCTTCCGCTTGTAAGCCATTTAAAAAGGGAAATGGTTTTTTAAACACCATCTCCCATTGACTAATAGCTAACAACGAATGCTCGAAATGGTATACTTTTCCAGGAAGAATCATACCCGTTGTTTCGTCATAAATCTCCCCCGTAACTATCTCAAGCATACATTAATACCTACTATTTTTTACTACGACGTTGTTGACGGTTTCCTTTGTTGGCTACCGCAGCAAGCTGAGTATTTTCTTTCTTGTCTTTATTAGATTTTCCTTCTTCAATCAATTGTGCAAAGAATTTACGTGCAAACTCTCCATCTTGGATGAAGTTTACAAACAATTTACCGTAAGCTTCTGAAGCAAGGAATTCATCACGAAAGTCTTTAGTTTTCGTAAAGCGACCATCTGTATTTTTGAAACCAACTGCAATTGAAACAAATTGCTCAATAAAGTCCATGATACGGTCAGAGTCTTGAGATTCTGCGATTTCGCGTACATAGGTTTCCCAGTCTTTATTACCAGAACGACCCATAATACGGAAGGCTTCGGCAGAGTTGATATGGAAATAGAACTTCTCAGTAAGTTCATCTCCTGAGATTGGTTCTACATAAGTAATTTCTTGTACAATCATTGAATTAATCCTTTCTTATAAAAACAATTTCATTTTGAAATTAGGCACTAAGTACGCCAAGAAGAATCATAAGTTCTTTTGGAGTTGGAAGTTTAGCATCAGCACTATCAGTACCATAGATAGCTTCTTCCACTTTCTTGAGTTTTGTAGCATCAAGTTTAGTAGAATCGATGATAATATGTGCCATAGATTGAGTGTTTTCAACACCTGTGTCTACTGGAGTTGTAGTGAAGTCCCAAGAGAATTCAATAGCATCTGGTGAGTCATTGATAGTTTCAAAGTCTTTAGATGCAACACCTGCAGTAGCATTGTATACCAAGTTAATAAGGTATCCATGACCTGTAGATTCAGTATCATTACCGATAAGAGTACGGTAAGCAAAACCAAATGATTTACGAGTTTGTGCAGTAAGTTTAACACCAGATACGGCATCAACTTCACCAAGACAAGCTGCAAATTCATCAGGATAAGTATAAGCTGAAATAGAACCTTTGAATGATTCTTTAGCGATCAAGTTCAAGTATTTACCGTTGTTAGCATATTTAGCTGTAGCGTCACCACCATCTGGTGATTCAGACACTTTAGTCAAACCATTCCACGCTACACCTTTTTCATATGTACCACCAGCTCCCATAGGGAAAAGTACACCACGGTCAACACCTGTTTGATATGTTTTTTGACCAGTTTGGTCCCATAGCAATTTTGCCATAAAATAATAACCTCTCTAGTAATATATTCTGTACGTTTCTTGGTATAGCCCATTGTCGACATCATATCCTGTAACACGTACATATGGAAATTTAGCAAGCATGCCTTCCTCAATTGAAGAATCGTGCATCCTTGTAAAATAATTTACAATATAAGACCTATTAGTACGATATGCCATATTATTAGCAGACTCAACATCAAGATAGTTTTTCTCAACAACAATACAAGGAAAAGTCAATTGAGCACCATCTGGTTTCTGATAATAAACTCTAGGGCATAAAGTCTTTAGTTCTTCGATGAGTTGTGTATGCGTTCTACTCATAATCTGATATGTGTACCCCTAACTCTTCTAAATGTTCCAAATCCATTATTCCATCTAGTACAATACGTACTCTAGGAGGGTAATTAAGCACTCTAAGAACAGAGTAAACCTGATTTTTATAAATAACATACCAGATACGGTTAATACGATCAGTCTCATCATTAGCAAATACAAAAGAGAAGTCAAAAGCAGACTTAATATTTTCATTAATTCGTTGTGAATCGGAAATATCATATCGTCTGTTTTCAACTATATTAGCAGGGATATTTCTATATCGTGTATAATCATAAGAATATACACCAGGACTAACCTCTTTTGATTCGATACTACGAACTAGAATATCAATTGTAGTCCTCATGCTACTCTCCTATATTCCATTTTGAAATTAGTGAACAGTTTCACCTGCTGGTGAAGCTGCGGATGCTCCTGACGCTGGTGTAGATGAAGTATCATCATCTGAGCGTTTAGAGAGATATTTTTCACCTGGTTTATCTTGTTTCTCAACCCAATTAGGTTTAGTCTTAAGAGCGTCTTTACGGAATTTAAGCATATCTTCGTTTGTAGCCTCTGCTTTAGTAACTGTTACAAAGATAAAAGCACGTGGAATCATGATAGCTCCTGAGAGACGTGCTTCCATAAGGTATTTCATTTGGTTAAAGTCGATATCGAAGTCATCGAATGTTACAACTTGTCCACCTTGAGATTGACCAAATACATAGTCATTCAAGTTACCAATCAAGAATTTACCTTGAGGCATATCACGGAATTCAATTACTTCAGAACATCCGAAGTAAGCTGCAAGATCTGAATTAGTTGCAAGACGGTTACCATCGCTTGATGCACCATATAAATAACGACCATTCTTATCTTTAAGTGTTTTAAGTTTAGAAAGGTCAAATGGGTTGATGATAAGAGATGGAGTTCCAGAACCTTGATATCCTGGAAGAGTCTTGATTACATCATCAACTACAGACATCCAGTCATTTGAAGTAACTTTGATTGTGAAGAAGTCATCATCTTTAGTGATAGGACGAATGTGTTCTTCGTTGATCTTTTCAACGTTTGGTTTACCATTTGCCAAAGCAGGACGTCCGTCACCAAACAAAGCAGCACGTACAAGTTCTTCTTTGAATTTGATAGCTTGTACCTGTTTCAAGAATGATACTGCATCGATACCATTTTCACGAATATCAATTACATCATCACGGTCAATTGCTGTTTTGTGGATGACAGTTTGTGGTGTAGTTGTACGATAGTACAAAGAAATAAGACGTTGATTAAGTTTTTCATTACCAGCAATGTAACCACGTGCACGAGCTTGATCTTCTGTCAAGTCAGCATAAATGTTTTTAACATTTGGTGAAGATACAGCACCGAATTTATTAAGGATAGCTTCAACATTCTTAGCGTTAGGGTTGTAAGCTTGAATACCTTTTTGCAATTGTGCTGCTGGGAACAAGATATCGATGTTAGAGATACCATGTTGCAAGAATTCACCGCTTGAATCAACACCTGCCAAAGCAGCTTTGATAGAACCACTACCAATAGCAGCAGCGCTACGAACAGCGTCATCAGCGAGCTGAGCTGCATGAGTCAAAGTGTTATCTTCTTCAATTCCATTTTGATTAAATGCGTTTTGTTTCATGTCCACTCCTGAGTGTTCAATTTCTTCTTCGTCTGTGTCGGCTTGTTCTTCCTCTTCAGACCCATCTTCTTTTGCAGATTCAGCTTTATGTTCTTCTTCTACTTCCTCTGCGTTGTCACTTACTGCTTCGAAGTCATCGAGATTAGAATTTTCAAGTTCTTCATCATCAATTTCTCCAGCAACAGATTGAATGATTGCTACTGCTGTAGTTTGATCATCTGAGAGAGTTTCAAGAACTTCATTGTCTTCTTTAGACAAGGTGTCAAATCCCTCTGAAAGACCTTTTTCAACCACAGTGGCTTGATCTTCAGTTAGTGTGTCAAGCTACTTCTCCGATAGTTGCCATTTGTTTCTCCTCTGAATGAGAGTGTTTCAACAAGTCTTGTGTAAGACCTGTAGTGATGAAAATTTCATCGCCGACAAAACCATCACCGTGAGTAAGAACCTCTTCGATGACAGCTCCAGGATTTGCGCCCTTGAGTACTAGTGACACTTCATAGATTTCTCCATGAATTACATCTTGTCCACTCTTTTGGATTTTACGAGCGCCAATTGACATTTGGTTCACGTCTCCGTGTCGCAAAAGTTCTTTGGCATCCTGACCACGTTCTGTTTCATTGAGATACCCGTAACCGTATACACCTTGGTCATTTGAATGAAGAAGAATATATCCGATTGTATCTCCTGGTTGGGAGTAGGAATGTTGCCAAACCAATGGTACTTTTTCTCCAGACAGACCAGAGAATGCACCGTGACGGATTGTTACACCGTCTGAGCATTTTAGGTCATTCTTTGTAACCCAACCAGCGAAATCGTAATTTTGCGGTTTGTTCATTTGATACCTCTGATAATATTGTGCTTGCGTTTAAGATATTTAGCATTCATCTTAGAGTCCATCTTGTAATAACGTCCTGCAAGATTACCTTTATTGGTTGCTACAATCTTATAAAACTCGTAAGTTCTATCTGGTGAAGTTTTAGACAGGTTGTAATATCCTGATTTCTCAGCTTGAGACCTGAAATCTTTATCCTTCTCAAATCGTCGCATTAGTTTGAAGTCTGCTTTATCTCTCTTATTATAGAGCCTATTCATCTTCTTACTAAATTGTTTTTTGTTGAGGAGAAACAGAAGATTTCTTTCTAAAACCCCATTTCATACCTATAACACCGGAATGAATTATTTCATTTTGATTTTTTTTTTAGAGGCAGTAGATAGAGCAGCTTGGTAGTCAAAGGTTGCAGATTGTTGGAGATTACTCTTACGTTTCTTACGTTTGTAGTAAGACTCGTTTTGAGCTTCCAAATCTTTAGTACGACTAGCATTACGACGACGAACACTTTCGCTAGCATTCTTGCTAGACTCATACATGTTCTCCATAGAACGAGTGTTATTTTCTTCTAGATTAGAACCTTTATTACGTTTTGCGATACGTTTGTTTTGGCTTTCTAGGTCTTTAACGCGGTTGTTCCATTCGTTGTATTGCTTGTAGTTCTTACGACGCTCTTCTGGAGATTTAGACATATGGTCTTTAATCTTACGACGATACTCGCGAATAAGTGCTTCATTACCAGACTTTAAATCACCATTACGGAACTTCTGACGAGTATTATTCCCAATAGCATCGCCAGCTTGTTTTTTACGATTTTGTTGACTCTCACGAGTAAGTTTTCTAGCTTGCTTTTGTTGAACTTCTGCAGACTTTTTAGCAGCCTTCTCAACATTATGTTTACGTTGCTCACGTTTGTCCATTGCCTTACCACGTGCTTGGTCAATATTTTTCATCTTCTTAGACTGAGCTTTGGCTGCAGCTTTATTACGTTTTTCACGTTTATCCATTGCCTTACCACGAGCTTCATCTGCTTTCTGAGCATCAGTCTTCTTATACTTACCTTGGCCATATCGCTTATCAAGCTTATCTTGTAAGCGTGCTACAAGTTTTTTATCAACTGGACGAGCTTTATATCCAGCAGCAGCAAGAGCTTTATCACCAGATTTACTACCTACTGTTCCAGTTGTAGTCTTGGAAGCAGTTTGAAAAACACCTTTCTTAGCAACTCGTACAAGATTACTTGCTGTTTTTGAAACAACTTTAGCAGTAGGTTTAACCATATTGCTAACAGACTTAGCAGCAGACTCGACAGTCTTCTCAGTATTCTTATACAAATCACCAAACATATCAGCAACAGAACGTCCAGCACGACGAGCTTCACTTACACGACGTTTAGCCTCTTCAGACCATTTACCACCATGCAAAAGAATCTCATTGTTTGGGTCAATATCTTTAATTGACCATTCTTGATTGTCCATTATTACCTCCGAATAGGATTTCCAGCTTCATCAACAGGATTTCCTTGATAATCTACAAAGTTACCATTTTCATCTTGGTATACATATTGACTAGGATCATCTCCACCAGTTGCATTAGGGTCTGCACCCTGACCAGCAGTAGCAATACCACCAACTTGATTACCATCCGCAATATTACGGTTGTATAATTCGTCTGCCAATGGATTAGGATGAGGTTCTTTACCAATAAACTTACGAATCTCATTAGGTGTGAGAATTGCATTACGTGAGAACAAATCAGCAGTATTAGCCAATTGTTCAATTGGTAAAATCTTGAATGGATCACGATAGAATTCAACAACTTGACCTTGTGTTCTAGCAGTTTTACTGATGAATGTAACATTAATAGAATCAACGATAGCTTGTAGAATTGGGTCAATTACACGGTTGTAATATAGATTGAGTTCGTTATCTTTCTGAGTACCATTAATAATATTCTCAGTAATACCAACTTGATTGTAGAAGTCTTGCTTTAACTTGTTAATATCTTCTAGAGTATTATTTTGAATGTTACCACCTGTTGGAATAAACTTCTCATTGTTATCCAAAGTAGCTAGACCGTAAGTAGATTTACTCATCTCAGCTTCAAGCTGTTTACGACGTCTATCTGCTTGTTTTTGGTGATAGTCAGAATTTGTTTGGTACGGGAATTGGATAAAACCATTAATCTTACCAGCAGCAGCATTCCTATCCTCAGAATTCATCAAATCAATCTTCTGTTTAAGTAAACGTAAAGTTTGGTTTGTATCCTGAAGAATACCGCTAAGAGGAGACTCAATGATTGCGACATCTTCTTTTTTAAGAGTCTGTTCAAACTCAAGTCCTGTATCCTCATTATAATAACGAACTTTTACACAATCAGTAAACCATTGAGTAATTTTACCAACACGCACAGACTCAACATCAAATGTCTTTTCACCATCCATCATTTTATCTGTAACAGTTGGTACAATAGCAACAACACCTTCATCAAGTAAAGACCAAACCAAATCAATAATAAATGCTCGTCCAGTTTGGTCAATATTAGCTTTATAAGTCAAACAATCAATCAAACCAGATTTAATTTCATTTTGATTTTGTGTAACAGGATCAATCTTCAAGTGCTTGAATTCAACCATAGATGCATCAATAGAAATACGGTTGATAATGGATTTAATCAAATCATTACCATAAGAGGCATTCATTGATTGTAGATACACAGGGGAATGATATGTCGAAATAGATTGCCAATTGGAACCAGGTTCGACTGTAAAACTACCATTACCTAATGCGTTCGCAGACTCATACGTTTTGTATGAATGTAGCAAAGTCGACATATGTTCACCTTTCTACATAAACATCTCTCTATTACGAGTCATCGCAACCCAGGCATCCATAAGAGCAGCCACGTTATCGATTTTCTCGTCAGAACGACGCTTATCAAGTTTATAGTTACCATTGTTATCCTGTAAAGCTACAGAATTACCCATGGCAAATTTCATTAGTTCTTCGTCAAAATACAACTAGCCGAACTTCAGACAAGTGCTTTGATTTCTACCCAACGGTACAGACTCAGTCTTAACACCTTGTCGTACTGTCTCAACACCAAACTCTCCATTTTCCATGCACCAACGGTCAACGAAAGCGCCAGCATTGTATGGGTCGAATCCAAATGACAGAATAGCCCAGTCATGAGAGTGAATATAGTTTACTACATCCTCATACACAGCAATCCAATCAAGAACTGTACCAGGCATAATTACAAGAGTTCCTTCTTCTTGCAGTTCATCGTATTTATAACGAGTAGCTGATGGTAGTTTCTGATACTTAGACTCAGATACATAAGACCTTGTCTTGATACCAAATCGTTCACTACCTAAAGGAAATACCCAAGTAAATGCCCAGAAGTCATCACCTTGCGATGCGTCCATACCCATAGAACATGGTAACTTATCATAGTTCTGGTAAGGGTGTTTTTGGATTTCATCATAGGTGAAGAAATAAGTATAACCTTCAACTGGAATACCAAAACGCTTAGCAAGAATATCATTCCTTGTAGCAGGGTTAGCTTCAGCACGTTTAACATCACGAACATACGCATCATATGATACGGTGATACCAATGTTAGGACTTGCTTTAATCCAGGCTGATGGGTCATTAACTTCATTTAAGTCATCTAACCTGTAATACCAGATAGATGTATGCGGGTCGTCGTATTCTCCTCGTAAGATCTTCAATAATTCCATTTTGATTGAGTCACCTACTGAGTCACGAACTGTACCCTCGGAGGATACTGCCAAGATAATGTAATCGTCTACACCACCTTTGGCTGCTGATTGTTCTAGTGCACCGATAACGTCCTCCTTAACGTCACCAGAAAGCCACTCATCAACAGTACAATACTTAGCACGAGAACCTTGTAGTTTATCAATACGCATTGGACGAATCTCAACATATGAATTGGTAATCTTATTCTCGATACCTTTCTTAGTTGATGCCAACTTAGCTTGTGTGTACTGTGAGCGTGACTTGTTAGAACCATCAGTTAATACAGAAAACAACGGGCCACGTGATTTAGCAATGGCTGTTGAAAAAGGCATCATTACCTCTTCAGCTTGAGCCATAGTAGGGGCTGTAGTTATTTGTTGTGTTGTTTTTGTATCTGTTAAAAGACCATATGCTTGAATAGTTGTTTCGTAAAGTGATTTTGAGTTACCACGAGCAATAATCAGGTATTGTTTATTACGAAGACGTCGTTTTTTACGAACTGTAATACGTCGTCCAGTTGTTGGGTCAATTGTATCTTCTTCCGAATAATAGTACCATGACAACAAATCCTCAGCCCACATCTTAAATGTTGGAAGGAGGGTCAAGTCAGTACCATCAGTTAGAGTCAATTCGGCTTCACAGAAACGAACATAACCATCAATAGCATTAGGGTCATAGAAATATTCAGGATTAGCGATGTCATCATCAATCCTGTTCATTTGGAGTGAGATGTTTTCGCATACTCTGGTCTCGCCTCTTAAAACTGAGTCGCGAAACTCACCATAATATTTCGGAACCATAGTATTAGATAACATAAGTTACTCCGTTATTTTTTTTATTTTTTGCCGCCACCATTACCATTAATTTGTTTATTAAGGTTGCTGTAGAAGTTAGCAAACCCTTTAACCATATCATTACTTGATTTGAGACTTTCGTAGACATCTTTGTCTTGTTTATATCGTTTAATGTCTCTTAAGATCACCAGTATATGAATTAGTATTCTTATCATAAGATACACCGTAATTCTCTGGTTTAACACCATTACGATAAGCAATTTTCTCAAACTCCATAATTAGCAGCAGCGTCAAGTCCTACAATAGCTGCAGTTACTAAGAAGTTTCTTACGTCTTTCCTTCTTCTCTTGTTCTGCTTTTTCACGTGCACGTTGTGGGCCATATGCTAATGACTCAAACTCACGTTCTGCTTTAATACGTTCATTACGAGCCTTAATAGCTCTTGTACTCATACGGTCACGATGCTCATACTCGTAAATGAATTGATCTTCACGAAGTCTATCATTTACTTTCTTGATATTACGTTTACGACGAGGGTCACGATTTCTAGCTTCTATAACGGCTTGTTCACGAGGGTCTTTCTTACGGAACTTACGAAGAATACCACCTGTTTTAGGATTACGTATTGCTCCTGAAGAACCATTAAAACGACCTTTACGTTTACCCCATTTCATACCCAAGACACCCCAATGTAGAAGTTTGTCTTGGGATTCTTGTTGAGCTGAAATGAGGATATTGTTGATAGAGTTAGGCGTCGCCATTCTCAACCTCCATTCTAATCCTCCATAACAAATGCTCAAGTGACTTTTCTAAGATTGTTTGTTGTTGGGTTGGTGGAGGGTCGAACATTAACATGATATATTGGACAACATACTGCTTGGCAGTTTCCAACAAATTTTCATCATCAACATCTTCCCATTCCATTTTGACGTCTTTATCCCAGTTACCAGTCCACTCAGGTTGTTCAAGTAACAATCCATTTTGCTTTAGTGTAAGGAAAGCTGTAGAGATTAATGACTCTACTGAAAAGACATACTGTCCATCAACAACTAAATCTTTTGTCAACGATGGGGATCGTTCGACAACATCTTGTAGAATAGATGACATTTAGTTACCCCATAGATTTGTGTCACCTGGTGCTCTTTCAACATACTCTTCTTTCTTCGGTTTACCGTAGTGAATTGTATTATGTGTTTGAATAGAACAACAGATTAGGTTATCTTTATCAAAGAGTTTCTCGACATTCCAATTCTCGATATCCGTCTTCACATAAAGGGTTGATATGATGAACGATAATAGGGCCTTCAATTGGTAAGGAATAAATACCAAGGTCACAACCCAAATCTCGTTCAATAACTTCGTCTCGCACGCGCATCCATTCACGTGACTTGTAGAAACGATTAGACATATGTCTTGGAGAAGTGGCATTACCGTCTAACAACATTAGATATTGTAATCTAGCATTCCAGTCTTCCTTATTGAGGGCTAGTTTTGCTGACCTAACCTTCCACGAATTCTCCGTCAATCCAATCATCTCCATCTTCATCAATTGTGCGAATGGCAAATATCCAGCGAAAGCACGCATTGCCTCTGTATATTGCTTCATTAGACTTACGTTCTAGAGTTAATAGCCTCTGTCTTAGCTTGAAGTCATTTCGTTTTGTAACCTTAAGGTTTTACTTCCTTAAGTTGATTTAGCAGGTGAAGCACGATTTAACCAAAACTACAAATTTTCGGCTGAACTTGCTTACGCCATTACGGAGACGCTCTTCGGATACTTGTCATTGCGAGTGCTTGCATCTTCTTGTCATACTGTTCAGGGGTCCGTCCCTGGAATTTTGGTTGTAGTGTTTCATCCATATTCTAGCTCCTATTTATCGTCAGCTTCTTTTGTTGCAAGATAGACTTGCTCTACTGCGTATTCGGAGTTCACGACAAAGCCTCCCTGGAGTAGTTCAATGAATTTTCCATCGCTTGTTTCGCGACCTTTGAACTCGAATCCTTCAGGAAGTACTTCACCACTTGTAGTAGACTTAACAGGTGCTTCACGTAATTATTACACCAGCAGGCGCTACCACTTTATAGTGATTATACATTACTTTCTCCTTACTTTTAACTTACTTTTTAGAGACATACCTATCTCAGAACCACACACTAGCACTTATGAATACAGTACCACCTACATATAACCCAAAATTTTATTAGAAGA
>CYGL01000703.1_pt1 | contig 10967 bp, 8 predicted proteins | sample 485531 | NCBI WGS metagenome assembly CYGL01 (sample SAMEA3497897, study PRJEB9818) | human gut metagenome | reverse complement strand
ATAAGATTACCGAGAATGGTCAGACCAAGGAGGAAACTCGTCAAGGTGCTTCCATCGAGAAGGATGAGGTTTGCCAGATTACCACCAAGAGCTTGACAGAGGCTCTCTTCCCTGTCTCAGTGAGCAAAGTGGAAGGTAAGAATGAAGATGGCAGCGATAAGATTGTGAAATACACCTGCAACTTGAAACTTACTTTTGACAATGATGGCAATGTCACTGTATCTTCTGATACCGAGGGCATGACAGCCACAGGTTCTGGCAAGTTTGAGAAGAAGGCAGCCAAGTTGGCTTGGGGTAACAAGGATCGTGACTTGCTCACTCTCAACTACAAGGTTGATTTCGGTTGTGGCATCACGATGGAGACCAGTGACCAGTTCGTAGCTCAGACTCGTGGCAACATCAATGGTATCGTCACCTTCAATACTAAATATGTTCAGCAGTAAGATGCTGGGTTAGTATCATCGAAATAAAATTATATCATGAATATGAAAAGAATTAATTTTGGACTAGGCTTGGTAGCTCTCTTGGCTTTGTCTTCATGCGCTGACGACAAGTTCTCAGAGTTCCGTACAGATATGACCCAGAACAAGAAGGACTATCTGTATCTCAACAACTATGAGCCTTTGAAGAAATATGTACAGGATCTGAAAGACGCAGGCAAGTGCAACCCCGACTTTAAGTTGGGCGTTGCGCTCACCGCATCCGAGTTCAATGAGCAAGGTATTGTGTATTGCTTGGCTGGTAGCAACTTCGACGAGATGACCGCCGGCAATGCTATGAAGTATGCTTCTTGTGTGGACAACAAGGGTGTGATGAACTTTGATAATGTCAGTTCCTTTGTTGCCAATGCCAAGGATGCAGGTTTGACCATCTATGGTCATACGCTCGCTTGGCACTCTCAGCAGAACAACAAGTATCTGAATGGTTTGATTGCTGATAGACCTGCTCCAGAGAAACCAGGTGGCGATAACATGTATATTCGCTATACAACGGCAGCTGCTGGTGCCAATCCGTGGGACAATCAGGCTAACTGTAAACTTTCTGAACCATTGGAAAAGGGAGCAAGCTATACGCTTACCATGAAAGTGAAGGCATCTGAAGACTGCGATATCGCTTTCTGGCCTATTTGGAACGCTAGCCCTAACAAGAACCAGTGGGGTGGCAGTAATGATGTGCAGTACTTGGATTCTTACAAGGCTACAACAGAGTGGACTACGCTTACTTGGAAATTTAATGCAGCCTTTACTCATGATATGTTGCAGTTCTGCTTTGGTAAACTAGGTGGCAATATCGACTTTGATGATGTCAAACTTGTTAAGGATGGTTCTGATGACAACTTGGTAGCCAATGGTGATTTCACCACAGATAATATTTCAGCTTGGGGCAGCAATTGGAAAGGTCCTTCTTTTGCTATCAAGCAAGGCTCTGGAACAAGTGCTGGAGGTAATTTCTGTATCACCTATACAACCACAAAAGATGGTGCCAACCTCTGGGATCATCAGGCTACTTACAAATTGCCAAAGTCTTTGGTGCAAGGAGCTAAATATGTGTTGTCTATGAAGGTGAAATCTACTTCCAAGACACAGTTTGCTTTCTGGCCTATCTGGAGTGCTAGCCCTAACAAGAACCAGTGGGGTGGCAGTAATGATGTCCAGTATTGTGAGAGTAAGGATATTTCTTCTAAATGGACTACTGTAACATGGGAGTTTGAGGCTCAATTTACTCATGATATGTTGCAGTTCTGCTTCGGTACGTTGAAGAATGGTGAGAGTGTAAGCATGGATGATATTACTCTTGTCAAGGAAGGAACTGAGGAAAATCTTGTTGAAGATGGTGACTTCGCGCAGAATGCTACTGCAGGTTGGGGAAGCAACTACCAGGGACCTAACTTCAAGTGTGAGAAGATTGGTAGTGGCATTCCTTTGACAGACAAGGAAAAGAAGGAAGTTCTGACTACAGCTTTGGATAAGTGGATTGATGGTATGATGGAGGCTACTGATGGTTATGTTACATCTTGGGATGTTGTGAACGAGGCGATCTCTGGTAATAAAGGTGCTGATGGATTCAATGAGTTGCAGCATGCAACTAATGCTCCTGCTTCTGATGTAGCCAATAGCTTCTACTGGCAGGATTATCTCGGTGATATAGACTATGTTCGTACAGCCGTAAGAGATGCACGTAAGAGCTTTGCTGAGCACAATGGTGATCCATCTAAGTTGAAGCTCTTTATCAATGACTACAACTTGGAAGGTTACTGGGATCAGCACGCTAAGCTGAAGAGCTTGATCCACTGGATTGGTCTGTGGGAAGATCCTAATGCAGAGGAGCCTGTTGTTATCGATGGTATTGGTACACAGATGCACGTAACATGCTATGGTGATGCAACTAAGCAGGCTAAGCTTCAGAGCGACATCGAAGAGATGTTTAAGTCGCTGGCTAAGACAGGTAAGCTCATCAAAATTTCTGAGCTTGATATGGCTTATGAGGATGAGGCTGGTACTTCTGTTACCTTCGACAAGATGACTGAGGAGCAGCACAAGCAGATGCGTAGTTTCTATACATTCATCATCCAGAAGTACTTCGAGCTGATTCCACAGGCTCAGCAGTATGGTATCACTCAGTGGTGTGCTACTGATTCTCCTAAGGATTCAGGTTGGCGTGCAGGTTGCCCTACAGGTCTTTGGGATAGCAACTATCTCCGCAAGCACACATACGCAGGCTTCGCTGTAGGTCTCGGTGCTCCAGAATATTGGAAGGACGCTAAGTAATATTTGTGGTGTGAGCCTATCCTATGGCTCACACCATCTAATATAAAGAAACATTAGTTTAGGTTTTATCATATAAAGGATTAACCGAAATGATGTTAGTCGTTAAGGTTGGCTGTGTTGTGATGACATGGTCAACCTTTTTGCGTTTTTTTAATGATGAAAATATTCTCTTTCTCCTATGTGTCATTCTTGAAAGAGATTGTCTAGTGTGACTTCGCTGTTTACTATACTTGAATGGATGCCATTGGCAACACCAAATGTTGTGACAAAGGTATTTACCAATGATTTTGTGCAATGGGTTCGGTCTCTGAATAATTCCATCCTATTGCGCAGCTTTATCTCATAATCTGCTGAAATTTTGTATTGGGCTTGACTAAATTTCATCTCGCAGAGGTTGATGACTCGGTCGGCACGCTCTATGATTAGATCTATTTGGGCTCCTCTCTGATTCTTGGTTTTGTCAGCCTTGTCAAACCAAATGTAAGCCTCGCTAGCCACGCCACCAATATTCAATGCCTTGCGTATTTGGCTGATATGGAACAAACAGAGTAATTCGAAAGTTAAACCTTGCCATGCCTCAACACTGTGAGAGAGATAATGCTTGCTCCACCATTGCTCATCAAAGGAGTCGATATTGGGCTCTATATACTTTAAATAAAATAAGGTATAAAAGTCTGTCAACTTATATAGGCGGTTTTGCGTCTTCTTGCCATAATATCTGAACTTCATGATGAAGTCACATCTCTCCAGATTCTTTAATATCTGGCACAACTTCTTTCCGTCCAGTTTGGCTGCTTTAGCAATTTCTGCATTTGTCATGCCGCCTTTATGATTAGCCAAGAGCCTGACCACCTTGATGTAATTGTCTGCATGAGTAAATAAGGCTCCATATAATTCGTCAAATTCTTGTCTTAGTGCCCCTCCCTTGTTAAAGCACAGGGCATCAACATTCTGTACAAGGCTAAGACTTGGATCTATTAAACTCAGATAAAAAGGAATGCCTCCAAAGAACATATAGCATTGGGCTATCTGGAAGCGATCCCAAGAGCATCCCCGCGATTTTAGGTATAGCTCTGTCTCATACAAAGTAAATGGGCGTAAATATATCTGGCAAGTGATGCGAGCATGCAGACCTCCTTGGTTTTCTATGAGCTTGTCTACCATCCATGATGTGGCAGAACCGCTAGCGATGAAAACTATATCGCGACGACGGGCTGCCCATCCATTCCAAAAGTTTTCAAATGCTGGGGTGAAGTCGGAACGCAAGGAATCTATCCAAGGCATTTCGTCTACAAAGATTATCTTTTTGCGGTCTTCTGGCAAGGATGACAGATATTCTTCCAAAACATCAAAGGCATCAAACCAATCTGATAATTTGCGAGCTGATGTCTCGCCCATGGCTTGTTTTAATGCTTTGGCAAAACTGCGCAATTGGGTGCGTTGGGGGAGATTGTGTCCTCCAACGAAAGTGAAGTCGTACTTCCGACCAAAGAATTCATCTACTAGATAAGTCTTGCCGACACGTCTTCTACCATAAACGATAACAAGTTCAGAGCGATCTGAGTCTATACAACGTTGAAGCTCTGCCTTTTCTTTATCTCGTCCGATTATTAAATCTGCTTTCATACTTCTAATGTTTTGGTTCGACTGCAAAATTACGATATTTTTCCTTAAAATGGCACGAAAACGCACTTTTTCTCACTTTTTTTTCGAGAAAAAGTGCGTTTTCGTGCCAAAATCTTTAATTTGGCTTCCCAGAGAAGGATGTGATGTATTAGGCTCATCTGTATATTTTTCCTCTGTTTTGACCAAACATTTGGGGAATCTGGAATATTTTGGGTAAAAACATTTGGGGAATCTGGAATATTTGTTTATTTGACTTTTCCTGATTTCCTCTTCAAATAGGTTTGATGGTGTATCATTTTCGTTATGATGTTGGCTATCAAACCTATTTGGTACTTCTCACAAAGTATTTGTTACACCCCGCAAAGTCTTTTTCAGCCTTTTCTGTTACTTTTGCCATCAGATTTGAGAAATTCTCAATTTTATAACTGGATTTATTAACTTAATAACAAATTGTAAAGCTTATGAAAAAGTTATTTACTTTGATTGCTGCTGCCTTGATGGCAGTTGGTGTTAACGCTCAGACAGAGCAGAACTTATTTTTTGGTGGTGCGGGTACAAATGCGACTATCAAAACTCATGATGGTTCTAGTCTCCCTGAACTTTTCACATGTACCCAAAAGTATGGTGCCATTAATTTGCTCGGCGGAAAAAAATCTATTTCTGGGGATGAATACAAGGGATTGAAGGTTGTCTTTTCCGATTTCCAGGCTGTTGGTAAAGAAGGTGTGAATATCATTGTTGGTGTGAAAGCGGCTGATTATTCTACTTCATACAAGTGTGACCCCGTTCAGTATGCAGGTCTTTCAGGTGATGGTGAGATGGTAGTTACATTTAATGAAACTTTTAAGGGAAAGAATATAGATTTACTCGATCTTCAGGGATTAGCCCCAGGAGTTGAGGTTAGTCTGAAGAAGGTTTATCTTATCAAGAACGATGACTCTCTAGAAGAAGTGCCCTTTAGTATTTCCTTTGGATGGAATAAGTCTGTCGTAGGTAAGGCTGCTTATGCTGATCCTATTATCGTATTTCCGGGTCAGTATAGTTTGATTACTGTTTCTACAGATGAAAACGGAACTTTGGCTACTTTTGATGTTAATTCTGGTGAAAAACAGGAGTATATTGTAGAGTTTGAAGAACCTACAACTGCTGGTCTTAATCTCGGTTGTAATACTGATGTAAAGGATGAAACTGTTACATGGGACGCTAAGATAGCTCTTTATTTCCCAGTAGAGCCTGGATCCAGCAAAGCTTCTTGCGTGATTTCTAAGGATAATGTCTTGGCTAAAACAGATAAGGCAACCAAAGTTATCAGTGTGTTCCTGCAGAATACAGACTCTAAAGCCCAAACTGTAAAAATCAAAAGTATCAAGCGTGTAACTACTACAGCTACCGGCATTTCTAAGGTAGAGAATCTGAAGGTTGCTCAGGATGGCAAGTGCTTCAACCTCGCTGGTCAGCAGGTAGGTAAGGGTTACAAGGGCATTGTAATCAAGAATGGTAAAAAGATGGTTATCAAGTAATAGATGAGACGTTTTACAATGCTCGCATCGTACTATATATAATAATGTGAACGATGATGTAGAATCTATATAATATAAATATTAAACAAATGGTATAAAAAATCCCAGAATCGCTCTTCCAAGCAGTTCTGGGATTTATTATGGTGATATTTGTCATCAATATCTCCGCTATTATATTTTTTATGTATTGCTCAGATTCTTAATGATTTCCAAAGGTAGCTGGGTAGCTTTGGAAACCTGTTCGGCAGAAAGTCCCATTGCCAGCAATCGTTGTGCTGTTTCTGTGTTGGCCTCATGCTTGCCTTCTGCTCTACCTTTCTCCATGCCTTTCTCCATGCCTTTCTCCATGCCTTCTTCCATTCCTTTCTGATATCTGTCATCCAGAAGGGTTCTTTCAACACTTACCGAATCCCAGAATTTATCATAGGCACGGAGTTCGGCATCTGTAAAGCCGGAAACTTCAAGATCTTCTACGGCTTTTCCAATCTCTGGATCATTAAGCAGGTCGGAAGGAATATCCTTCGTATTGGAATTGATTTCTGTGAGGAAACGGAGCCACAATACCATCATGCGCTTGTCGGCAATGGAATGAGGAGTGAACTTAGGGAGTTCTATGAAGGTGAAATGCAAGCCCTCGATGACCTTATTGCTGTCCTTATCGTGCACGATGCGGTAGTTGTGGATGAAATCCGGAGTATCATGCGCAAAGATATCATTTATCAGGTTGAGAGAATACACTGGTTGCAGTTCGCTGTATTTGCCTCCCTTTTTTGCCTGACTCACATAGAGCTTGGATGCATTGAACAGTACTCGCTGCTGGAATGCATCAGACCATTCCATCTGCATTTCCACGCAGAACTTCCTGCCTCTGACATCGGTGCAGAGTACATCCACAATGGTGTTTTTGCCCCCTTCGAGCTGGGGCACAAGTTCTGTAGGCAGATACTTTATCTCGTGTATCTGCTCTTCTTCGCTGAGTGGCAGGAGGGCGTTCAGGAGACTGATCAGTCTTTTAGGATGATTGCCGAATATCTTCTTGAACGTAAGGTCTGCCTTGGGATCTAAGTACTTCATAACCATCTGTTTTAAAATTCTATAGCGCAAAGTTACGGTTTTATTTTCATATCTGCAAGAGATTTCTAGGAAAAGTTTCGGAAAAAGTTAGAGAATGGTGAGTGTTGAATGTTGAATGTTGAGTGTTGAATGAAAGAAATATGACGACAAAGAAAAAGGGCGCATCCGGATTGGATGCGCCCTAACTTGTTAAATAAAATCAGAGGGATTCATGCTGATTTCTAAAGTCCACCTGCCGAAACGCCCAACGCCCCGAGAAGAGCTGTCAGTACGGTACTGCAAACTTGAGAATCTCATTCCATTTCTGCTTGTTCTTTTCTGTCATAATCTATTCTGTTTTAAAAGGTTAATTATTCTAATCCGCCTCCAGTGTCACCATTGCCAGTGCTACCCGTGCCGCCGGTCTGCTCGCCTGAGGTGTTGCCACCCGTGGTATCGCCGCCAGAAGGAGCATTGTCCTTGGCAGGCTTTTTCTTAGCCTCCTCGATGTCGAGGGTCTTGGCACCCTCCTTCTCAGCCTTGAGGGCAGCCTTCTGTACGGCACGTGATGCGACCTGCTCAAACTCCATACCTACGAAGATGTTGGCAAGATCGCTGCCCGGGATAAACTGGATGTTCACACCCTTGATGTTGATGTCGCTCTTGAATTCGGCTGCGGTTGCAGCACCCTCACTGGTAAGCTGGAGGCGGAACTTGCCCAACTCGCCGAAATCAATCTGGTTGCCTCGCTGCAACTCGATGACCATGTTCTCCTGCAAACTGATCAGAACGGCTGTTACATCCGCATAGGATACAGTGGTCTGCATAGCGATCAACTTCGCAAACTTCTTGAGCGAAATAGACTCGTTCATCTGAGCACGTGCGTAGAACTTAGGAACTCCTGCTTTGTCACCAAATTTTGACGCAAGCTTTACTAAACTGTAATTAATTGCCATAATACATAAAATTTTAAAATTGTGAATAATCATGTTGTGCACCGGTCTCTTCCCGAATGCTGATACAAAGATACAACATCGGCGGAGCCCTAGTTGTCCACTTTGGTACGATAAGTACCAGTTGTGCACTATTTGGCTCAATTATGTATACTTTTGCATGCAAGCGTATGCAGCAGAATACTGATATGGTTCAGTCAGCTACTCCAGATGGTTCGGTCAGCGAGTCAAGACGTCTCGATAAATCGACGGATACGACTCCGTTAGCCTACGTTGTCGAATCCTTAACCCGATGCAGTCGAATCCTTAACCCGATGCGGTCGAATCCTTAACCTTGTCCAGCCGTCTGCGTAACCCAGTGCAGCCATATCCTTAACCCGACGCAGCCACTTCAGTTGGTAAACGGAAGTACATCATTTTTTCACCTCATTTGGGTGGGCAATGACTATCAGGGCAATTTAGTCTTTCAGAGGGTACCATGAGGGCCAATAATAGGTACCATCAGGGCCAATCATGTATTTTCTGATATGCCCGAATGACTATTGTGGCGAATCTTAAAAATGCAAAACACTGAATATCAGATAGTTAAATACTAATTTTTCTTTCCTATACTATACCAAGTATATTATATATATACATTTACATCAATTACACTATACGTAATACGGGAAGAAAAAGATTTTTTTTCGACAAATCAGCCACTAAAATGCATTTTTTCTCTTCAAAAAATTGCATAAGTCTGAAATTAATATTACTTTTGCATCATAAAAAATATAAAGCTTATGAATTATCCCCAACGTATGTACAGCAAGACCGAACTGGGTCTGCTCTACTTTCCCGACACAACCGACGGGGCGACAGCGCGCCGTCATATCATGGAATGGATCAAGCGTTGTGTGCCCCTCTGGACCGAGCTGCAACGTTTAGGCTACCAGGAGCGTAGCCAGTATTTCCCTCCCCGCCAGGTATCCACCATCTTCGAATATCTGGGCGAGCCGGGGGCATAAAGAGAATGTTGAATGTTGAATGTTAAATGTTGAATGTTGAATGTTAAATGTTGAATGTTAAAAGGTAAAAAAGTAAAAAGGTAAAAAGAGCCTGGCGGAATGTTAAGCTAGGGTGCTCTTTTTACCTTTTTACCCTTTTACCTTTTAAAGATAGTTTGTTTACCATTTAAAGAGGTGAGGAACAAATTCCTTGAAGCAGCGGCGCCAGGTGAGCCACTCATGATGAGTGCCTGGTGATACATAAACATCGAGCTTGATGCCCAGCTCCTTCAACTGCTGTGCCATCTTCTCGGTACCGAAGTTCTCTTCCGAACCGCAGCCCATAAACATATAATGAATGTTCTTGTTGTATTTCTCTGCATCTGCAAAAACTCCATTGAAACAGGTCTTTACATCCACGCCAAAGAGTGCACCGCTAAAGGTTCCAAGGGCAGAAAACTTGTCCATGTGAGGCAATACCGTATTGAATGTCTGGCAACCGCCCCATGACAATCCAGCCATCGCACGATGCTCGCGGTCGGTATAAGTGCGGAATGTCTTGTCAACCATCGGAATCAGATCCTTGATAATCACATCATAGAAAGAAGCTCCATAGTGGCTGCGCTCTTCATCTACATTCTTGCCTGGACGGGCAACGAAAGGCTTCTTTACATCGCCACTCTCCATGACAACAATCATAGGCTCAGCCTTGCCTTCTGCTATCAGGTTGTCCATGATGTGCTGCATCATTCCCTGCTTGCTCCAGCCCGTTTCGTCTTCGCCCATGCCATGCTGCAGATAGAGCACAGGATAGCGCTTGGTGGTGTTGGTTTCATATTCGGCAGGGGTGTAAACCATGGCGCGGCGGAACTGCTTCTGGGAGGCTGCATAGTAAGATACTGAACGAACCTGACCGTGGGCTACGCCCTGCTGAGGACGATAGTAGTTGCCTTCTGCTCCTTCTGGAACTTCCAGACCGCCTGCTTCACGGCAGCAGCCGAAGTAGGTTTCGCTGGCAGGGTCAACAACCTGCACGCCATCTACATTCAGAAAATAATAGTGGAATCCTACCACCAGCGGATCGCTCACGCCGTACCAGTCGCCATCCAAATCCTTTTTCATTTCATATTTCTTGCCGCAGATGTCGAAGATTACTTTCTTTGCCTCAGGAGCATGGAGCTTTACATAAGCTCTGCGGTCCTTATCTACACGCGGATAGTTGCTGTCTGGAATGATTCCCTGCAGGGCGAGCATCATGTTTGCATAGCGCTTGCCCATGGTGCGGTAGCTTTCTGCGATGAAGTGTAGACCGTCGCCACGCTGTGGACAGCCCTTTGAAGAAATGACGTGGGCTGTAGGAATGGTCTTGGCAATATCATCAACGATGGCGATATGTGCCCAGCATTTTCCGCCCATATCCTTCTGTACGGTTTCGCCTACGAGCAGAGGAACGTCTTCTGCCTTCAGATTCAAATCCTTCAAGATGTCGTTATAAACAGTCTTTACTCGGTTAGGCCAGTTGGCATCGCCGTTGTTGGTTTCGCCCTGATGCAGGAGGATGCCCTTGATAACACCCTGCTTCTTGGCTATTTTTGCCAGTTCTATCAGTCGGGCGTATGGATTTCCGTTGTACTGGGATGCAAAGTTCTTCATCCAGTCGGGTTGCTTCTTGAGATAAGCCTTATAGGTACGCTTATCGAAGAGGTCGATGCTGGCTCCGCCCACGGCCACGGTGATGGTTCCCACCTTGATGCTGTCTGGCAGGTTATCCACCATCTTTCTTCCGAAATAGTCAACAGGTGTCAGTCCTGTAGAAGGTCTTGCCTGTGGCGGCACGGCGGTGTGCCATTGTCCCTTCTTCCATCCTGCCTTTTCATCATCCACGGCATACATAGCCTGGAATCTCGGGTTCACGCCCGTTCGGTCGATGTCTTCGATAGCCGCATTTCCTTCCATGTTCGACTGTCCGAAGCAGAGATAAATCTGAAAATTAGGATCAGGCTTTTCCTGAACCTTACTGCCCGTTTTCTGTGCCATCATAGGTAGGCACGCCATCGCGAG
>CYGL01000702.1_pt1 | contig 10970 bp, 16 predicted proteins | sample 485531 | NCBI WGS metagenome assembly CYGL01 (sample SAMEA3497897, study PRJEB9818) | human gut metagenome | reverse complement strand
GGATGAGATTGGGGGTACTGCAGTTAACCTCGTGCCTGATGATAAGGTTCACGATATCTACGGTATTGTCGCTGAGCATGTGAAACAAGCTGTGATGAAGGATGCTGCTGAGGGTACTGAAGATGAACTAAAGACTGCTGAAGATGGCACTGAGTATGTCTCTAAGGGTACTAAGGCACTTGCTAACGAGTGGCTAGCCTATGGGATCACTCGTAAGGTAACCAAGAGACCAACTATGACACTCTCTTACGGTGCAAAGAAATATGGCTTTACTGAGCAGATTCTTGAAGATACTATCTACCCTTGTCTAGAGCATCACCCATTAGCATTCTCTAAGCCTCGACAAGCTGCAACCTATATGGCAGACAAGATTTGGAATTCATTAGGTGAGGTTGTCGTTAAAGCTAGGGAAGCTATGGACTGGCTACAGACTGCCTCAGGTTTACTTGCTACTGACAAGAATATCAATGGTGAGAACCTGCCTACTCAGTGGGTAACTCCTAGTGGTTTTCTGGTTCGCCAGCGGTATCCTAAGGTTCGTCTGAAGAAACTTAAGACCTTCTGCAGCGGAACTATCCATGTAACTGATGAATCGGGTGCTCCTGATGAAGCTAAGACTGAAGGTGAGACCTTTCAGATTAGTGTCTCAGAGGACTTAGGGGAAATCGATTCTCGGAAGCAGAAGCAAGGTATCGCTCCTAACTACGTGCACTCTATGGATGCTAGTCACCTCATGTTAACTGTAGACGCTTGTGTTGATGCAGGTATCCATCAGTTCGCTATGATTCATGATTCCTATGGCTGCCCTGCAGGTCAAGGTGATTTGATGTTCTCTCTTGTTCGTGAGGTCTTTGCTGAAACCTACAAACAGAATGACGTGCTGCAGGATCTTCATGATCAAGTCGAGAATATGTTGTCTCCTAAGAAAGCTAAGGAGTTGCCTCCGATTCCTAAGCACGGTACATTAGATCTTGATGTAGTCAAACAGTCTATGTATGCTTTCTGTTAACAATAATATAATCTCCATTACTAGAGAGAACCAAGGAACCTCTCTAGTAACCTTTTAATTAATTAAACAAGGAAACCATTTTAAAATGATCGAACGTTACACTACTCCGAAGGGCTTTGCTCAGTATCCTCACCTTAAGGATCCTGACATGAAATTCAATCCTGAGGGTGTCTTTAGTGTCACTATGCGCTTTGAAGGTAAGACACCGGAGCTGCAGGCACTCATTGAGAAGCTTGAGGCTATTCAGGACAAGGCTTTCGATGAAGCAGTCTCTGAAGCCAATGCGATGAATAAGAAAAAGATCCATAAGTCTGATCTCTTCTTTGAAGATGAAGAGGGTAATGTCTACCTCAAGTTTAAGCAGAATGCTGTAATCAAGAAGAAGGATGGATCTACAGTTAACGCTAAGATTGCCCATTTTGATTCTAAGGGCAAGCCTATTGACGTCAATGTAGGTCGTGATTCAGTGATTCGTCTTAGCTTCACTGCAGCACCTTACTTCATGCAGTCAACTAAGCAGGTTGGCCTTAGCCTTCGACCGGTTGCAGTCCAAGTGATTAAGCTTAACGAGTTCGGTGGTTCATCTGCAGAGGACTATGGATTCTCTGCTGAAGAGGAAGGCTATGAGGCATTCAAGGAAGAGGCACCATTTGACAGCCTCGATGAAGATGAAGTAGAATCACGTAAGGCTGTTGGAGCCACTGATTTTTAAGCACAATAACTAGGGAGTACCTAAGATGATTACTTTGGAAGAACTTGATAACCGCATTGATTCGGCTCAAACTACTCTTGCTATGATGCAGGATGTTGTGCAGGGTCTTAAGACTAACATTGAGGAACTTAAAGAGGAACAAAAGGAACCTACTTTCGATCTCTATGATTGGAACCCATGCACCATTAAATTCCCTGATCATGTGCTGCAAGATATCGATTGTGACTTTGTTGCAGTCATGCTGATGCATAAGGATGTCTATAAGGAATACTGTGAAGATGTAGAAAGTCTTCCTGTAGATGCCTCTAGTGTGCAAGATGGTAGCCTCTTTCTTGGTTACATGTACTTTTCGCTTAGTGATGCTAAACCTACCTTCAAGTACGCTAATGGATCTCCTATCTTTGATAAGGGCAGTGAAGAGAAGCGAGACCCTAAGAATTATTACTTTAAGTACGTCTTTGGTGGTATCTAATGACCACCCGCAGTGCAGCATACAGCAAAGCTAAAAGGCACAACGCGGGTACCTACAGATCAGGACTTGAGGAGAAGAATTCAGACTTCCTCAAGTCCTTTTCTATTGAGCCACACTATGAGGAACAGTACTTAGAGTATGTCGTTCCTCAGAGTACTCACAAGTATACCCCTGATTTCGTGTTGCCTAATGGCATCATTATAGAAACTAAGGGTGTCTGGGATGCTGAAGATAGGAAGAAGCATTTATTAATCCGTGAGCAACATCCTGAGTTAGATATCCGGTTTGTCTTTAGTAGAAGTAAGACGTACATTTATAAGGGATCGTCTACTACTTACGCTAGCTTCTGCAACAAGAACGGCATTAAGTTTGCCGATAAGCTGATCCCCGAAGAATGGCTTAAAGAGAAACCTAAAGATATCCCTGAGGGAATCTTGAAGAACAAGAATAATAACAATAACAACAAGAGAATTAATAAATGACTACTACCTTTAAGGAACCACTGATTGACTACCATAGAAACTTTGTTAAGTTCAAGTCTCGCAGTTCTACAGATTATCTGGTGGTTCACTGCAGCGCTACTCAAAATAAGCCTGAGTACACTTGGAAAACTATTGATCAAATGCATCGTCAAAAGGGATGGCTTGGTATAGGCTATCACTTTGTCATTCTTACGGATGGAGCTATTCAAAATGGCAGACCCCTTGAAGCTATTGGCAGTCACGTTCTGGGTTATAATGATGACAGTGTTGGCATTTGCCTTATTGGGGGGACTGATCGTAACGGTAAGTCTGTAGACAACTTTACAGAGAAGCAAAAGGAATCTCTTAAGAAACTTTTAGACTGGCTTAAGAGTAAGTATCCTAAAGCTAAGGTCTTAGGGCATAGAGATTTCCCCGGGGTAGCTAAAGACTGCCCTTGCTTTGATGTTCAGTCGTGGTACGGCCGTGGTGCTGTCTACGTTACCTATGAAGATGCAAGTTCTCTTGATAGATGCAAGTTGTCTCAAGCTGATCTTAAGGAAGCCAATGGGACGCTTGAGTTCACTAAAGGTGACTTAGTTCGTATCGCATAAAATCTCCACTACTAGAGAGAAGAATAAACTATGTGGGAGAAGGTAGCCATACTAGCAGTAGTCTTAGCTTTCATTACAGGTGTCATTGGTGGCAGGAAATATGAAAGCAATAAGCACACTGAAGAGCTTGTAGCTATTCAAGCTCAGAATGAAGTCAAACTAAAGGAGCTAACAGCTAGGAAAGATGAAACAATTAGCCTTATCATTAAAAGTAAAGCTTCTGATGCTGCTGACTTGGCTGCCCTTACTAAACATGTTAATCGGGTGCAGTACAACCTCAGTAGCACCGATAGAAAGCTTCTCAGGGATGCCTCAGGAGCTAATGCAAAGTCAGTCGAAGCGTGTAGACAGTTACTCTCAGAGAGTGCAGGACTTCATAGAGAAGGTGTTGAATTACTCAGAGACCTCAACACGAGACTAGAGGCTTTTATCAAACTGAATGGGGGCAGTAAATAGTGTTTACCATACGAAAAGAAATAAAGAAAGGTGATTATCTTTATGCTTTAGTGCCGGATCATCCTAATGCTACTAAGAACGGCTATGTGTTAATGCATAGGGTTATTATGGAGAACCATTTGGGACGCCTATTAGGCAAGGATGAAGTGGTTCACCATAAGGATCACAATAAGTTTAACAATTCTGTTGACAACCTAGAAGTGATGGATAAAAATGCTCACCTTGCGTTACATGCAAGTGAGAGATATTCTTTTGGTATTTGGCTTACTTGTCCTAACTGTGGAAGGGTATTCTTGCGTAGTAGGTACCGATATAACCCAAAGAGTGCACGTCACTTTTGTTCAAGGCATTGCAACGGAACATTCTATTCTAAAAATAGATAACTAATTCTGCGTCCATTCCCAACACAGTTCTTCTAAAGCTGTACCTAAAAAGTTGGAAGGAGGTGAGAGGTTCGATTCCTCATGGACGCTCCAAACATTTGGGCTGATGGAGAAATTGGTGAGACTCAGCGCACTTAAAATGCGCCGCTTAGAGCATGGGGGTTCGAATCCCCCTCAGCCTACCAAAGCTATACCATAGTTAACACACACTAAAGGAAACCATAATTATGGAACCTATTGAACGTAAATCAGATTGGCATTATCCTGATGGAGATTCATATCGTGATGAGCTTCACAACAATCAGAAAGAGAAGTGGGAGTATGAATATGAAGCTTTTCTAGATTCTGAAGATGATCCTGATGATGAGATTGATGAAGATGAGGAGGATGATGAAGATGGACGATGAAATCACTCATGCTTACTGTGTAGGCAACTCTAAGGCTATCCTTCGGGCGCGCTGCACTGATCTCTATACGTTTGAATTGGAGTATCCTCGGTTCATCCATAGTGAATTCATGACACACAGGATGTTTGGACGGTGTGCCTCTAGTTCACGTGCAGTCCCTGTAGAACGAACTATTGATAACATCCTTATTGAACCATGGGCACCTTTGCACGTCTATAAGAACTGCAAGGGAATGCAAGGTAAGGATCTTGTCAATGAAGAGGACTATGATTCCTTTGTCGAGCTTTGGGATGATGCTAAATATAAGGCTATTAACACTGCTTATCAGATGATTGATAAGGGGTTCCATAAGCAACACATTAATCGTATCCTTGAGCCGTTCACTAAGATCAAGGTTATTGTCACTGCTACTGAGTGGGATAACTTCTTTAAGCTTCGGTTGTCACCTGATGCCGACCCAGAGATCCAGCACCTTGCTAAGGCTATTAAGATGGCTATGGACAACGCTTGGGGTAACTACATCAACGTTCACGGTGGGCGCACGCTCCCTTATGTCTCCTTTGATGAAATGAATGCTATTGATGACAATCGTGTTCTCACACTTATCTCTGCTGCACGTTGTGCCCGAGTGTCCTATCTCAATCACGATGGGTCTAAACCGGATATCCTAAAGGATCTTGCTCTTGCTAAGCGACTTATCAATAGTGGGCATATGACACCTTTTGAACATCAGTGTCGACAAGTTTACGATACAGGTTTCAACTATAATCTTCGTGATTTCCAAAGTGCACGCTATATGCTAGATCATGGAATCGACCTTTCTGCACCATGAGCCTTGTCCTAATTGCGGCTCTAGTGATGCTCTTGCTGTTTTTAGTGACGGTCATAAGTATTGCTATAGCTGTACCACTTATTTTAGACCTGATGGATCTTTGGACAAACCCAAGGGGGTAAAGATGTCAGCATCCAATATGATTCCTTTAGAGGAACTACAGATCTCTGCTTTGCCTGCTAGAGGTATCACTAAAGATACTTGTACTAAGCTAAAGTATTTCGTGGGGGAGTATAAGGGTAACCCTTGTCAAGTGGCTTGCTACTATGATGACAAGGGTTCTCTTGTAGGACAAAAGCTTAGATTCCCTGATAAGTCTTTTGCTGTACTAGGGAAGATCTCTGGGTGCCTCTATGGTTCTCAGTTGTGGTCTAGTGGTAAGAAACTAGTAATCACTGAAGGTGAGATAGATGCCCTTAGTGTGTCTCAAGTGCAGGGCAATAAGTGGCCTGTAGTGTCTATCCCTAATGGTGCTCAGGCTGCTAGAAAGGCCGTTGAATCTAACCTAGAGTACCTTAATAATTTTGATGAGATCATCCTAATGTTTGATATGGATGATCCGGGACGAAAGGCTTGTGAAGATTGTGCAAAGGTTCTCCCATTGGGTAAAGCGTATATTGCTAATCTCCCTCTTAAGGATCCTAATGAGTGTCTTAAGGCTGGGAGATCAGGTGACCTTGTATCGGCCATATGGAACGCTAAGCCTTACAGACCTGATGGAATTGTTTCAGGTCAAGATCTCTATGAGAAGTGTGTGGAAGGTCTTGATAGTCTTAAAGACAGTGTGGCCTACCCTTTCCAAGCTCTCCAAAGCAAGACAAACGGTGCTAGACACGGTGAGCTTTATGTCATTACCTCAGGATCAGGTATGGGAAAATCAACTCTTCTCAGAGAGCTTGAATATTTCTTTGGTGTCTCTAAAGGCGAGACTTGTGGCGTGGTTGCTCTTGAGGAATCTACAGCAAAGACGGGACTTGAACTTATGTCCATATTTCTTAATAGACGTCTCATTATCAGCGTGGATCCCGATAGTGTCTCTAAAGAAGAACTCAAGAGTGCTTTCGATGCCACGATTGGCAACGGAAAGTTCTTCCTCTATGATCACTTTGGATCACTTGATTCTGGGAATCTGCTTAGTAAGCTTAGATACATGATCGTAGCTTTAGGCTGCAAGAGGATATTCCTAGATCATATCTCTATTGTTGTCTCTGGTATGGACAATAGCGACGATGGCGGGGAGCGTAAAGCTATTGACAAACTAATGACAAACCTTAGATCCCTTGTTGAAGAAACAGGGTGTACTATGTATGTCGTTAGTCACCTTAAGCGCCCCGATAAGAAAGGTCACGAAGAAGGAGCTCAGGTGTCTTTAAGTCAACTTAGAGGTTCCGGTGCTATTGCTCAGCTTGCAGATATGGTGATTGGCCTGGAGAGGAATCAACAGGGTGACAACCCTAATGTCATGACTGTAAGGGTCTTAAAGAATCGCTTTAGTGGCCTGACTGGGGTAAGCGGTTATCTCTACTATGATTCTGAAACAGGTCGTCTTAAGGACTACGATTGTCCATTTGAGGATGACTTGGGTGACTGCCAATTCTAATTATTTATAGGCAAAGCTATAGAAGGATATAGAAAATGCTTCAACTATACGACAAACACATCATTACTGATATCGAAACCAATGGACTATTAGATACCGTAACTAAATTCTGGTGCGCATGGATCTACGATAGTGCCTCTCAGGAGTACAAAGGATATAAGGATCTCGATGAATACATTGATGCTCTTAATGTATATGGTACTAGCGGTTATAACTTGGTATTTCACAATGGTATCAAGTACGATGTCCCTTGTCTTAAGCGACTATCAGGTAAAGACTTTGTATTTGATCCTCGGGATTGTGTTATCGATACGCTTGTCTTTGCTCGTCTAGTTTGGAGCAACATTAAAGATCTCGATATGGGCTTAATTCGTACTGGCAAGCTTCCTAAGGATCTCTTTGGTTCCCATTCATTGAAAGCCTATGGCTATCGTATGCGTGAACTAAAGGGCACCTATGGGGAACAGGAGGACGCATGGGACAAGTTCACTCCTGAGATGTATGAGTACAACAAACAAGACGTTGTGGTTACCCTTAAGCTATTCAATAAGTTAATGTCTAAGGGTTATCCTCTTAAGGCTATTCAGCTTGAACACGACATTGCTTGGGTAATGGCTAAGCAGGAGCGTAATGGTTTTGTCTTTGATAGAGATAAAGCTGTAGTTCTCTATAGTGAGCTTGCAGGGCGCAGAGATGAGCTGACTAAAGAGCTGCAAGAGAGTGTCCCTCCTCTATTGACTGGCTATAAGGTCTACAAGAGAGACAACGCTAAGAAAGGAATTAAAGCAGGAGTACAATATCCTGTTTATGAAACCTTTAATCCCAATAGTCGACAACAGATTGCTAAGGTTCTCATTGAGCAAGGGTGGAGCCTCAGGAGGTGACTGATACAGGGTTGCCTAAGGTTGATGAAGAAACTCTAAAGACTAGCTAAAGATATTCCTATGACTAGCAAGATCTTAGAACTTCTCATGTTAAACAAACGTATTGGTCAGCTTGCTGAAGGCAGTAATGCGTGGCTAAAGCTAATGAAGGAGGATCCTAATGATCACCTATGGCGTATTCATGGCTCCGTTAACCCTAATGGTGCTGTCACTGGCCGTGCAACTCATAGCTATCCTAATGTTGCTCAAGTTCCCGCGAACAGATCTCCGTATGGGAAATTATGCAGAGAATTATTTACTGTTCCACAAGGATGGTATGAGGCTGGTATTGATGCTTCTGGGCTTGAGTTGCGTTGCCTCGGTCATTTCCTATCTCCTTATGATAATGGGGCATATGTAAATGAAATCCTCTCAGGGGATATCCATACGCATAACCAAAAGATGGCAGGGCTTGCTACACGTGACCAAGCGAAAACTATGATCTACTGCATGATGTACGGAGGAGGAGACGCTAAGCTTGGTGAGGTTATCGGGGGAGACGCTAGGGCAGGTAAGGCACTTAAAGAGAAGTTCTTTAAGGCTATTCCTGCTTATAAAGATCTAGTAGAGGATATCTCTCATAGTCTTGTCTCCTCTTCAGAGTGGGTAGGGGGTACTCATAAAGTGAAGTGGCGTAAGCGGTATCATCCTGATAGTCCTCAGCTTGAGGTCACCCATTGTGTCTTGGGTTTGGACAAACGTGTTATCTATGTACGCTCTGAACACTCAGCTTTGAATACTCTATTGCAATCTGCAGGTGCTCTCGTTTGTAAGAAATGGGTGTGCCTTGTTGAGGAGAACATGCGTAAAGCAGGGTACAAGCATGGTTGGGATGGTGACTTTGCTATGATGGCGTGGCTCCATGATGAGACCCAGATCGCCTGTCGCACTAGGGAAGTCGCAGAGGATTGTGTACGAATTGCTCAGGAGTCTATGAGGACCAGTACTCAGGAGTTCTTTAAGTTTAATTGTCAGTTGGATACTGAAGGTAAAATTGGAGATAACTGGTATGACTGCCACTAAGAAGATTAAGATCGTTTTCAAGTATGACCATGATGAAGATGGGAATTACCCTTAATGCTCGCATTGAGACTCCTAAGGGAGTCCATTGGCTCTACGACATCACTACTGAGGAAGCTATCGTTGAGGCTCTTAAGGATGTCAATGTAGAGCTTGAAACGGACTATGACTTTGGTGAAGATGAGGAGGACTACGAGTAATGCATAAGTATCTTATGTTCCTTGGATATATTGACGCTCATCCCCCTAAGCTTCAGTCTGACTTCTGTCGATACAAAGCTAAGCTTGTAGCTGAGGCGGCATCCCGTGGTCACATTACGTGCTTCTGCTTTGGTAAGCCTACTAACAAGTGGCACCTGACTACTGAAGGTTTTGAACTTTATAACTCCCAGTAAGGATATCTACTATGGTCAAGCTATTGATTGATGGGGACATTCTTGCCTATAAGGCATCCTCAAGTGTCCAAAAGGACATCGACTGGGGTGATGGTCTTTGGACTTGTCATGCCTACCTTGAGGATGCAATAGAGCAGTTTAAGAACCTTTTGGATGGCATTTTGTTTGCCATAAAGGAAACTACTCTTGAAGATTATTCTATTTCAGATATGATGTTTTTCTTTTCTGATGAAGATAACTTTAGAAAACATTATCTTCCTGCATATAAGAGTAATCGAAAGAATATCCGAAAGCCTACCTGCTATAAAGCTTTGGTAGAATGGGTCTATAATAACCACGAATATACTGTAGTTAAACCTATTAAATATCTTGAGGCTGATGATGTAATAGGCATTTATGCTACTACCTATAAAGACACTATTATTGTGTCTATGGACAAGGATTTTAAGACTATTCCATCTAAATTCTTTGACTTTGGTAGAGGTGAATTTAAAGACATTACTGAAGATGAGTCAAAGTATTGGCTCATGTATCAGACACTCATTGGGGACACTACAGATGGATATAAGGGGTGTCCTACGTATGGCCCTGTGAAAGCTAAGAAGCTCCTTGATGCTACTCCTGTGGAGTCCTATTGGGATGCTGTGGTCAAGGCTTATGAGAAGCAGGGACTCACTGAGGATGATGCTATCCTGCAGTGTACGATGGCTAGGATTCTCCATAAGGAGGACTTCCTTAGGTTCACTGAAGGTGAGCTTCCTCCTTTGTTTAATCCAAGTAAAACGTACTCTTAAAATACACAAGCATTAAAACTTAAAAGGTACACTAGTAGACTGAAAGGAACACATAACTATGGAAGAACCTGAAAACGTGGTTGACATTGATGAAGATTTCCCGTATATACCTAAGGATCTCCTTGAGAGAATCCAGAAGGACTTTGATATCCGTAAGATGATCTGGTACTCTGATGACCGTAATCTCCTTATGGGTATCCAACAGGTTATCTCTTATCTTGAAGATCATTATAATAAACAATCTAATTAATGGAGATAACTAACTATGGGTGCTCTTTTTAAGAAGCCTAAGACTCCTGACATCAAGGTCAATGCTCCTGCTATTGAGAACCCTGTTCTTGAGCCTGAGGCCCCTGAGCTTGGAGCTGAGGAGACTGAGGAACATAAAAAGAATAAGGGAAAGAAAGCCTTAAGGATTGACTATGTTGGTTCTGCACGAGGGACTAATCCCCTCTAGTAAGGTCTATAAGATTTGTGTCTTAAAAGGTAAAGAAGACATTAAGATCTTAGATTATATTTTTGATAAGGGAATTGAGCTGATTAAATATAATCCTAATTCCCTTCCGTTTGTCTCTAAGTATTCTAATAAAGATATTGTCTATGCTTTTCTAAAGCAGGTTGTCTTTTCAGAAGATAATACCGGTTATTGTGTACTTAGTTGCTATGATAAGGATATGGAACTCGTGGGTGCATCCCTAGTGTCTTGGGGGAGTCCTTGGTATGCACCTACGAGTATCCAAGTCATTAACGAAGAATGCACTGTAGCTTTTAAGCGAGGTGTTGGTTTAGCTAGAGCCTTGGCACATGTCTTAGAAAAGACTGCCAAAGATAAAGGCTTTAAACTGGTAATGTTCTCTAATGCGAATCTCCCTAATAGAAGATGTTGGAGAATA